>Ga0265297_10007622_pt1 | contig 14885 bp, 12 predicted proteins | sample Munlanlwell13791_FD_192502 | JGI IMG/M metagenome (GOLD analysis project Ga0265297, IMG submission 192502) | Leachate microbial communities from a municipal landfill in Southern Ontario, Canada - Leachate well 137-91 | ecosystem: Engineered > Solid waste > Landfill > Unclassified | place... | reverse complement strand
GACCGCACCAATTCTGCTTATTCAACTTACTCATATAAAAAGCTTGCATACGAATAGCATCATTTGGATTATAAGGATTCAAATTCTCATGCATTAAGGAGTTAACATACTGTACAGTCTTTGGCATGAACTGAGCAACTCCTTGTCCTGCATCAAAAGCAGTAACATTTGTCCTACAACAAGATTCTTGTTTCAATTGTCCAATCCCATACCACCAAGGGAAAGTGACCCCAAAATATCGAATGTGTTCTTTTCTAACCGTTTGCTTCAAACTTTGACATCTGTCCAATCCATAACAAATTGAACTGAATTGTAGCAGAAGTAAAACTGCAATTATCTTTAAAAAGCAGCTTTTCATTTTACCCGCCCATAGAAAAACAATAAATACATACAGCATACCAAATAGCTGTAAAGATAACAGCAGCCCAATGATGTTCTTTAATTGATTTAGTTAGAGAAAGATATGGGAAGCTAATTTCTTTTACAATATAAGCAAAAGCAAATCCCATTGAGACTGAAATCATTCTAGTAATCATTAATGACATGATCCCTATCTGAGCAGTAACTTTATCTCCTTCATCTGGTAAAAAGTAACTCAGTCCGACAGCAATTAAAAAAACAATTAAAGCTGGACTTATTTTTATTGATCTATTTGCCCACAAACTTCTTTCTTTTTTCATGATAATTCTCCTTTTACATTAAAAATTTTTTAATTAAAAATTCCATTACAGTATTATGAGAGAGTGCAAGGATTAAAACAGTGAAACCTATTAAAGTAAGAATAAACCAAAAAAGATTGTCTCTTATCATTGTAGCAGGTTTCCTAAACCAACCAAAATCCTCAAGTGCTTTTAATCTCCCATCAATATTTATTGATTCAAAATCTCTCACAAATTTCTTGAAATCTTCCATATAGCTTTTTTGATTTGTTTCTATTCCAGTTAATCTTGCTATGATCATAGAAAACTGAGTAGTTGTATCATTGTATTTATTATATAAATCACAAACCTGATTTTCTACAGTACCAACCCTAGTTGAATTAACAGCACATTCTTTTTCTGTTTCAGCTAAACGTTCATTTAGACCTTCATGATTTGGACAATCAACTACTCTTCTATCTGGAAAATTAATATTTTCATCTCTTTTTCTTTTATCCATGTCCTGCTCCATTATGCATTATTAGCCCTTGTAACCTCTTGCCACACATTTTCCTCAACACACCTTAATGTTAAAACATCATAGATGCTATCCAAAACACAATCACTTCCCATTTTTATGTCTGTATTAGCTTTAACTGTTGGAACTCTGGAAGCATTGTTAGAACTGAGGTACATAATCTCATTAGCATTGCCCCCTTTAATCTTCGTTAAATCTTCAGCAGCTCCTCCAGAAGTATCAACAACTATGTGGCGAATTGAATAAGTTCCAGAAACTGTTATTTCACCAGAAACCATAGTGACAGAAGTTGATTGTTGAGTTGGAGCTAAAGTATCTATTAGCCTTAATGCTCTGGTTAATAAGTAAGGCCAATCTCTATCTCCTGAAGAAATCTCAGGCAGAGACATATTAGGAGTGAAATCTCTAGTTATAGAATAAGTAACACCTGATTCACCTGAACCAACATATTTACTAGTCAAAGTAATCTGTGTATCGGAATCAACACTACCTACTTCATAAATGGAATTCTGATTCTGTTTTTTAAACAGATCACCAGCTTGAACATTGCTAAGGAAAGTTGTGCCTTGTCCTATAACAACTGCTTCGCCAGATGCTAATGTTACCGTCCCTGTTCTGTATTGCATATTAAAATCCTCTTTTATATATTTATAGTATATACCTTACCTAAATCAAACTTTATTATTGTGCCCCTACTTTTGCCCATGTAGTTGACCCATTAGTATTAATATATAATACTCCGGCTGAAGTTACCCAAAGAGTTCCTTTATAAGCAGTATGACTTGGTGCAGAAGAAGAAGTTGAAGGATATAAAACAACTGGCCCTGTTCCACCTTTAAAATAACCACCATAATTAAATTGTCCGTTATCAGCAATTCCATAAACTCCATAATTAATTACATTATATAATCCTGTACCGCGTGCATTTCGCATACTTCCGTGTAATCCATAATTAATAATATCATAAGAAGACGCATTACTGTAATTAAGTACATCAACGTAAACCCCATAAGTTCGTCTCGTTCCTAAAGTCACAAAGCTTTCTACAATTCGTAAATACATAAGATCAGTAGCACTAGGTGTTATATTACCTAACGTCACAACTTCATCACCCGCAGAATTATAAAAGTGTAATTTGTTATCACTAGTTAGAAATTCAAGTCTTTCACCTGAAGTCCCTGTTTTTAAATCACCAACAAATAACAATGTAGAACCATCCCAATTCAAATAATGTGTAGTGTTTCCAATATAAAATTTAGCTTTGTCACTATCAGAATCATCAAGACCTATAATAAAACCAGTGTCAGTATTATTAAAATCAGTTTTACCTGCTGCAATATAAGTGTCTCCACCTCCATCGTTTAATTGCAAAGTGAGTGTTCCTGAAACAACTCCTGTTTTACCTAAAGTAACACTCTGAAAATAACCAGAGGTAGCAGTAATATCACCTTTTATACTTAATGATGTTCCTTCCCAATTTAAATAATTAGTAGAATTCCCCAAATAGAATTTTGTCTTGTTACTGTCAGAATCATCAATACCAAGAATGAAACCTGATTCACTATTATTGAAATCAGTTTTACCTGCTGCAATATAAGTGTCTCCGCCACTATCTTTCATTTCTAAAATTAATCTTCCAGAAGAGACATTAGTCCGACCTAAAGTTAATTTATCAGAAATCCAAACATTACCATAATTATCAAGAGTGATCTTATCCACTGTAGTAGTTCTTAATCTCAACCCGTTTGCTGGGTCATATACCAAATTACTTTCTCCTGAAGCAATGCCACCAATTCCAATTCCATATGCATCAGAAGAGTAACCAAGATATCCATTAAGATTCCCAATTCTTAATCTAGTATGTAATGTAGACCACGGAGCTCCTGAATGAGAAATAACAGCAAGATAAGGGGCATTTGTATCCGAAGCTGTCATATAAATCAAGCCGGATTCACCTGACAATCCATAATTTATTACAGCAGAGCCTTTTTTCCATTCCGGATTATTATTAGCTGCAAAGCTCCCAGCTTTGTCTCTTGTAACGATATAAGTAGGAGCAGAAGCTATATTAGTAACTTGAATCCACTCATCATTTGATTCATCAGCTTTAATCCTAAGAACATCACCAACAGCAAAATTAACATCACCTTTAATAGTTAAGGTAGAAGCGTCCAGAGCTGTCATATCTTCATCCAAAACATCAGATTCAGCAACTAAAAGATCACCGCCTACAGCGTTAGCAGTCTGTTTCTGAAATACAGAACATTTTAAAGTGCCTCTGGCATTTATATTTCCTATCTCAATTAGATTTGGGTCAATGTGAAATCCATTTCCCATGGCACCAGAAACATAGCCTTCACTTTCAATTTTCTGATTTGCTGCATCTAAAGTTATTCCTTCTCCAGAAGTGACACTTTTTAATACTGAATCAGTAAATTCCCATCCGCCTATCTCTTGAAGATCATCAGAAAGTTCAAATATCTTATTTCCGAAACTGTCATAACCAAACAATCCATGATACTGACCTACTTTTCCTAATTTAATTCTGTCAACTCCATCAGATTGTACTTTAATTAAAGGAGCATCAGACAATTTATCGGTAATTAATAACTCTCCAGCAATGATCTCATTCGCAGTTAAATAAACCGAAGGAGTCCATTCATGAATAGTTACATCATTTCCAGTTTCAATATAAACCCTTGCATATTTAGCTTGAAAATTTGATGGGAGAACTGCAAGGACTTTACCATTACTATCTCTAGTTGTAGTCAAATAATTAGTTGCTGCTTGGGATTCTGACGTACCATAGGATGTTAAAAGCTCTCCAGTAGCTAATGCATGACTAACATTACCAGCAAAGAAAGTCCAGTCATCACTTTCAAGAAGTTTGAAAGCAAAATAAACATTACAATTTTTATTTACCCATAACAACTCTTTATGAAAGAGATATGCTATAGGATATTGGTATTCAATATAAGAAAACATTAAATAATCACTCCCCCACTTGTTCTTGTGCCATCATATAAATCAGAAACGTTTCCTGTCCCACCGCTCTTCGTACCTGTCAATTGAAATAAATTATCGCTGATAGTGCTTGCTTTTTCATTTTCAGTTTTGGTGGATGAAACTTGATTGTAAATATCCATTACCTGTACTTCAATAGTGATCAAAGCATTGCTTCCATAAGAAACAATCTCACTATCGGTTAAATTCCTTGTGTAGACATTATCAGCAATTTTCATCCAAGAACTGAAACTTCCACTCCCGACTTTAGTTCTTATATAATAACATTGCAAATCCAATTCAGCACTTTTATTCCAACTAAAAGAAACCCCTCCAACTATAGTTACAGCAGCTAGACCTGTAACAGCATCAGGAGTGTCATTACTGACAGATAAGACCGCAGCGTTCTCTGACATGATTCCAAATACATCTCTAGCTTTAACCTGAATTTCAAAAGTTGAAATAGGAGTTCCATTATCCTCACAATTTCTTTCATAACTATAAGTATAATCAGGATCAGTAACATATTCAGTCCTAACTAATGTTCCAGATGAGTTATAAATCTTAACTTCATAATCTTTAAGCCAAAGACAAGGGGTATAACCTCCTGCCCCTTGTTCCTCTTCTCCTGCTCCAACATCTTCTTTAAGAACATTAATAATAGCATTCCAAACGAATCTACAATCCCTACCAGAAAATTCAGTATTATTCCCTTGTCCAAATACTTGTAATCCTGTCACTTTGTATTCGTTTGTAGGAGTAGGAGAATCATCAGTGGTTGTAATTGTATAACTTACCCATTCACTTCTAGGCAACAGTTTTCCAGAAAATGACTCGCTGCTTACATAAATAATATACGTTTTAAGAGGTTGGCATTCAAATCTAAACTGAGTATAAGGAGTTTCTCCTACTTGTACTAAAGGATCACTATCTTTTTTATAATAAATGATAGCTTTCTTATAAAAAGGATTGTCTGGCTTTTTAAAAGTCAAACTTAATTCACGTTTAACAACCCCTGATTCATCAAAATAATTAATCTGTACTACAGAAAGATCAGTAACAGCAGCTATTGGAGCTATTGATGTATAATCAACATCTGGTATAGTAGGAGTTCCTGTGTCTACAGAATAAACATTACTGTCATATTCCAAACATGTGATAGTCATTATTTGATCTTGATCTTTCTCAATTGATTGAACCCTAAATGGTTTAGTCACCGTAGCAGATTCACCAAATGAATATAAATCATATTGAGAAGGGGTAGCTGTAAAAGGAGTAGAAACATTTAAAGTTGAATAGGAGCCTGCTGTATTTGAAACTGTCTTTGTAACCAAAGTATCATCACTAAGACGAATCATAATGGCATAAGTTTTTCCTGCTTCAATAGTCACCTCTGTATCAATAGTCACCGAGTTTGCAGTTGCAGAAACTACTCTTCCGCCTGCAATTCCCCATTGTGGAACGTCATGCTGAAAATTAATTACATCTCCTATGTTACAGGCTATGGCATCTATATCAACTTTAAAAGAAATAGTCCTTTTTAAATATTGATTACATAACAAAAGGAACTGAGCTATTCTCCAAGCTTGGCTAGCTTTCGTAGTACCTAATAATTGCACAGCAACTTTGTTTGTTGGTTTGTCAATTGTGGTATTATAAATAGTGAATGTGTCACGTTGATATCCATTATCTTGATTCATAAAAGAAACTTCTATCTCACCAGCCCTATCTTCATAAGGTAAGAAAGTTTCTTCAAAGGAGTCAGCAATAACATTACCAGAAGAAAATAATTGATTAGGAGTATCAGCTTTATCAAGAATGACTGATATTTTACTTCCATTCCAATAAAGCATAGCTCTACTCATTACACATACTTTTATAGCAGCTTCCCACAATGTGAAATCAGAATCGAATCCACCATTAAAAACAAATCTTTTTTCTGTACCACCTTCACCATCATCAACTAATTCATCACAAAAATCTGCCCATGTTTTAAATGCAACATAATCTAATTTACTTGGGTTTATACCATCATAACGATTTACTCCAGAATCAGTAATGTCAACATATTCCAATCCAGCTGTCCATGTGCATTTCACCCAATAAGTTTCCCAATTAACACCTACTCCCGGTTCATCATCCGAACTTGCAGTATGAGCTAGTTTACAACGATAAACAATAGAATCGTTTATAACATAAGTATGAAGTATTTGACTTGCACCTAACAACCAAGGATTGACTTTTGAAGGACCATCTGAAGGAGTCCAATATGTATTGTTAGGAGGAATATTTCCTGAATCTGCGGTATTACTCAATTTACATCTATACCAACGTGATATGCTATACCCATCAGTTATACAGACATAACTTGGATCATTAAATACTGGTTGAGTTAAAATATCATAACAAACCCAAGCTGGATTATTATTATATTCAACTGTCCAAGCAGACACTCCATCATATACTCGAATCAAACTGCCTTTTAACATACAAGAGAATCCTAATGTACCAGACAATTGATCTGTAGCTAAAGCTTTTATACCAACCAAAGTCATTCTAGGATAAGAAAAATCATCAGAACTTATCTCACGTACCGCAGTCAGAACTAATTCATCACCCCAAGTAACATCAGTATATTCCTCTGATAATTTAGTCACCCTAATATAGTAATGACCTTTTTTAGGTAACTTAGTACGAAAAGTTCTTATTACCGAATCCAAAGTTGTAGCATTAAAATGAACGTAATCAGAAAATTCAGTGGCATATATAGCTCCTTCTTCTATCCAACGCCAAACTCCTGTAATAAAAACTAACCCACCAGAAATAGGAGCTCCATTAAGATCATGCACAATAGCCCCAAAGTTTTTATAAAACCAATAATCAACTGAACCTTCAACATGTACTACAGTTGATGTTTCAGCATACAATTCAACCCACGTTAAATCTGTTAAAGGTCCTGTCCAATATCCAAATGACCAATGTCCGCCTTCTCCAACATATGTCTGATCCGTATGAAAAGTTAATAGAAAAACTTTAGTTTCATCATCACAATCAATTGCTTCAATACGAATATCAACGGAATGATTGCAAACATTTGTCCCTCTCATATGATAAAGTCCTTTTGGAAATCCAACATCAACTTCCACTTCATCAAAATCATCAAGAACTGTTTTATATACTATTGGATTTCCATAAGAAACAACTCTTGATAAAGGATACTCTAATTTTGTATCATTAAAATTTGTAATTGGAGATTGTTCTATATAACCCATTCTAGTTTCAAATGTGACTCCAGTAAAAACACTAAACTCCTGTTCATTTAATTTAATATCCGATATTTCATAAATAGGCCCTAAATTTAAACCAATAAGTACATTCAAAAAAGAATCAGTCTCTATATTTTCAATGTAAACACTTATGCAATTTCCATAAACCATAGATTCCCCATACATTTTTTGTATAGGAATTCCTTGCTTATTTGTAGTTGCAGGATTCCATGAATATAATTGTGATCTATCCGAATCACTAACTCCTCCTGATACGTCCGGAGATGTTACAAATAAAGCATTGACTAATAAATTCATGCCTATCATTAATCCAGCATATAAAGCAACATAAACCAAAGCAGCAACAGCATAGACAACGTAAGCAGAAACAGCACCACCAACTATAGTAGTAAGAACCCAAGCTACAGCCACAACAATTTCTCCATATCTTGGTTTAGCAGTGAATACTACACAATCACCTTTATTAGGAATAGACAAAGCTAAATTTTCTTTAGGAACAAGCTGTCCATTTACTGACACAACAAAATCAACATCTTCAATAGGAACAGGAAGATACTTTTCTTTCAATTCAAGTAGATTTTCATGATCAAAAGGAACTATTCTTCTCTCACTATCTTTTTTATTAAACTGATTTTTAATTGTTACAATTGTAATTTCTTTGTCCATTTATAAAACCCCGATATTCTATGTTTCCATTGTATAGAAGATAACCTTTCAATACAAGTGGCTTTATTCCTAGAAGCAGCATGAATAAATTGATCACAATCATCAAGTACTACCCCAATATGATCGGAATAAGGATAGAGAATTCTAAACATTACCACACAACCAGGTTCTGGTCTATGAATAGGAACAAATAAAACTTCGTCTATCATTTCTCCTTCTTTTTTATTAAATCCATATTTATCAGCAAAGCCTTTACATAACTCCTCACTTGTTTCCCATATGTATTTATTAAAAGCAGGATCATTACAGTCTGGAGCGTAGAATCCCATTCTTTTAGAAGCTTCCATTACCAGACCATAACAATCCAAACCTTTCTTAGGATCTCTACCATCAGATAACCAAGGTACACCAATCAAATCTGCAAACATATCTTTAAGCAAGTCGAATACCTCCTCCTACTAATCCTTTGAATCCCCCAAATCTAATTGAATTTCCTTTAGCTTGGCAATCAACCAAAGTCTTACTACAAACAGTTTCATTTCCTGCATAACCACATTCAATTGATTTAAAACTGAAATTACAATAGCTGCCTAAATAACGATATAAAGGAAATCTTTTATGCATAGGATTAGGAGCACCACAATCAAAAGTAACCCATTCAGCATTAGCTACACTAGCAATAACCTCAAACGATAAAGTTAATTCAGAATAGTCCTCAGTGAGATAAGCATCATTAACCAATCTTAGAATTATTTCATTACCGATCAACCCATCATATTCTTCAACATAAGCCTGAATAACTCTATTAATATTACATACCCTAAGCTGTAAAGTAACAATTTCACCTTTTGAGGAGTGCTTTGTCGCTCCTATTTCAAATGGAAATGCTGTATATGTGTTTCCATTATAAACAATGTTTTCATTATTCTTTACCAAATAAATATAAGAGCCTTCAGTTATCTCAACATCAAGAATTACATACCAAGGACTTGTGTTACTCAAAAGATTCTTTGCAAGAATTAAAGAATCAGGTAAACTTTTCATATTAAACCTCTATCAATCTAAAAGAGACTGCATAATAATAATCAGAACCATCAGACCTGGAAAGTTCAGGTTTAGGTGTTTCATCAAAACGAACTGTATAAGTAGTTCCAGTAGCTGGATGAGTCCAACTAAAATAATCAACTGTTTCTTTGACAGCATCAAGAAGAGCATCAAACAAAACTTTATCCGCCGAGTTCATGTTTTCATATTGGACATCAAATATCCTTCTCACTTTTGAATACCTAGCTCTAGTAATAGTATAACCAGCTTCTGTTTTTGATTTTATAGTTCTATCTGCTCGGTCTTCTTTTATAGGATAAACTGGCGGTATAGATAATGTAGGAAAAGTTGACATATTTATTTTTTACTCCCTTTTATTGTTCTATAAATAGGTCCGTTCGTATTCATATCTTTAAGGACTACAGAAACAATGGTTTTTTCAACACTGAGGTCGGTTGATTTGTGTTCTGCTGTCACTTTCTGACTTGATTGATTAATAACATTAACCTCAACGTTAGGAACTTTATTATTATAACTAGCCCCCATAACCCTATTGTACATACTATCCAACATAACTGTTTGCTGTCTGCTTAAAATACGTTCTCTAGTTTGAACTATGACTTCTCTCTCATCAGAATTTAAACCGCCCCCGTGGTAAACAGGTACTACTGCACCTCCACCATGATAAGTCTGAATCATACCACCTTCATGACCTACAAGCATTCCAATAATTCCTGCTACCCCAGCTTTCACTCCACTCATTGCCATAATAGCTATTTCTTTAGCTGCTATTTGATTAAGCATTTTCATTACAGATTTAACAAAGTTTCCAAAGTATTCACTCATTGTTTTGACATTCCCTTCCATTACATCATTAAAGAATGTTTCAAATGAGGAAGCCATTTCTTTCGTTGTTCCTTCCCATGCTTCTTTTATGTTCTTACCAGTATCAGCCCAATCCTTTCTCAACCTAGCCAAAGCATCTTCAGCTACAGCTAAGAATCCGTCCCAATACCCCCCTCTTTCAGTATAGTAATCAAAAATTCCTTCAGGAGTTTTAAGCATGTTTTGTAAATTAGTGGATTCAGCAGCCTGACCCCTACGCTGAGCATTAGCTATATCAAGATCCCTTTGCGACCATAACGATGCAATTTTATCCTGAATTTTATCCCACTCCTGACTGCCTTTTGCAATTCCCACAAGTTCTGCATTCAATTTTTCCAAATCAACATCAAATCTTTTATTTATATCTCTTATTTCTGCATCCGTAGTCTCTCTGGAAAGTCGTTTAATAGTTTCATAATAATTTTTAACTGTATTTAATCCTTTTTCATACAAAAATTCATTTTCTTTCGATTGTTCATTTATATTAAATTCAGTTTGTGCCCTATTCTCAGCAAGTAATTTTTTCTCCTCACTAGCCACAAATTCTGCTATCGCAAGTTCTCTTCTCCTATTAAATTCATTTCTAACAACTTTCAGGTCATCCAAAGACATTTCTTGTTTATCAATACTTTTGGTGATCTCAAAATTCTTTTTCTTTTCAGCCAATTCTTTTTGCTTAATAATAGCTGATTTTTTACCTTTATCCATTTCAGCAGCAATCTGTCTATCAAAAGAAGCTTTGGTTTCTAACCAATCCTCTTCAATCACTCGTCTTTCAAGCCCGCCGCCTTCTTTTATCATGGCTTCTTTTCTATCATAATATTCCTCTTCAACAAGTAATCTGTTTCTAAGATCATTTTCAAGCATATGCAAAGCTTTTAAATTAGCTTCTTGTTGTATCTGCAAATCTAATTTAGCTAAAGCACGAATAGCAGAAGTCAAAGCACCTAACCCTTTAGTTCCTTCAGTTTCTCCAGGGGGCGGGGCTGCAACTCCTAATTTACCAGGTTGAGAAGATTTTGCACCTGGTGTAACAGGACTTTGTCCTAATAAAATTTTTATAGAAGTTTCTGCAAAAGTCTTTTGATCTTTTCTAGCTTTTTCTAATTCTTTATTTGTTTCAATTACACGGGTTTTGAATTGATCCCATTCTCTACCGATTCCTTTAAAATCACCCCTATTCAACATTTCCAACATTCTTACAGTTGTGTAAATAGCATCGGTAAATATTAAGAAAAGGTTTACTCCACTTTTTATCACATTCAAAAAAGGCCAAACAGCATTTGCAAGCACTTCAACAAGTACTACTCCAAAAGCTTTAGAAACTACTATTAATGCCGTTATTGCATCCTTTAAGTAACCCCCTTGCACTACATTATCAGAAATTTCTTTCCATAGATTCTTTAAAATTTTAATCTGATTTTCTAATTGCTCACTCATTTCTTTGGAAGCCCTGCTTACAGCTCCTGTGGAATTTTGAGAAGCTTCCAATAACTTATTAAAATCCTCCCAATGATTAATCATTGCAAGAAGAGGAGTCATCCTTTCTGTTGACATGATTTCTGTAAGAGCTTTAAGAGAACCTGCAGGTAATGCACCAGTACCAAGTTTCGTTTGTAACTGACTTATTATATCACTAAATTGAGCAGCTATAGTTTTGCTTCTATCAAGCGATATGCTTAATTTTTCAAACCCTCTTGATGCTGTCTCAGAAGGAAGAGACTGTAAAAATCCACGTAATGCCCTAGCAGATACATTGGCTTTGGAACCTAAATTTGTGATCAAAGCTGACATGGCCATTAACTGATCAACATTAAATCCAGAAACGCTTCCTATCTGTCCCAAATATTGAATAACAGCAGTAACATCTTTAGGAGCTAAAACACTTTTAGCTAAAAGCATTGCAACTTTATCAAGAATGACTGTAAGCCTGTCCGCATCATTTGCCATTTCAGCAAATCCGGGCATGTCTCTGTAAGCATTTAAAAACCCAACCATTGCAGTTGTGAATTTATCCATTTCAATTTCAGGGAAAGCAACTTGTAATTCAGCGAATGATTTCAAACTTTCTTTAACTGTATCAATAGCTAATCCAGCAGCCATCAATCTATCTGCCGATGTTGCTATTTCCTTAAACTCTAATGGTAATTGAATGGAAAGAAAACGAGCTGAATTTATAATGTCTTCAGTTGCTTTTCTACTAATCTCACTAGCAGTATCTTCCATCGCTGCATAGCGATTAATCATAGCGGTATATTTATCAAGTTCTTTAGCATATTCAAACCCCGTGCCTACCATTCTAGCAGGAGCATATAATCCTGCTTGAATTGCTGTGGCAATAGGTTGAGCCGCATACCAACGTAACTGTACTGCAATCATCTGTTCCATGTCATGGATAATACTTTTTAGATTCCATTGCATGGTAAGACGGCTTATCATAGAGTTAGCCGCTTGCTCTGATTTCCTAAACCCTTGCTCCATTTGAGAAAGGTTAAAATTAAATGTTTTAATATTTGTATTAAGAGTTTTTACATTACCATCAAGGGACTTCAGTCCTTGATCTAGTTTGGTAAAAGAACTGATACTTGAAGCATTACTAACTTTTTGCATAGTGCTATAAAGTTCATTAAACTTTTTAATTACACTATCAAAACCTTTTTGAGTAGCTTCAATTAATAGTTCTATCTTGGCGCTTTCGTTCATCAGTCAATACCTCAACCTTTTTGCTGCATTTGTTACAGTCTATATTAGGATTGGCTTTCTTACAACTTTGACAGTATACAGAAAGAATATCTTCCTCTTCTCTCTTTACTCCGAAGAAAGAAAGTATTGCTTCTCTAAACAAAAACTCTCTGGTTTGATTTTTAAGGAAATGGGAACTGTTATGAGGTCCGAATGCCCACATAACAGTATCCCTTTTTGTAATATCCCCTTGAGTCAAAAATACTTCTATTTGTTTGAAGTAGTCTCCTGATTCAAGTTCATTTGATTGTTTTTTTCTACTGCCTCTTGAAAGCTTCCCATCAGCCCCGCCAGCTTCTCGAATATCAAAGCCGTCGGGTTGCAGAAGAAAAAATCTTCTATTACCTTAATTTTAATTTTAATTGGTATTGACCATTCAATCTCTTCCGCTATCTTTTCAAGATTCTTATCTTTGATAGAAGTTCCTTTTTCAGTCAATACAACTGCCAGAGCATCAGACAGTTTGTCTCCTAACAATTCTATAATTTTAAGAACTGTTAAATTACCTTCTATCTGAACTCCTTTTAATACAGAGGCAAGCTGCTTCACTTGCCCCCATACCAATTCTTTTTGAATGTAAGTCTTACCACCAAATTCATACTCAAATATTTTTTCTTCTTCCATAAATCCTCTTATCCATAATAAGCTGTCGTACTTAACAGATCAGCTTGAATTGCAGTTGCTTCCGAAGAATCATCATAATACGCTTCAAATGGTAATTCTACTAGTACTCCACTAGGTCCGCTTATTACTGGTGCATTTGGAGTGAACTTCAGTTCAGGTATCGTGAAAGTAAGTTTCTCATTACCTGATGTTCCATCACCTGTACCATGAGTTAAAGCAATTACTAAAGAAGATTCTGTACTTGCTACTGCTTTGTCATAAAGCGTAGTGTTCTCAAACAAAACCTTTACAGTACCTGTAACTTTTGCAGTTCCTGCAGGTAATGAATGTCTCGTTCCAGTTCCATCAATAACATAAGAATTACCATCAAGATTGTTTTCTAAAGTGAAGTCAATCTCAGTAGCAATACCTAGAGAAGCCCCTCCTTCAGTTATCACTGCTTCAAATCCGTCGAAAGGATCGTGTCCTAAATCAACAGGAGAAGAATCAAAAGAAGAAGCAGCTTCTGTTTCTTTTGCTCCGATAATTGCAACACTACACTCAATCATACCTTCTGGTTTAACAGAAACTTTCAATGAATTAATCTTACAACCACTGTATTGAAAATACTTTGCAGTATCAATATCCGTGAATTGTTTTTCAATTATCAGACCTACAGGTAACACACCTACTTTGAAAGTGTGTTTGTAAGTTCCTGCAACCATTCCAACTGACTCACCTGATACTGCGGTGTAAGTACCAAATGCATGATGAAGTATTTTTCCATATTGAGGGGCAAGTTCAAATGATATGTCTCCACTGACATCAACATTCCCCCTAACAGGAGCTACTGGATTTCTACTTGATCTAATCGTATTTGAAGAAATCAAATTACGACTGGAACGTAGACTTTCACTTACAAACGGCAACACCATAGCATCTTGATTTGAAGGAACTTGTTTATAAGTAACCTCCGTCTGATACAGTAATCTTGAATTTGATCCTTGTTGTTGTGACATTTTAATTTACCCCCTTATAATTTATAACTTTTACATAACACCTTTGGTGTGACGATAAATCACATCAAAATCTATCAACATCGCCTCAATTGATTGTTCAATATCAACAATCAAAAAATCTACTCCTACCCTATCAGTTGTTACAGCATAATTACCTAATTTACGATTCGTCCACATCAGATCATGAATTTCTTTTAATAAATTTTCCATGTCTGTATCTTTAGCCCAAACTTCAATGGTCACTCTCCAATTCCAGTTTTCATATCCAATAACTGCATTGGAATCACCTGCACCTAATTTTCTTTCAGCTCCACTAAAAACAAAAGCAGCTGGAAAAGGAACTGTTTCTATATCAACCGGGGTTATTCTCTTCTTTTCAACATGAGACAAAGAGGAAAGTGTCTCTAAAACAGAAACGAACTTATCTAATATCAATTTCCTTGTTGAGTCTGTTGACATT
>Ga0265297_10007621_pt1 | contig 14886 bp, 20 predicted proteins | sample Munlanlwell13791_FD_192502 | JGI IMG/M metagenome (GOLD analysis project Ga0265297, IMG submission 192502) | Leachate microbial communities from a municipal landfill in Southern Ontario, Canada - Leachate well 137-91 | ecosystem: Engineered > Solid waste > Landfill > Unclassified | place... | reverse complement strand
CTCATTCGCAGAATTAATTCCGCGTTTGATTTTGACTTTTAAAATTCAAAGGTGTGAAATGGCCGAAATAACGATCAAAACCGTTAAACTTTCCCAGACCAAGCTGAATCCTGACAATCCCCGCCGGATTTCCAATACTGGCATGGATCGACTCGTCAAATCCCTCCAGGACTTCCCCGAAATGATGAAACTTCGTGAGATCGTTGTTGACGAGACCATGACCGTCCTCGGCGGGAATATGCGCCTTCTCGCTCTTCGGAAGATCGGGGCGAAGGAAGCAATGGCCAAGATCGTGAAGGGGCTGACCCCGGCACAGAAACGGGAATTTATCATCAAAGATAACGGGGGTTTTGGAGAGTGGGACTTTGATTTACTGGCAAATAACTGGTCTGACCTGCCCCTTGCCGACTTCGGGGTTGATTTACCGGAGGATTGGCTAAAAGACGTAGGAGTTGAGGGTACCGCCGCCGCCGAGCCGCAGATTGACCGGGCCGAGGAGCTGAACCGCACGTGGCGCGTTAAAACGGGCGACGTTTGGCTTATAGGCGATCATCGGCTTATGTGCGGGGACTCGACCCGAAAAGAGGACGTGGAGGCCCTTATGGGCGGAGAAAGGGCAAATTTGGTCTGGACGGATCCTCCGTATGGCGTGAAATATGGAGAAAAGATGGAAGCAACGAACCCGATAATGCATCGGGTTCGTTCTATTAAAAACGATAACTTACAAGCCAGTGAAATGATAGACTTAATTCGTGGGGCCTATAGATTGGCCGCCGAATATTCTGTTAAGGGTGGCGCGATTTATGCGGCGGCGGCGGGTGATATGCTGAAAGTGGCCATTGATGCCTTTGAGGGTTCAGGGTTCACATTTAAGTGGCAACTGGTATGGATAAAAGATCAACTTGTTTTATCGCGGGCGGATTATCATTTCCGGCATGAAAATATTCTCTATGGATGGAAAGAGGACGGGGCGCATTATTTTATAGACGACAGAAAGCAAGACTCTGTCTTTGAGTATCCAAGACCCAAGAAAAGCGACGAGCATCCAATGATGAAACCAATTGAATTAGTTATGTCTATGGTAAAAAACTCAAGCAAAGCAAAAGATATTGTCTACGATCCCTTTAGTGGTTCGGGCTGCACAATAATATCGTGTCAGAATTTAAACAGAACTTGTCGTTGCATTGAATTATCTCCCGCCTACTGCGCCGTAATCCTCCAGCGCATGGCCGATGCCTTTCCCGGTATTGAAATCAGGAGGGCAGAGTAGTGTCTCGAGGCGGTTATCGACCAGGAGCAGGCCGTAAAAAGGGACAGAAGGACAGCAAGCCCCGGAAGGGCACCCCGGCCCATGCAGAGGCGGAGAAAATCCGGCAGATGCTGGCCATGGGGATCAAGGCGAAGGCGCGATTTTATCAGGAGTTCCTTGTCCGTGTAAGTAAGGGCGAGAAATTGAGTCTTGCCGAGAAAAAAATGATGAATCAACTGGCTACTGAACTGTCGGCTGAGACCGAGGGGAAAAAGCCGGAAGCGCCCCCTGAAAACATTTCTCCCCTGACCTACATGCTGCAGGTCCTGAACGATCCGAAGGCTGATCTGGAACTCAGAGCGAGGATGGCCATTGCCGCGGCTCCCTTCGTTCATCCCCGCAAGGGAGAGGGTGCAGGGAAAAAGAACGAGAAGGCCGACCGGGCCGAAAGGGCCGGCAGCGGGAAGTTTGCGCCAAGCAAGCCGCCGCTGAAGTTGGTGGGGAGAGAAGTAAAATGAAAAAAGAAACGGTGACACTTGGGCGCTTGCGCGAACTACTTAACTATAACCCCGAAACGGGGATTTTCACGTGGAATGTCAAAAAAAGGCGTGCTTCCGCAGGAGAAAGAGCGGGAAGCAATAGTACAATCGGATATAGGCAAATAGGGATTGATGGCCGCGATTATTTTGAGCACAGACTTGCGTGGCTTTATGTTTATGGAGAGTGGCCTGAATTTGAAATTGACCATAGAAATGGTGTCCGCAGTGATAATAGAATTTTAAATCTTAGACAGGCGACAAAAGCACAGAATGGCCAAAACCAAAAACCAAGAAGTACAAACACCAGTGGAATTGCTGGAGTATCATGGAGCAAACGTCGCTCAAAATGGGTGGCCTATATTATGGTGAACAATAAGCATAGGCACCTCGGACTTTTTGACGACATTCAAAAGGCCGAAGAGGCTTATCTCAATGCAAAACAAGAACTGCATTCTTTTCAACCTACTCCAAGAGCGGCGACACAATGACAGGACACAGAACCTCATGTCTGGATTGGGAAAGGCGGATTATTTCCGGTGAATCTCTGATCCCTCCTCCGATATTTTCAGTGGAGGCAGACAAGGGGCTTGCTATTTTCAAAGAACTCAGGCTTGTCGATGTCCTTAACAGGCCCACCTATGGGGAAATAGGGAGGCAATGGGTTTTTGACTTTGTGGCATCTGTTTTTGGTTCTTATGACTCCGAGAACGGGAGGCGATTGATACAGGAATACTTTCTCCTTATCAGCAAGAAAAACTCTAAGAGTTCCACCGCAGCGGGAATCATGCTCACAGCACTAATTTTGAATTGGAGAGACTCCGCTGAGTTTGTCATTATTGCGCCGACTGTTGAAATAGCCTCGAATTCATTCATCCCCGCAAGGGACATGGTCATGGCCGATGAAGAACTTTCCGATTTGTTCTTAGTGCAGCAGCATTACAGATCAATAACCCACCGGAACACAGGGGCAACACTCAAAGTCATTGCAGCCGACAATGAGACCGTGGGAGGCAAAAAAGCTACCGGAATTCTTTTAGATGAGGCTTGGCTTATGGGCAAGCGCCCGAACGCCGAGAATATGCTCCGGGAGGCCTGTGGAGGACTCGCTTCCAGGCCCGAGGGGTTTGTCATTTGGCTGTCAACGCAATCAGACGAGGCCCCTGCAGGCGTATTCAAACAGAAGCTGGATTATGCCCGCGGGGTCAGGGACGGCAAGATTGACGATAATAAATTTCTCCCCGTGATCTATGAATTCCCCGACTCTATCCTGAAAGAAAAAAAGCACCTTGACCCGAAATACTTTTACGTCACGAACCCGAACCTGGGGGCCTCAGTTGACGAGGAGTTTATCCTCCGGGAGTTCAAAAAGGCGGAAAACGACGGCGACGTTTCCATGCAGGGCTTCCTGGCAAAGCACCTCAACGTCGAGATGGGGCTCGCTCTCCGCTCCCAACGATGGGCCGGCGCCGACTTCTGGGAGGAAGCGTCCGCTGTTGCTTTCAAGGTGACTCTCGAGTACCTCCTTGAGCATTCAGAAGTGATCGTGATCGGCATTGACGGCGGCGGCCTTGACGATCTTCTCGGTTTTGCCGCAGTCGGGAGGGAAATAGATACTGGACGTTGGTTATTGTTCACCCGGGCATGGTGCAATCCCATCGCACTGGAACGTCGGAAATCAGAGGCGGCCCGGTATCGTGACTTTGAGCGCGATGGGGATCTGATCATCGTTTCCGAGATCGGCCAGGATATCAAACAGGCGGGCGATATCGTCAGGAAGTGCGAGGCGGCAGGTCTCCTTGACCGGATCGGCGTGGACCAGGTGGGAATCGGCGCGATAGTCGATGAACTTGAGGCCGGAGACGAAAAGGGGGAATGCGCGATCGAGCATGAACGGATAGTCGGAATCCCCCAGGGTTGGCGTCTCTCCGGGGCCATCAAGACCACGGAGCGCAAAGTTGCCGAGAAAACCCTGATTCACGGCGGGCAGCCGCTTATGGCGTGGTGTGTCGGAAATGCACGAGTGGAGCCGAGAGGAAACGCGATCCTGATCACGAAGCAGGCGAGCGGAACCGGGAAGATTGACCCATTGATGGCTGTTTTTGACGCCGTTGCTCTCATGGCGATGAACCCAGAGGCGCGGCAGGTGAAGTCAGTCTATGAGGGATTGAGTAAGGAGCAAATGATTGCGCGGATGACCGGAAAGGACGTCCAGCAAGCGGAAAAGGAGGCATGATGGAAACAACATTCACAACAGAAGATCGGCAGGTTGACGGCAAGGCGATGAGGTATGTCGTTATCTCGCAGGGCGGTTGCTCCGTTCGCCTCTCAGAAGCGGACATAGGATTCGCCGCCGATTTATTGAAGACACCGACCAGCACAACATTTTGTAAGGAGACCCCATGACACCCGAAGAAAAGGCCGAGCTTTTTAATTTTATAAAGGCTACGGGAAATTATTCTTTTCTCCCCGGAGGAATCCATACATATCCCGGAAGAGACGAAGAGAATCAAAAATTATTTGACGCCTGCCTTGAACTGGAAAGGGACGGCCTAATTTATCGCACCATCGATGACCCGGGGCATGTGTATTTCTCGGCGAAAGATGAATTAATCATCATAATCCCATGTATTTTTTGTGGGGGCCAAATTCGTGCAAACCCACGAATAGGAGAAAATGAACCAGGAAGGCGAGACAGAGCTAAAAGGCTTCTTTTGGCACACCAGCAGATATGCAAGGGCTAAAGGAGATCGCATGACCACTCTTCCCGAGAAAGAACTGCTCCGACCTGATGAAAAGGAGAAATCATGAACGATAAATCAATTCAGGCCTTGATCGAGGCACAAGTAAAAAACTACATGGATAAATATCTTGAAGCGAATATTCGTAAAAATATTAACGAGAGAATAAACGCAACACTAAGTCATGGAGGGTATTATAAAAAAATCATCCACTCTATCGAGGAAACCACCGATAATATATTTAACGGGAAGTTGGATCGTTTTTTAATGAGAACCATAAAGAAATATCTTCCACCGAGGATAATTTACGTTCACGAACACCATCAAATCCCGCCGCAATTAATTCCCTTTGCCGTCACGGAGTGTTTTTTAACTACAACAAATCCCTGTATTTATTTTCTTTGTAGGGAAGACAGGATCGTTTACATCGGGCAATCTATAAATCTCATGATGAGGCTCGGGAACCACACCCAAAACAAAAATTTTGACAGAGTCTTTTATTTCGAGGTCGCTCGGGGCGAACTAAACAGCGTAGAGGCCGCCCTGATTGAATATTATGATCCCGAATACAACAGGACGGCAAATCAGAACGAAACCAGAACACTCAACGAGAGGCAAAGGAGATGACCGATATCCTGACCGGCTGGAAAGAAATATCATCATATCTAAAGGTGAGCGAAAAGACGGCCCTCCGATATCACAAACACAGGGGTCTCCCGGTCAAGAGAGACCCTGCCGGCCATCCCGTTTTAAAGAAGAAATCAGCCGATGAATGGCGGTTAAAACCACAAGCCGCTTGAATGTCCGCTTTTGTCCCTATTTTGTCCCTATTTTGTCACCTACCATATTTTAAAACCCCCTGAAATAATAATCCCAACTCATCTCCCTCCTTTCTCTGGCCCGGCTCCGCTCTACGCGCAAGGGCGGGGCCGACGCAAACATGCCCGCAAGGGTTGAATCATACCCCGCCGCTCCCTTGTGGAGCCGAGGCAAGCCGCCATCTGTAGATCGAGGCGGGATAAAGCCCGTCAAACAAATATGGCGGCTTAGAACTTTACCCCGAAAGGGTCAGCATATTGGGCGGTGTCTTTAAAAAGATTCTCACAGCTATCGACATCCGGGACGTTTTGCTTTTCGGCGGACTGGCGATGCTCGGTTATGGGCTTCACCTTTATGCACCATGGATGGGGTTCGCAGTTCCGGGTGCGATCCTGACCGCGCTCGGGCTCTTTGTTTGGATCATAGGGCTTTTCATCAAGAGACCTTCATAAATGGGCATTCTCGCATCACTGGAAAAACGCATGGCGGCGGCAACAGGCGGACTTGCTGATAGCTGGTATCAACCGGGTGGCTTCTTTTACGGCGGATCGGGGATAAAAACGAAGTCAGGCACCCCGGTCTCTGAAATGAACGCCATGCGCCTGGCCGTTGTCTGGTGCTGCATTAAAATTCTCTCTGAAGACTCCGCCTCGCTCCCCCTGCACCTTTACCGGCGATTGAAGGGCGGCGGCAAGGAAAGGGCAACAGATCACCCGCTTTATTCTCTTCTTCACGATTCGCCGAACCCGGAAATGACAGCCTTCACGTTCCGAGAGGCTTATAAGGCCCACCTCCTATCCTGGGGAAATGCTTATGCCGAAAAAGAATTTGGGCGCGGGTCTGTCGGGCGGTCCCGCGCCGTTGCGTTTTGGCCTATCACTCCGAACCGCGTGACTGTGAAGCGGAATAAGGGTGAGATTCAAAAAATCCCCATTCGGCAAGTCTATTATCACGTCAGTATGGCCGGGACCGGCCTTCCTGATGTGGATTTACCCCGCGAGAGCGTCTTGCACACCCCGGGCCTGTCATTCAACGGGCTGACCGGATATTCGCCGATTGGTGCAGCCCGGGAAGCCATAGGCCTGGGAAAGACGCTGGAAGAATTTGGAGCTTCCTATTTTCAAAACGGGATTCGTCCGTCATTTGTCGTTTCGGTAAAGGGTCCGCTCAAGGACCCGAAGGCCCGTAGGGAGGCCATAGAAACCGTTTACGGTGGCCTTGGAAACGCCCACAGAGTTCTTTTGCTGGAAGAGGCCGAGAAGGTTGAAAAGCTCGGCATACCGAACGATGAAGCACAGTTTTTAGAGAGTCGGAAATTTCAAAACGTCGATATTGGCTCCCGGATTTACCGCCTCCCGCCTCAGATGTACGGAGAATATGACAAGTCCAGCACCTATGCCAGCGCGGAGCAATTCAGCCTCGATTACGTCGTCAAAACCCTTCGACCCTGGCTGGTAAGACTTGAACAGGCCTTCAATATGCAGCTCCTGACAGAACAAGAACGCGGAGAATACTTTTTTGAACATCTCATTGACGGCCTCATGCGCGGAGATGCCTCTGCTCGGTCTGAATATTACACAAAAATGTTCGCCATAGGCGGGATCACAGTCAACGAGATCAATGAACTTGAGAACAGGAACCCCATCGGGCCGGATGGAGACAAGCGATTTGTTCCCCTGAACATGATCCCGCTCGAAGATGCCGGGAAAGAGCAGGAACCGGCCCCAGTCGCCCAAAATAACCGCTCAATTTACCGTTCCCGCCTCGAATCCGCTTATATCCGCCTGTTCACGGACTCCATTGGCCGCGTGACCCGCAAAGAGGCTCAGCGCGTGAACTGGATCAGGAAAAATCAGTCCAGCAACGGCGCATTGGCCGAATTCTATCGGGATTTCCCCGAATACATCAAAAAGCAGGCTTCCCCGGTATTTTTGAGCTTCGCAGAGGCCCTTACAGGCATGGAAACCGAGTTAAACGGCCTCAAATATGACGATTTTAAGGCCGAAACGGAGCGTTTTGTGTCTGTTTTTTGCTCCAATTTCGCCGCTGATTACGTCGAAACCTCGCAAAATCTTGAGCCTCAGAGCGGGGAATGGACGGAGCGGGAAGCCGCACCGATAGCGGAAGCGCAGACAAAGAAACTGGCAGATGCCTTTATCGGGCACTTGCAGACCCTGACGGGAGTGAAATCGTGAAGAAGCAATACGAAAAAGCCATCCCGCCGAAGAAATACGAGACGCGGGAAGGCGATGACAAAAGGAAAAAGAGCGATGAAAGAAAAACGAAAAGCAAATGAGGTCCGGTCCATCACTTCGGAAGGCGACAACCTGAAAAAGATCGTTGGCTATGCCGCTGTCTTCGATAAGCCCTCCGAGGATATGGGCTTCATCGAGTACGTCCGCAAAGGTGCCTTCAAAAAAGCCCTGAAACGCTCTGATGCCCGCGCCCTCTTCAACCACGATACAGACACGCTTCCCCTTGGCCGGCAGAGCGCCGGGACCCTCAAGCTGGAAGAGGACGATACCGGTCTTTATTATGAGATCACCCCGCCGGACACCCAAGGAGCGCGGGACCTCATGACCTCCATCGACCGTGGTGACATCAAAGAGGCCTCTTATGGCTTCACCGTCGCCGTCGATGAGTGGGACTACTCGGATAAAAAAATCGTGAAGCGAACCATCATCGAGGTTGAACAAGTATTCGATATTTCCCCCGTCGTCTTTGCGGCGTTCAACGACACGACCGTCGCACTCAGGAAGATGGAAGAACACAGAAAAACCTCCGCTCCCTTGAGCGGCGATACGGGCACGGCTGATCCCTTGATCGGGCTGGGGCTCCTGAAGGAAGAGGACGAACTTTTCAGACAAATCAACGGACTTTAGGAGGTACACACCATGAATAAGTTTCAGAAGAGAATGGATGCAGCTTTCAAGAAAATGGAGGCCATCCGCAAAAAGGCCGAGGAAGAGAATCGCGCCTTGACCGCCGAGGAACTTCAGGAGCGGGCGAATCTGAAAGCCGAGATCGAAGCGGCTCAAAAGGAATGGGACGATTTCAGGGCCGAGGAAGAGCTCCGTGGCAGGCTCTACGGCGAAGGTGGGGGCGGTGCCCTGACCGTGGAAGGAAGCGCCCCGATCACGGCCCCCGACGCTCCGGTATATCGCGGGTCTCCGGCGACCCAGCTTGGAATGCAGCTCTCAGACATCCGGACGCTGTCCAAGACGGACAGTTTCAGCCCGGCGGAAGTACGGGCGGCCCGCTCCCGCATGGAGCAGACCCAGAAGCGCAACGAAGAAAAACGCCAGGAGAAGGCAAAAAAGGAAGAGCGTGCGGCGGCTACCGGTGGTCATACGGTTGCAGTTTCCTCGGATGGCGGTCTTTTCCTCCAGGGTGAGACAGCCGTTGACCTCGTGACGAACGGTTTCAATAATTCCGAGATTATCCCCCGGACGTCAGGCCGCACGCTTGATGCCGGGACTCAGTTCGTCAAGATTTACGGCATCGATGAGACTTCCCGCGTGACCGGCTCCCGCGGCGGCGGTGTCCGCGTCTATACCAACAAGGAACTCGGGGAGTTCACGGCCAGCAAAACCAAGTTCAAGGAAATCCGGATTGAACCAACGAAGCTGACGGGTCTCTATTACGCCAGCGGAGAGGTGATCCGCAACGTGACCTTCCTCGGACAGGAAATGCGGCAACTCTTCGGCGAGGAATTTGCGTTCAAGTGCCAGGACCTTTCGATTCGTGGGACCGGAGCCGGAGAAGCTCTCGGTATCCTCAATTCCGGTTGTCTCGTGTCTGTTGCCAAAGAGACCGGGCAGACCGCAAAAACCGTTCTCATGAAAAACCTGTCCAAGATGTGGGCGCGTTACAGGGGGATGACCCGGAATGCCGCGTGGTTCATCAACCGCGATGTGACCCCCGAACTGGATCAGCTTTCGATTACGGCAGGCACTGCGGCCCTGGAACCCCGGTTTGTGACCTACGACGCACAAGGGACCCTTCGGATCAAGGGGGCCCCGGTCATTGAAATTGAGCAGTGCGAAACCGCGGGAACAGTCGGCGATATCATCCTCGCCGACTGGAGTCAGTACGTCACGGCCAACAAAGGCGACATCGATGAGGCCATGAGCATCCACGTCGAATTCATCTATGATCAGGAGACCTATCGCTTCCTGTTCTACTTCGACGGGCAGCCCCGCTGGTCTTCGGCGATCACCCCTTACAAGGGATCGAACACGATTTCCCCGTTCGTGGCCCTGGCAACGAGATCCTAATCATAATGGCCGGGGTTACGGCCCCGGCAGAAAATAGGAGGAACGAACCATGCAGCATCAAGGAAAAGATTTTACCGTCATCCCCCTCATTTGGGCGGATAGTCACGACGGAGCGGTTGCTTCGGATATTTTCAGCATGAAAAACTACGGTCACGCCGACATCTATCTGATGATCGGAGAACTTGTCGGCCAGGCTGCGGCTGTGACCCTTCACAAGGGAACGAGCGTATCCAGCGCGGCAACGGCCTGTGCCTTTACGCGTTATCTTAGCACGGGGTTTCGGCTGAAATACGACGGGGCGTCCGTGGACACTCCGGCAGCGGCCGGAGAGACCGTAACGGGAGCCGGGGGCGGTATCGGTTACGTTTACCAGGACCTTGGCGGAAAGCTCGTATGCTATGCCTTCAACGGAACAAACTTTGTTGACAACGAGGTTCTGACCTTCTCCGGCGGAAAGACAGCCGTTGCCGACGGCATTCAGTACGATGAGGATATTTTAGTCCCTCGAACGGCCTCCAGCAACACCTTCGATATCTCCGCCGTAACGAGCAAAATGTACTGCATCCCGATTGACGCGGCGGACCTCGGAGATGGCTACGATTGCCTTGAGCTGAACGTGGCCGATGCAAACGCGACCTACTGGGCAGCCTGGGCGGTCCTCAGCGAACCCCGCTACATGGCCGAGATCCCCGAGACGGCGATTTACGATTAACCTTGTCGGGGCGGGGTGTCGGCCTCGCCCCTTCAAAAGGAGGAAACCATGAAAAGACTTCTCTCGGTCGCCGTCATCCTGGTGATGCTTTTTATCCCCATCATCGCGGCGGCGGAATTGAATAACGTTACGGCGGAGGGGCAGAACGGGACCCTTGTCTTCAAGGATACCTCCGGGAACATCATCTGTGCGTGGGATCCCGCAAACAGAAAGATGTATTTCCCTTCCGGGTCGGCCCTCGATGTTGAATCCGGCGGCTATTTTAAGATCGCGGGGACATCCGTTACCGCGACGGCTGCGGAGTTGAACAAGCTCGCCTCGATCGGGGCCGGTGATGTCATCACGACCATTAACACCAAGACGTTGACGAACAAGACGATCACTGATCCGAATTTCACGCTCGGCGTCACGACGAAATATCTGGGCAAACATGAGGCCTGGACCGCATCGGACAGCGAGGCGGCAACGACGATCATTATCGTCTCATCCGGGAGTGAGGGCGGAACTGCAAGCATCATATTCCCGGCGACCTCCGGCAAGTTTTATGTCGTCAGGCTCGAAGGCGGAGCGCCGCAGTTGGCCTCAGTGACCATCAAGGCGGCGGGAAAGACAGGCGTTCAGATCGCTCTCAACAAGACGGCCATCGTCTATTATGACCCGGTCAAGGCCGACTATGTGCGGGTGACGGCGGACGCAACAAACTATTAATTAACGACCGGCCCGGGCGGGATCTTCCGTCCGGGCCTGGGGCGGAAATGATCGACATTAAAGACAGAGTGACAGCGTCCCTGATCGTCATCGTTCCCCTGTTCATTCTATGGGCCGATGTCATACAGGCGCATCTCTTCAATCTCTATTTGGGGGCCTTCCTCTGCCTGGCCCTTTCGTTCGCCGTGAAAAAAAATGATGCAGGCCCGCCGAATCCCTATCTGACCATTTTTCTTCTCTATACTGCGGCATGGTTCGCTTTTTGGCTCTCCTCGCACTATGCGGGGCGGAAAAGCACTTACATCGTTCTTGTCGGTCTGGATGCCGTCCTTATCCTTACGGCGGCTGCGATCATCTACAGGGAAATTGCCGATAGCCGGGCACCGAATGAATTTTGGTTCAATCATATTCGCATCGCCGTCCTGATTCAGGCTTGCATGGCCATCTGTCAATATTGGTGGTTCAACCCCGTAGAGTCCGTCCTGAGTCTCGTGACAAAGGTCGCTTACAGCACCTGGGGCGATGCCCATACGCCGGCCGGCAGTCTTGGAAACGCGAATTTCTTAGGGGCCTTCATCGCCGTACCGTTGCCCCTGTTCTTTCATCGGACTGGATTTAAATCATTCAATGTTGATTTCTCGCATATTCTCAGGCGGCTTTCTTACAGGCACGGAATTAAAATAAAAATTTACTATCCTCTTTTCGGATGGTGTTACTTTGCGCCTCTCGTCGCCTATGCTCTATATCTCTCTCATTGCCGGACTGCCATCATCGGCGTCCTGGCCGTCGTTACCTTCTGGGCGATCCGTTACGGCCAAAGATATTTTGAGAAAAGACGCAATCGCATAATTTACGGAAGCGCCATCGTTGCGGCCTTCATCGCAGCCGCCTATTGGTTCGTCTCCCGCAATCTTCTTTCTTTCATTGACCGTTACCATGAGTTTTGGCGTGGTCCGCTCAATCACTGGATCAGTGCGCGTCTTGATTTCATAATTACTCATCCGGTCCAGGAGTGGTTTATTCCGAGCGAAAAACTCCCCAACTTCGATTGGTACGTCTTCATCTTCGGCGTCGGGCCTGGAGTCTCTTTCCGGGCGAACAATTTTTTGCATAGCGAGATTGTTCCGATGCTGCAAAATTACGGCACCATCGGCCTCCTGATCGCCGGGGCTTTTATCGTCGCGATAACACGGCAGGCATGGCGGGCGGGCGCGATCCTGTTTTCATCGCTCGCCATCATCCTTATTGACGCGCTCGGGAACCATGTTCTGCACATCCCGGCCACGGCGCTCATGTGCATATTCATTTTCGCTCTCATAGCAAAATCGACAGCAGAAATACCGGCTTTAAAATTTGCAACATCAGAAACGCAGGGCGGTCTGGAGGAAGCCCTGCGCCGGAGGTAAAACAATGGCAATCGCAGTCACGAACCCACAGCCGGGAAAGGCTGGATTTATTCTCAATGCAACATCCGCCGATGCCTCCGGAGGCGAGACATTAAAGGCGGCGGTTTCCGGGAAATCCATCATTGTTGATCATCTGACGATTAATAATGGGGCGGGGGCGCAAAGCATCACCATCGGTGAGGGCATAACAGGCGCCGGAGTTACAACGGCGCTCATCGGCCCCATCGCAATGGCGGCTAATACATCGCTTCAATTTAATTTCCCCGATGGGATGATATTGACTGCCGGGACCTCGTTGACTGTTGATTCTGACGGAGCAACGGCCCTTTGTATCTTCGCATGGGGACGTGTCGAATGAAAGGGTAATGGCCATGGCTGACATCAATGACGTTCTGATTGCGGTGAATCAGGGATTTTCTGAACTGCATACGAAATTCGATAGAAAATTTGACGATTTCCACAAGGAGTTCAATGCCCATCAAACAACCTGCATCCAGAGATTCACTGTCATTGAGCGGGATCAGGATATCAGAAAGGCCCTCAACGGAAAGAAAAAAGAGGACGATGAAAGAAAAATTGACCCATGGAAATACATCATCCGGGGAGCGGCGACCCTGGGCGGTGGAGTGGCCGTAACATGGATAATCATGATGATCGCACAGCATTGGGATGTTGTGATCAAGGCCCTTTTCAGGTGAGAGAATGAACGCAAACCGAAAAGCATTTCTTGACGCGATCGCCTTTTCCGAGGGCACCGCTCACCTCGGCGACAATGGTTACGACGTCCTTGTCGGCGGAACGCTCTTTGATGGCTATGCAGACCATCCCCGGAAGCTGGTCGATCTTGGTCATGGCCTGAAATCCACGGCGGCGGGGCGTTATCAGTTGCTCGCACGATATTTCGATTATTACAAGAAGCTCCTGGGCCTCAAAGACTTCTCCCCGGAGAGTCAGGACGCCATTGCAATTCAGCAGATCAAGGAGAGCGGGGCGTTGAACCTCGTGGACCAAGGGAAATTTAGTCTCGCCGTTTTAAGGTGCGCCCGTATCTGGGCGAGCTTCCCGGGGGCGGGGTATGGCCAGCACGAAAACAAGCTCGCGGATCTGCAGGACGCCTATCTTGAGGCAGGGGGGACGATAGCCAAGGCGTGAACTTTCTCGAATTGCCGGATTGGCTTAGAGATAAATGCCCGAAATGTGACAGGCCATACCTGTCCATGATTGATCTTCGATTCGGCGTGCTCATCAAATACGCCTGCGGATGCATGGTCATTTTCATAGACAGCATGGAGAGGACACCATGAAGAAAAACACGCTATCAATGGCAGAGTGGGCGATTTTTTTCTTGCTTGTCGGGATACTGTTTTGCGTTATTCCCACGCAGGGATGCACCCCTACGGGAGAGTGGACAAAGCACGACTCGGTTTACAATGACTGGGATCACGCATGGTTTAGCATCATCGGTTACAAGTGGCCGTATCCGCAGCAGATCAAGAAATCGGCTTTCAAAACGTGGTGGGGCGATCCCGTAAAGGTGATCGAATTAAAGAGGAAAAAGTGAACGATCTCAGCGCCTATAATGCCGCAAAAGACGGCATGAAAACGGGCGACCTCCTTCAATGGAGGTCCGACTCCCTTGTCGGCGCCCTGATCCGCTGGAGAACGAAATCAGGGGTCAATCATTCATCCCTGGTGCTGCGCCTGAGCGAATACGAGGGCCTGGAGCGGCGAAGATGGACAACAGAGGCATTGGAGCATGGGACGGTCCTGAATCTTCTCTCGCGCCGCCTGGAGACGTTTGGCGGGGAATGCTGGTGGTATCCGCTCCAGGATAGTTGGAACGAATACCGCGAGAAGGTCGGGGAGTGGGCTTTGAAGATGATCGGCGTTCCTTATGATTATGAATCCATTTTCAAGCAGATCGTCGGCAAGGTATCGGCGGACGCCCGGGCGCTCTTCTGTTCGGAATATTGCTACATGGCTTACGGACTAATCGGGAAAGCGCCCTCTCCCGGCGAAATGCCGGAACTGGGCATATTCAAGGAACCCGTGAAAATTTTATAGAAAGGTCGAGAGCATGAAGAACTGGAAAACGACAGCAGCAGGATGCGGCGTTGCAGCGGCTTATGCTCTGATTGCATATTTTCAGAGCGGGGGCCTCTCATTAAAGGATGGGTTGATCGCGGCAGGCTTTGCGGCCATCAGCGTCCTTGCGAAAGACTTTAACGTCACCGGTGGAACAAAATGAAGGTACAGCTTTACAGCGCCCCGGCCGTCGAGCCCCTGAGCCTTGCACAGGCAAAACTTCATTTGCTCTTGGACAGTGAGACCTTCGGCGGCAATATCACGCTCAATAATTGCTTCGCCGCCGGATCCCATGCCGTGGCGAACAATTATACGACCCACGTCGGGACCGGTGTCGCCGTCTCGGGAAAAGA
>Ga0265297_10007620_pt1 | contig 14887 bp, 23 predicted proteins | sample Munlanlwell13791_FD_192502 | JGI IMG/M metagenome (GOLD analysis project Ga0265297, IMG submission 192502) | Leachate microbial communities from a municipal landfill in Southern Ontario, Canada - Leachate well 137-91 | ecosystem: Engineered > Solid waste > Landfill > Unclassified | place... | reverse complement strand
AAATAAAGAAAGGGGATGGCTTTCGCCACCCCCATCTCTTATTCAGCCGTTCCTTTTATGTAGGCTTTATATTCTACTATATTTTCAGTATTAGCTGGTGCTGTTGCCGGGATATATACATCATAAGTTGAATTAAATGTTCCGGTAACATACCCGCTTGAGCTGATGTCAGCCCCGTTGACAGTATATGCAAAAATAGTATCACCATAAGCATCGTTTGCCAACCCAAGGCCTGTTCCATAACCAACAGAGAATGAATCTGTATAAGTTAATGAGCCAGCTGCTGTTGAATTTACAACAAATGCACGGATTAATCTCCAGGCGCGGCTCGATTGCACTTCCAATGTAGGTGTAGCTGTTTTGGAGCCGATTGTTACGGTTTCATAAGTGTCATTAAGTTTTGAATCAATTCCGTATATTCCAACCCCTGCTCCGGCAGGCAATGTGCATGTATCCAGTCCATAAAAATATATGCAAATACCTACTGTTCGCGCTCCATCAGGCTGATCACTTGCCGCTACTCCTGCTCCTGTGCAGCTATCAGGGATACACCCTGTTTTTATTGTAGCAGAATCAGGTGCGTTAGGAGTTGCAAAAACTTCTACACAGCGCAGGATTAAGCCATTCACGGTCCCGCTTAATCTTAATCCATTTGCTATGCTGCATCCACCTGTTCCTGTAAGCACAAAGGTTTCATTTGAAGTTATTCTTGCTACATCTGCATTATCCTGATTCCTTACACTCCAAATGTCTCCCTGGGCCGTAAATCCGATCATTGCGAAACTCGCTATCGCTAATCCCGCAATGACAATACAAAGTATTTTTTTCATTTGAATCTCCTTTGTAAAAAAATAGCCCTGCCCTATTTAAGCAACAGGGCTATTTAATTTTATGTCATCTTGAAATTAAGCAGTAGCGTAGTTCGCGCTAACCAATCCCCTCCAGTCTGTGATCATATGCCCAAATCTGGTAAATATTGAAAGATAAAGAGTTTTAGACAGTTTATCTTCCCACATATCAAATTCAGGATTTGTCCTTTCCAGAGCTGTAAGACCAAATTTTAATTTAGCCAGTGTCCACTGATCAGTATCAGTAAGATATTGCCAGTAAAGAGGCTTGACTAACCCTTTTACTACATTTATAGCTCTGTTCGTGGTTGTCGGGTCATCAGAAGAATTAAGCACCTGGTCTATGTCAAATTTCATAGCAGGGTTTGCCAGAATAGTATCAGGCATAATACTCATAATAGTATCATCTTCCCTTCTATTATTATAGGTAGTCATTCTTAACCAGGCAGTTTTAAGATTTGCAAGTGAAAAACTTGATGCTCCCAAACCATTATAATATGTTCCGCCGCCTTTGGATGTATGATATGTCCCGCTCGGTGCAAACAAAGGAGAACTATCATAGATATAATCCCCGGAAGGATCGGTCAATACATTAGGAATAGAAGCATTGAAAATATCGTGGCCCGCGGTATATCCGCCGTAATTGAATACATTTGCGTAAAAAGTTTCTTTTGTTTCTACGCAATCCTGTGTCCACTGCGGCATCATTGACTTCATAAAATTTGAAAGTTTCTTAAAATCATCCTGCAATTCTCTGCTGATAGGCACTGCTTTACCCCAAGACCTGACTTTACCATAGGCAATATAACCTTCGGTAGGAGTCTTTATTACTAAGTCCTGAAATTCTTCTTTTTCTTCAAGCAGCGCAGTTCCTACGCCAGAAGTTGCTTTATCCCAGGCTGAATCACTTTTTTCTACCTTGAACACCTGAGGATATACTGTAGGAAGTTTATCATATTCTGACCAAAACCATTTATACGCATCTTTTTTTAAAGCTTCGGGAAAATCCCCTTGTCCTGCTGGCATAAGCCACCTCCAAAAGTTTATTTTTTAGTTTATTTTTTGATACTTTTGACCTTTTGGATTACGCTTATGTTACCCTGAAGCGAAGGGAAGGCCGATAAAACTCTGTCTTTTAGGCAGAAAAGACAGAAAGAAACCAGATTTTATTAAGCAATAGCTGTGATATAAATTGCTGCCGGGTTCATTCTGACATAAACCCACTGATTAGTGATGTCAACATCTTCTATAATCAGATATTTCTCATTAGCTTCGCCCACATCGGCATACTGCACATTTGAAGTTGTTACCAGATCGCATGATTTACCGCGCATTGTGGCAAGCACTGCCGCATCCGCAGGCATCCTGTAAACTGAATTCGTAGATACATCTACCTGCAAACTTGTTCCACCTTCAGTTGAAGAAGCGGTAAATGCAGGTGCTAAAGCCCAACCATATATGAAAGCTCCAGAATCAGGATTATTGCCTGACCCGGCTACTTCCAATCTTCGGCTCGTATCAAACCAGCAGAATTTTCCACCGGTATTTTTAAATACTTCAGAAGCACCTACAGGAACAGGCCCAACAATATGCCTGTCTCCATATACATACTCAAACTTTATCGTTTTCTGGGTCATTCCTATTTTATTCATTCTTTCTCCTTTTAGGGTCGTTTCCCTAAAATAAATTTTTACTTTTTTATATTTCAAGGATTCAAGACTATTACGCTAATTTTAACCCGTATAGCGGTAGGGAATTACTTTTTCAGCACTTCTAATGCTTTGTCTTTCACTCCCTTGAAAATATATTTTCTGTTAAAATACATGCCTGAACCTGTGGTCTCAGGATTCACTCCAAGTGCTTTCTGGACTTTTTCTGCCACTCGCACATCATCAGTGACAAAATCAATTACATCCACAGTGACAACTCTTGGTTCTTTTTTTGGTTTACTCATTTTGTCTCCCTTTTTCTTTTTTCCGCATTCCTGAATTCTACCACTTCAGCCGCATCCTCTATTTTCATGCCGCTTTGATCTGCAAGCTCTTTGATTTCATCAGTTATGATTACTTTCTTGCCTGCGCTTGAACCGGCTGAAGGACCCAGCACTATTTCAGAAATTATCTCCCTTCCTTCTCTTTCTGTTGTTTTTCCTTTTGCCTGGGCTGAAGCCATAATTTCTTTTATATGCTGTCCCATTACAAGATGCACGGCTGACTTTACTATTCCAGGTGTCAATTTTGCCTGCAATGGAAGATTTTCAAGATTAGCATCCAGCTCTTCCATATACTGTTTATTTTTAAAGAACGGTTTATATTCATCTTCATTCTTTAAAATATTTTTCTGTCCATCCAGCATTACTCCGGCAATTAATCCCTTATTTTCTGTGTCAGCTTTTTCAAGTTTTTTGCCGTATTGTTTTTCAAATGCTTTTTTCTGCCCGTAAGTAAAGCCTGTCTTTGGGTCTATATCGCTGTCATCGTGTCCCTCATCCTCATCTCCAGCTACCGCGCCTTTTTCTTCCTGGCTCTTTGCAACTCTTTTTTGAAATTGCGTTTCTGATTCGCTTGCTTTTCTTTTCCATTCAGCGGCGCGGTTGTGAAACGGGACTTTTTTTGAATCAAGCACTTTGACTTTTCCTACGCAGTAATCTCCATCTTTGTCTATAGTGTATTTCTGCCCTTCTATTTCTTCTTCCTGCAACTTCCCTTTTTCTTCATTGTTGTTTTCCTCGTTGTTCTCGTTATTCTCTTCGTTGTTCTCTTCTTCTGCCACTTGTTCCTCCTTTTACGCTTTTTATTTTACCTGCCAGCGATTTTGCAGGGCAAGGAGATTCTTGCCTTCTTAATATAGAAATACTTTATTTATAGTATCATTGTCAAGGGCTATTTTTTACTGTCTTTATTTTTTTCTGCTATCTGCATATATGTTCTTGGCAGTTGCAGCAATGCTTCTGCCTGGGCTATCCTGCCCTGTAGAAAAGACACCTTCTCAGCTTTTTCTGTTCCCATAATGTTGCTTGGCAGATGCGATATTTCCCACTGGTGCGAAAGCAGGCAATATTTTAATATCTTTTCCCATGCGCCTGCAAGCGGAGAACCCTGACCTGCCAGAAATGTTTCTGCTATCTGATTAGATTCTTCTTCTGTTAGCATAAAATTAGGATTTGATAAACCATCCAACACATTTCTGAAAAACACCGAATCATCGATCTTTGCTACTTCTACCTTTTTTTTAATAAACAACCCCTTAATCCATTTCAACATATCCCACCTCTCTTTTTATTGAATTGATCCTGCGTTTGCCGCGCCGCCTCCACCGGCTGCTTCCTGTTGCTGCTGTGCCGCCGCAGCAGCTTTCATCTGTTCTACCTGTTTCTGCAATACCACCACCATTTCAGGCGGAAGTAATTGGTCCACCTGAGTAGCCCATTCCTCGCTCCAGTTGCTGATTACGCTTTTAAGCATAAGATACTGCGCATACATATTGCTTTGAAGCAGCGGATGGCTTGCTACATTCTTTATCAAAACAAGGTTGCTTCTTGCTTTCTCAAACGCTGATATGCTTTCAATGGCTGTCTTGCATCCAAATTTTGCCTTCTTTATCATTTCCTGTTTTGTTATATTCTCAAACCCATTATTAACTCTCCACTTTATAGATTCTTCTGGCAGGAGTTCATAATAATCACACTGTATCTGATACCCAAGATTTTTAAATCCTCTTGCTATGTGGTTTACCACATCTGATATTGATTCCATGCCTTCGGCTATCATCATCTCTGTTTTCTTTGCCGGGGCCTCCGCATCCTGGGGTTGAGGCATACCTGATAAATAGGCCTGTGGGAATCCTGCCAGCAATTCCATTGCTCTCCTATTGTCGTTTGCAAGCGGAAAACTTGAAGCCGGTATATCTCTAAAATTAAATTCTGTTAATTCGTTAGGGTCAGCAACTGGTATATTTGCACCTGGATAAAATAAGTGTTTCAGTGGGTTATATGGGCTATTTGGTATCTGGACTTGTTTTGTTGCTCTTACTACTGCCTGGTCAAATGCGTTCTGCACCTGGTTTATCCTGCGGTCTTCTGCGCAGTTTATGGACTTTAACTTTTCCCCCATGCCTCCCTTATAAAATCCATACCTGTGATGAAATCCCCTGAATATGATCCAGTAACTCTTTTTGTGCATATATGGGAATCTTATACCGCGCAGATATATACTTTTTTCATCTCCATCTTTATCAGCTTTATTGTCAGGAATACCTATCCAGGTTACCACATCTTCTTCTTTTCCATCTTTATTTATGTCATATTTTATCCTGCATTCATATATCTCATATTCTTTGCTTAATTGTTCCTGCTTCTGGGAATCCGAATCCTCTTTTTCATCTATTTCTTCCCCAAGCAACTTGTCAACATTTTTATAAAACTTGATCGATTCTTTTCTTTTAAGTTCGTCCCTTCTGATGTTGTCAAGTTTTTCTGCCGCAAACCAGGTATTGTTCTCATCTTTTGTCCCATCTGGAAAGAACATATTCTTTGGGTCCACCCAGTGCGGGCGGCAGCCCTCATCCACATCTTTCCAGGCTTCCCTTACATACACCTTCTCGCCATTTTGAAGCCTTGTTATTAATTCAGGATATTTTTCTAATGCATCAGGATAATTACTTATCAATTCTTCCACGGAATCATACATTACTTTCTGTTCCCTTATTTCCTCGTTTCTTTCCCATGGATTCTTCATTACACCAAAATTAAGCATAATGCTGTCATAGAGTATATTTTCAAATTTTTCCTCTATTTCCATTTCTCCCTTTAGAATGCTATTCATCCATTTTTCCTGTTTCATAGCATTTTCCCAGCTGTTATTGCCTTCCGGCTCTATGGTAATGGTATGGCCTGCCAGAAGCGCGCGGCGCACCCTTGGCATAAGCCTGTCAACCGCAATGGTAGTATCCCCGGTCCTTCTCTTGCTTGCTCCCGGCCACGGCCATTCAGTTTCTAAATCTTCCATCGTGTATCGTTTTCTGCAATATTCTTCCAATACAAGAAAATCTTTCCTTTCCTGGCAGCCTTTTATAAGAGTAATTTGTTCATAACAAACCTTAGCTAATTTCTTTTCCATATCATCATCAATTTCTAATGTAGCATAGGCTTCTTTTGGTATAGATTTTCCCTTGTCTATTTTTTCTATTTTATACTCTTCATCTTTGCCAACTTTCAGATTCTTTTCCACAATGCCTCCTATTTTTTAATTATTACTTATATAAATATTATATTTAATTTCTATTAATATTAATAGCAAGATTAGGCCTTGCGCCAGGAACTATTATTTTTGATTTTTTAACTACCTCTATCGGGCTTGCCTTAAAATTCCTGACTATCTTAAAAGCCTGGCGTAGCACGGCAAGGCAAAGCTTTTTTTCTGCCAGCGCGCCATTCACTACCACTTCATTTGTTTCTGTCACAATGCCGATCATCAATATTCCCTTTACATTTTTTGGCCCTGTGGAATTATCCATATATCCTCCCAAATCTTTGGTTAAATGATACATAATTACTATTAGATTTATTATTATTTTTACTTAAAGTGAATAAATTAATAATACCGTATTCCACGCAATTCATACAATTATGAACCATAATCCCATTTGCTGGAAAATTATGATGTGTTTCCACTTCTAAATTATATGTATCTCCAAATCCATAAAATTCTATAGATATAACCTTATGGTTTATTTTTGATAATATTGATTTATCTCTAAAATTTCTTGATTTATTTTTACAATTAAAACAATACTTTTGTCTTGTTGTTCCAGAATATCTTTTTTTACATATTGGACATATTTTATTTGTGCGTTTTACAAATGTGTGATTACCTTCCATACATCTTGCAAGCATAAAATCACTTACTTTTTTTCTACTTTCTTTTGTCCAACGATTAAGTGAACCTTTTTTCATTGCTATAACTGTTGGATTTTTTTTCATTTTTTCATATACACCACGCATATGTTCTTTGGCTTCTACTTGCTCAAGATTATATGGGTTATTGTTAAATGGATTGCCATCTTTATGATGAACATGATAACCATCACGGAGATTTCCATTGAACCAATTATAAATATATCTATGTTCATCAACTATTGAACCATCATTTAGATTTAAGATTGTATGGCCTTTATACGACCTTTGTTTTTACTAAAAAGGCATAAGCTCATCATCTACTTTTAAATCTTTTAATTGTCTATAAGAACCATCTCTCATCATAATTAAATGGTCTGGTGTGGCAATCAATTCTCCTTCATCAAATTTTAATTTCCATAATTCAACATTTTCCTGTGTTTTTCTACAAGAGTGTGCTTTTGAAGGAACCAATCTTTTATTTGAAGTATCATAAGCATAAGTAATAAACTCTTTACCTACCAAATCTTTAATAAAGTGCCAACCAAATAATGTTCTGATTTTTGTATCTCCAGAAAGGCAATGCTCATAAAATCCGTCTTTGAACGGCTCTTCTTTCTCTGCGTTGCCTTGCGGCACAACCGGGTAATGATAACCCCCAAGGAAACCTTCTGATATGATCCTGCACTTTTGGTCGATCATAAGCGCGGGCCTTCCCTTTATGGTCTGGGATAAAAGCCTTTCTATTAGTTCCTGCCTTTGCTTATATGTTGACTGTTTGCCAAATCCGCTGATCCCAAAATTTGCCATTATCTTTATGCAGTCATTTTCAGTCTTATCGGTTTTTTGCTTACCTGCTATATCATAATAAGTGGAGAATCTGCTGTTTGGGAAAACAACCGATTCAAAAGGGATCAGATGATATTGAAGCCACCTTTCAAGAGTGATGTCAGTCCCCATAAGTTCCCGCAGGACTATAAGCCTGTTGTCATTATCAAACTGCATCCAGGCGCAATTTCCGCACCACATCGGATGTCCATTTCTTCTTGTGTAAATTATATGATTTTGCACATTCACACAATAAACAGGCTCATTTGTAACATAATTTATTTTAAGATTTTTATTAAATATTGCTTTATTGTATTGATTTTTACGTATTTCATAATAATATTTACCATCTTCTCTTTTTACATATCTTATTCTTGAATATAAATTACATTTGAAATATAGTTCCTGTAAATCGTTAGCCATTTTTTCAGAAACAGTAGTCACCAAATAACATTTTCCATTTTTTCTTTTAGTTCCATCACCAAGTTCATACATATCCAAAAAATAATATAAATATTTTTTTGAAAGATTTTTAATCTCAAATGGTATATATTTGTCTTTTGACAACCCAAATTGTTTTAGATAAAAATAAAGTTCTTTTGATGCTGCCGCCCAATGGTCTTTTTGCCAACTCCACTTACAAAACATTTTATTCAAAGTTTTTTCTATTTTTTCCTTTCTATCCTTCTGCCATATACAAATATTATAATGACCACCCCAACTATTCAGTGAACCTTCGGATAAAAATATTCCCATAAATTCGCAGAATGTCTGCATTGATATTTTAATATCTGAATTCGGCAATAAAAAACATTCATTATCTGCGCCATTCCAGGTATAATTTTTTACAAGGTCATATCTGGATTTAAGTTTTGATACTTGATGTGCGGTTGAAAAAATAACATCTTTCTTTCTTTTATTATAACTTACCATTAAATGATTTTCAGTAACATTAACATCTATTACATTATTTCTTTCAGAATGCCAATGATACATATTTCCAGTATAATTATAATTTATTTTAGCATTTATCTGTTGCAATTCTATAATTTTTGTTTTTGGATTTAATGTATAAACAATTTCATCATCTTCAATATCTCTGAAATACTTCCAGCCTTTTTCGGTTAAAATCTGTGTATTTTTATCATAACACGCCGGATGATGAAAGCCGAAGTCTAAACACCTGATGATCTCTTTATCAGGTATATACTCAAAATTACCAGTATGCTGGTTTTCTATGTAGCCATTATAAAATGGCTTTCCGTCAGGTATGAATCCCACCTTGCCTTCTACATACTTTCTGCGCCAGGCAGGAGGCATCTTTTCAAGTGTTTTTTTGTAAGCATAAGGCAGATTGTCCCAGTTATCATATGTTGAAACTGTGATTCTTGTCACATCATCATCAAATTCAGGTGTCCCGCGCTTGCATATGTTGTCAAGCCAATGGCCTTCGTTTGGCGGATTGCCTTCCATAAGCAGCATAAGCGGATATGGTTTCTGCCTTATGCGGCCCTTCAGGTCAGTGTATGCCCGGTATGATATTTCATGGGCTTCCGTGATCACAACTATTGCAAACTCCTGGCTTCCAAGGCCCGACAGGTCTTTCAGCTCTCTGAAAAATATTTTTGACAGCATACCATACTGCTTTTCCATCTGCCCGTTAGTTTCGCACTTTATAGAATACCTGTGTTCCTGCTCATTCTTTCCGGCTACCAGGCCTCCGGCTACTTCAAGAAATGTTTCCATAGCAGATACGCGCAAATCAGCAAAATCAAGTCGGCCCCAAAGAATCCTTATGCCTGGGTATTGGACCGCCATTTCAAGTATAGGGGCAAGAAGTCCGCGGGTCTTGCCCGCGCCTACGCCGCCTTCTACATACAACACCGGTATACCTTTGCCGTCATCTGCCAGTTCATCCAGGGACCGCGCGCGCCACTGGTCAATATAATATAAAACCTTATCCTGCATAGGATTCGGAGGAGCCGCCACTCCGTTCTTTTTTCCATATGGCGCTATCTCAATTACTGGTGTTTCGTTCTCAGCTTCCACAACTACTCCTTGTCATCCGGCTTTTCAACCTCTTCCTTTTTCTCTTCCTTGCTCTCAATGATCGGCGCTTTCTGCCTATATCCAAAATTGACAACTACCGAATGCGCCTGATTCTCGCCTTCTACTTCCATACGCGCCTCGCGCACTATAGGAGCGATATTCCCAGCTTCTATGATCTCCTCTTCTCCTACCATTTCACCCTTCTGGTATCTGCGCCTGTATCTCTTTGTCAAAGATTCGGAGGCCGCGCGCTCCAGCAAAAGAAGCCTGTTTCCCTTTCTCGCAAGAGGCAGAAGCTTCCATGAATCGGGTTGCGCCTGAAGCTTTTTAATATAGGGCTGCCACTTCCTGCCGTTGCGGTAAGTCTTGTGAATAACCTGCCTTGACACCTCAATCCCATATGCTTCTTCCAGATACATCTCAATGTTTGTATTTGAAAGCCCCTGGACTATAAGTTTGCATATTTCCTGCTTCTGTTTAAGGTTAAGCACCGGAATCCCCCGTGTTGGAGAATAAGACGGTTGCCCCGGCAATATTGTATCTCCCTTCTTAATCGCCATCTCAAACCTCCTTTAAAACCTCCCGCCCGCGCGCAAAGAGGGTATTTTACAAGCTATATAAATGCTTTTTATAAACATCTCAAACCACTTCTACAATGCCTCAGAATAAGGCGTTAGTAGGCAAAAGAGCTTAAAACTATAAAAATAAGTATCTGACTACTTATAAATAATAATAAGGGCTTAAAAAGCCTCCTGCACATACGAGGTGATGCGTGTGGGAGAGGGGTATTAATATAGACCCCCCCTTCCCCTTTTTCCACTTTCATCTGCCCTTTTGTCATTTATTGACCTTTTATCTGCCCTATCAAGCTCGATATTAAGTATTTAAGCCAAGAGATCCCTAAAAACTTATTAAGGGACTATTCACTTTACATAACTATAAACACTACTTGACACAACCACCATTATACGAAGCTATGAATAACCCTTATTTTATAATACTTTTTAAATGCCACTTTGCTTTTAAAACTTATCCACATAATTCACAGAACAAAGTGCCTACTTATCCACAGGCAAACAGATAATTGTTTATAAGTCTATATGCCTTAAAATTCTAAGTATCGTTTTAACACATGGTTTTATAATCTTAAAAATTAAAACAAAAATTGTTTCTTTTACTACTTCGTGCGTATGATTACTCGTTCACTTTCTAAAAACCCGTTTTCCCATCTTTTCCGTTCCTCTATCTTTTACACTTTCCTTAAGGTTTTCATTTTAAGTATATTCCTCTTTAAGTATCATTGTCAATTCTTTATTTTTTTTAATACATATTTTTTTATTTGCTTGGCTTTTGCTTACCAACTCCACAATATAAGTCTTTTAATAATCTTTTATTTATCTTTTCTTTAAGTATTTATTTATTTTTTAATTAAATACAAATACAATACAAATACAAAATACAAATACAGAAGTATAGATATATTAATATGGGGCGGCGGCTGATCCTGGGGCTTCCGGTCGATTATGGACTCGGCGAACTGCACGTTATTATTATATCTATTCTTAATACTATTATTAATTTAATTAAGAATTATTTCCCCCTCTCTTTATTCTCTCCCCCTCTTAAAATGGGGGATATAAAGATATGGGCTGCCTTGCGTTCGTGCGTCTGTGGGCTTCCTGTAAAGCCGTTTTGTCAATTTTTTATAGTTATTGCTCATTCCCTTGATTTACTGCCAAAATACCATAAAAATAAATAAATCAAAATAAATCATTATTTGCTTGACAATATCAAAGTTTGATGTTATAATATAATCAGAAGAATGAGAGAAGTAAAAGGAACGAGATAATAAAATAAAAGGAGGAGTTATGGTAAAAAAATATTCTGAATTATTGGGAAAGGAAGTCGGGTATTCTTTTAATGGTTTAAGTATTATGGTTAAGATTATTGATGTTAGATTAATTTATAACAATTTACAATTTTTGATTATACCTGTAAACGGACAAGGCGAAAAATGGATAATGTCAAGTAGTGTAAAGTTTTAATCCCCATAAGTCCTTATCTTAACAGAAAGGCAGGGAAAAGGAGTTTAAAATAATGATAAATATTTACTCTAATGGTAGTAAATGGGCAGGAGAGAAACCAGACGGATTAGAAAAACTTGAAGAAAGGTTAAAAACATATCCACTTGACAAATTATTTGAGGATAAAAAATATGGTGGTTTTGCCTATAAAACAAGGGGAGGTAATTATCATCTTTTCGGTAATTTTAGAACATTATCAGCAGTATTTAGAATAGAAACAGATGAAAAACCCATATTTGACAAGTTTAAAAAATTGATAAAAGAAAATCAAAAAAGACCAGATTATAATTATAGATAAATAATATCCCCTCCTCCTTCTTCACGTTGAAGGAGAGGAAAAGAAAAAGGAGAAAAAATGAATTACGCTATTTGTGAAAAGTTAAAGGACGGCAAACAAGTTGACTTAATGTATGTCAATACAAAAAAGGCGGCACAGGAGATTCTAAAAGATACGCCTATTAAATTCAGAAATGTTCACGGGCGCATGGTGTTCAAGAAAAATGTATTCATAGAGCCAGCAAGGGGTATGTGTTCAAAATGAAACGCAAATTCGTTAAGGGGGTGGTTTATATGAAAATCAAAGTTTTGGCAGTAATTATTATGGCGAGTATCTTAATGCCTATTTTCGGGCATACGGCTGATATGACATTTCGGGCTGATAAAGCTCTACACCTGGGCATTTCCACGGGCATATATCTTGCAACCTATACTGTAATGACGAAATCGTGGCACCTCAGTAAAACAGAAGCAAGATTCGGGGCAGCGTTCATCACTTTGCTTGCAGGAGTGATGAAAGAGGGCTCGGATAAGAATTGGGATAGCGCCGATATATCTTATGACTGTATCGGGCTGGGGCTGGGGCTGGGTATTTCATTTACGTTCTAAGGAGATAAACATGGGTATTAAAGATTTTTTCATCTTTTTATGTATCGTTTGCGCAGGTGCATTACTGTTTGCTTTTCCGGTTATGATTATATTTGGGTTTATAGGCATAATCATATCGTTCTGGCAAGCAGTGGGAGTATTAATAGGCACACAATGGCTGGGATTTTTAGCTTTTCAGTTAATATTATATTTTAGAGGTAAAAAATAAAATAAATGAGGCAATAAGGAGGGTTAATGTCAAAAATAATGTATTGTCATCAGCGGGTAAAGGTTTGCCCCGCAGAGAAAGACGGAGTATGCACGGATAAAGATATGAAGTGTGAACACAAGAAGAGATTTAAGCGACCGCCAAAGGTAGAATCACACGATCTTGTTATGGAAATACAATTTCAAAAGAGTGGAGATATTTTTGGTTTTTAAAAGGAGGCTTGCTTGCTTAGAAAAATAAGCGTAGTAGTTTTCTATTTACTATGGGCCTTTCCTGTTGCATTGTTTGTTTTTGGAATAGTCAGAAGATTCAAAAATAATAATAAAGGGGGTGGAGCAGATGAAAAAGGGAAGTAAGAAGGGTAATCGTATGGCGTTTTTGCAGGTATATCTACCTGTTGAAATTGCGGCGAAACTGAAAGCCGAAGCTGAAAAGGAGTTTACGACTGTTTCGCAGTTGGTAAGGAAGATACTCATTCAAAAAGTGAGTTAATAAATATCTCCCCTGCGGTATGGGTTTATTGCCTGTTCCGCAGGGGATTTATTTTTTTCTTGACATACGAAAAGACTTGTGATATAATATGGACATAGAATCAAAGGGGCAGAGAAATGGAATTTGCGAATAAAAAATATAATTTGGATTTTAAAGGGCGGCTGCCGAAAGGCAACTATTTAGTAGCTGATAGATACGAAAGTGTTTATCAGTTATTTTTTTTAGTTCGCAAAGCCGCCCTTTTTTATTTTCTGAGTGAAAGGAGACCTGAATGCTTGAAACCCTTGTAGAGAATGCTCAGGACCTATCTAAAAAGGAAAGTATATTATTATACCTTTTGCAGTTTGCCAAAGGCAGACAGAATGCCAAAAATCAATACGACATAGCAAAACACATAGACTTTCCACTATATCCCACCAGAGAATTAATCAGAGAATTGAGGTTAGAAGTAAAGTTGATATGTTCTGATCCACACTACCCCGCCGGATATTATATTCCGGGGCCAGATGACAAAGAGGAAGCAAGTCATTATATTGATAGACTTCGCGGCCAAGCCTTAGAGATTATGCGCCTATTAAAACCACAGATTCAGGCCTTCAACGAACAATATGGAGAAAATGTTCAGTTAGAATTGGAGTTGGAATGAAAAATACTAATTTTTATATATTTTTAAAGGATATTGAGGAAAGTGATTTTCCGAAAGAAACTATTGCTGGCATTCGTCAATCAATGAGAGAGCAAGAATTTATCAGCGATGATTTTTTATTAAGTTTAGCATTTACTGAAATTACGCTTTCGTATTATCCCCCGGTAGTTGAAGCTATTTCAGATTTAATTTTTTCTAAAACACCATTTTTATCTAAATTAAATAAAAGGAGGTAGTATGTGTGAGTTTATTTCTTGGATTGAATTGGATGAGAAGGTATTTTTCTTGGAGAATGCGGACTTAGATACAAAAGAGGGTAGAGAGTTGATAAAATATTTAGGCGACAAAGTTGAAGAGGATTTACCCGGACATGGTGCAATTAGACATTATTATCCTGAACTGAAAGAAAAAGGTATAAATAAGGAATGCACGGATTTTTCAAGTCCTAAAAACTTTCCAAAAGAAATTGTATCGGCAATTAAACAAGGAAAGTTAAGCAGGATAGGAGTATGTCCGCAGGTGCTTAATAAAATAGGAAATAAAGCTTACAAGAAAGTGGAAGCTCCTGCATTGGAAGCTTACGAGAAAGTGAAAGCCCATGCGTGGGAAGCTTACGAGAAAGTGAAAGCCCATGCGTGGGAAGCTTACGAGAAAGTGAAAGCCCCTGCGTGGGAAGCTTACGAGAAAGTGAAAGCCCCTGCGTGGGAAGCTTACAAGAAAGTGGAAGCTCCTGCGTGGGAAGCTTACAAGAAAGTGGAAGCTCCTGCATTGGAAGCTTACGAGAAAGTGAAAGCTCCTGCGTTGGAAGCTTACAAGAAAGTGGAAGCTCCTGCGTGGGAAGCTTACGAGAAAGTGAAAGCCCATGCGTGGGAAGCTTACAAGAAAGTGGAAGCTCCTGCGTTCCATAAAATAGTCAGACAGAAACAATATAGAAATAAGGAATGGAAGTAAATA
>Ga0265297_10007619_pt1 | contig 14889 bp, 17 predicted proteins | sample Munlanlwell13791_FD_192502 | JGI IMG/M metagenome (GOLD analysis project Ga0265297, IMG submission 192502) | Leachate microbial communities from a municipal landfill in Southern Ontario, Canada - Leachate well 137-91 | ecosystem: Engineered > Solid waste > Landfill > Unclassified | place... | reverse complement strand
CCTGCGCGCCTTGGGGCTCATGTTTATTATCCCGGCCACTTCGCCCTGCGCGATGGTGTTCCTTCCGCTCTCGTCTATGTTGAACTTCCTGAGCAGGTCCAGTATCGAGGTGCGGGTGGTCTTCTCGCCGTCCAGGCGGTAAAGCATCTTGCCGTCCTCCCTTATCGCCCTCCGTATCTCGTGCTTCGCGCCTCCGTCCTCCACGTACACCGTGACCTCGGCGACGCGGGCGCTCGTTGAGATGAGGTCCTTGGCCCTCTTGGCCCTGAGGTTCTTCAGGCTGGTCTCGCCGAACGCGAAGCGTATTGCGTCGCATATGTTGCTCTTGCCGCTCCCGTTCGGGCCGGCTATGCACAAAAAGTCCTTCGGGAACGAAATGTCCACGAGCTTGAACGTCTTGAAGCCCCTCATTTTCACGCGGGAGATATACATCAGAATCACTAACGTCGGAACGCCACATTATCGGAGAGGTTATTTATAAACCCTTATCCGCTACGGCGAAAGCGGGTATCTCTCCAGGTAAACCTGGGTCTGGAATATCGTGAGGAGCGGGATTATCACGAGCCCGTTCACCGCGAGAACCAGGTATTTCGCTATCGAGACCGGAATCGCGAGGAAGAGCGTGAGCTCCACGAATGAGATTATGAAGAGCGCGGCAACGGCCCAGAGGAGCACGAGCTTCCATTTCGCCAGCACCATCTTCGCCGAAAGCGCCACTGCCCTGAACGTGTCCATGTCGTCTATGACTATCGCCGGAGGGACGAAGAACACCGCGAGGAAGAAGAAGAACGAGAGGAAGGGGTAGATGATGTTATGGTACGGGCTGTCGAAAGTCGCTACGTTGACGCTGAACGCAAGCAAAACCGCGATGGTGTATATGAGGAACACCTTTATCGCGTATTTGAACACGCCGCTGAAAATCTCCTTCGGTATCTTGTTCTGGGTCCTGTTGGCCTTTATGAGCAGGTTTATGTTGGTTATCGCGTCCGCGAATATGAACAGGGAAAGGAGGTATGCGAGCACCACCACAATCATGTCCGTCAAATTCATTTCAGGTATGCTGCCTATGCGCATGAACGTGCCGCCCAGGCTCAGGTAAGTGGGGCTGGGGGCGAGAAACAGGGCCAGCATGGATATTACGAACATGATGGAGAAGATGAATATAAGCCAGGTGTTGCGTTTCCATTCCTTTTCGGTGTCGTTCAGTATTTTTCTGAGGCTCATGGCATCCTATCGGAGAAAATGTTTTTAAGAGTGCGCAAGGGGCAAAATCCCGCGTCCTGTCCGCCCAATCCGGACGTTAACTGGATATTATCAGCAAATCGGGAAGCGAGTCTATGCTTTCCTTCGCCCCATTGCGCCTTTTTTTGCTTAAAGTCACCGAAGTGTGGGCCGCCAGGTACATTTCCCTGTCCCCTTCCGAATCGCCCACTGCCACAATCTGCGCCGGCTTCAGGGCAAGTTGCCGCATGATTGATTTCAGCGCCCTGCCCTTGTGGAAAAGGCGGTAGCGATGGGGGAATTTCGGCACCTCTACCATGCCGGTTATTTCGTTTTCAGCGACTTCCAGCTTGGGGCATATGATGAAATCAAAAAGCTGCGGCCTGAAAACCGAGGAGATTATGCGATCGTAAGCGTATGATATCAAAGCTATTTTGTAGCCCATGCGGCGCAGGTAAATGAGGGTTTCTTCCGCAAACCTCCTTTTTTTGACTTCTCCTGCAGCGCTCTCGAAAACCGCGATGTTGGTGCCTTTCAGGGCTTTCGCGATGGATGCGGTGAGCCGCTTCTCGCTCATTCTGCCCTGCAGGAAAGCGGCGCGCCAAGTCCGAAGGCGATTCAAGAAGCCGAATTTACGCGCTATGACATCTATGCTCCTGCTCTCTGTGAGCGTTCCGTCAAAATCAAAAGCTACCAGTCTATGCTTGCGCGCCAGAAAGCCGGCCTGCTGCAGTATCGTACGCGAAACTTCCTCAGCAGTTCGTATCTTGGAGGCGTGCTCCCTGTGCTTGTGCTCAATCTCGCCTATGTTCACCTCTACTATCTTCTCCCCTGCTTTGAGCGCTGAAAGGATTATCGCTATGTCAATCCCCCAGCCAGTATCAACATCAAGGCCCAGCAGAAGGCCTTTGCGTATGGCGAACTGGCCGCTCAGCGGCTGCCCGAGCTCAAGCTCGGAAAAAATGTGCTTCAGCAGGGGCTTCGCAGTGAAATCGGTTATTCTGCCTTCAAGCGGATGGTAAGTGGATTTGCATATGCTGCATTCGTGATTGAGGAGTGGAGCTGCAAGTTTCTCAGCCACTTCCTTTGAAAAGCCCTCAAGGTCCGCGTCTATGAAAACTAGGAGGTCGTTTTTGGCGGCCCTTGCACCGCTCATTATTGCGGCTCCTTTCCCCTTGTTTTTCGCATGCCGCACCAGGCGTGCCCTGCTTTCACGCGCCACTTTCGCCGAGCCGTCGGTTGAGCCGTCGTCCACCACTATGACCTCTGAAACTATGTGCGATTTGAGGCACTCGGCTATCACTGCGCCCAACGTGCTTTCCTCATTGTAACATGGTATGATAACTGACGCCCGCTCAAAGGTAAGCAGGTTCCTTATGAAATCCAGAATAATGTCGCCGGGCTCAAGTTTTTGTTTTGCATCCATAAAACGGTTTTCTCCAGGGCGTTTAATAAACTGGCAGTTCCGCCATCGCCGTAATGCACATCCACGGTTGTAGGAGGTGCTTGATCTCAAAGTTTCTTTATTTTAATCTTCCGGGGTTGATTGCTCTTAGAACCCCTAGCGAAAGCCTGGCTGCAGATTCTTTTATCGTCCCCACCTCGCCTCCCAAGCTATCCATCACGTAATTAGTCGCATTCACGGGCGCCAACACAAGAATGGAAAGCTCTTTGGTGAGAGGCACGAGCCCTTCTAGCATCTTCCTGGAACGCCGGGCTTCCTGCCCCATGAAACGCAGCATGCCGTTGAAATCGTACGCCATTCCCTTTACAGGGTAAACAGTGATTATTCTCATTATCAAGGATTTCGTCTCTATGCGCTCAACATTGGCGAGGCTGGGCAGAAACCGCCCCGCAACAGAGAAGAGGGCGAGCCGTCCGAGGGCAGAGAGCACGAATATCACCTTGAAAGCGTCAATGTAGCCGAACCCGGATGAGAGTAGGAACGCGAGTGCGGCTCCGCCTGAGAGGGTTCCGAAAAATATGCCTGCGTTGAACGCAAGGTTCCTGTGCGCGAAGCGCTTTTCCTTTCCGCTTTTGGAGATTTCAAATAGGTAGTCGAAAGCCGCAAGGTTTATTCCGCTCCACACCAGGCCTGAGAACGCTTCCGCGAAAAGCGCCTCGAAAGGGGTATTGATATACAGCCAAAAAAGCGGAATGAAGATGGAGAGGAAACCGTTTGCTATCAGCACCTGCCTGCCCCCGTATTTGCTTATCACTATTCCCCAGCCCGGATAGGCGAGGACTGCGAAAAGTATCTGCACGGCCAGCACCAAGGAGTAAGACAAATAGTCGAAGTTGAGGTTCTCGAGCATGTGTATGTTGAAGAATGGGGATGCGAAATACACGACAAAATTGAGGATGAATGTCACTGCCAGGAAACCAGGCAGTACTGTGCCCCCGTCCTTTCCGGGAACGCTGTGGCGCTTGCGGGGCTCATAGTGCCCTTTCAGCAGGAATGCACTGGCGAATCTCGCGAGCGAGGCTATGAGGAAAAGGATGGAGAATCCGTAGAGCACCTGCGCAGGAGGGAACAGGTTGAGGATGACCCCCGAAGCGCCGAGACAGATAAGTGCGGCCATGAACATTATCTGGTTCCTTCTCCCCAGCCATCTGGACCTTTGCCCCACAGGCACGACATCCCCAAAAAGAGAGAACCAGATTGGCTGGAGCACTGCGTCCAGGAGGTATATCACCGAAGCCACCAATATGAGAAGCAGCACGGCCACTTCCCGGCTTGCAGAGGATGCGGCGGAATAGGATAGGACTGAAAGAATGAGCCATGCGGCGGCCTGGAGAGCCGCGCCGCTGAGAGCACCGTAGCCCTGTTCTTCACCAAGTTTCTGAACGAGGCAGTCACTTCGCCACCCAGGCCGGTGAGGAGGTAGGGCAACGAGGTGAGCACGCTCAGCTGGGAAATTGTCGCGCCCAACGCAACTCCCATGGGCAGGAGGAACGCCCTGCCGGCATATTCCATGATGTTCGCGAAACTCCCTTCGACTATGGAATCGCGCATTGTCCTTCTAATCTTCCCCGGTTCGCCCATAAAACGGTTTTCTCCGGGACTTTTAATAATTTGGCAGTTTCACACCATCGCCGTAATGCGCTTCCACGGTTGTGGAAAATCAGGCGTTTTTGGTGGAATGCGCATTCTTGGTTTTCTCCTTCTGCGGTTCTTCCTCAGCTGCCCCGGTTTCATCTTCACCTGCGCTTTTCGGTAAAACGTCCGGCTTGTGCTTTGCGCCGTTTTGGTAAGCATAGACCGCAAAGGTTGCGATTATATTGGTGAGGAATATCACGCTGAACACTATTTCCTGCAGGTGCGGGATAGATATTCCGTTGCTTATTATCACTCCGACCACGACTGCGGCGGCAAGGCCGCGCGGAAGCATCGGTATTATCAGGCCGCGCTCGTACTTTTCATCGTCCTTCAGGACCAGCCGGTCCGCGATGTAGCGGGCGATTATGAACAAGCACACCAGGAGGACGCTTACTGCTATCGTTCCGAAAGTCACGCTGCCCAGCGGAAACAGCATTCCTATGTACGCAAAGAAGAAGGTGCGCGTGAAGAAGGTCACCTCGCTCTGGAAGTCCTTTATCTTCTCGTCCATCTTGTATTTGGAAATGGAGAAGAAGGAGGGCGGCATGTTCTTGAGGTTCCCGAACACCAGGCCGAAAACAAAGACCGCGAGCGCACCGTTGGCCTTTACCGCCTCAGTAAGCGAATAGGTGATGAAGAGCGCGGCCACGGTGAGCATGTAGTCCAGCGTATGCTTTGGGATTTTCTGGAGTATGAAATTCCACGCGAAAGCGCCGGCTATGCCGAAAAGTATGGAGATGGCGAAGGAGCTTAGCAGGGAATTGGCGAAATCACCTAAACTGAAATCCAGCGTCTTTGCAGCCTGCACCAGGATGAAAACCACGATTATGACGAGCGTGTCGGTGAGGGTGGATTCTATGGTGAGCAGAGACTTGGTTTCATCGCTCGCACCGGTTTTTTCAGCCATCGCGATCACGATTGCGGATGAGGTTCCGCCGAGGACCGCGCCGACCATCAGCGCATCCATTACGCTAAGTTTGAGAAGTGGAGCTAGGATAAGAGTGAAAACCATGCTGAGAAGGAACGCAAGGAAGGTGAAGAGCGTTGATTTCGTAAGCGTCCTGAACACGTTGAATATGTTGAATGAGAGCCCTCCATCGAAAAGGAGGATTATGAGCGCGAGCACGGCCATGAACGGGTAGATTGAACGGATGAGCGAGCCTTCTCCGGTCTCCACTATTCCCAAAGCCGGCCCGAGGATGAAACCGAACAGCATCAGAATCAGCACTTGGGAAATCTTGTATCTGTCGGCTATGTAAAGGGCCGCGTATCCCACTATGATGGTGAGCCCGATTATGAAAAAGGCTTCGAACATACGCATCTATCAGGTACATCGTTTATAACTTTTTATATGCGAGCCGATAATCCGGCGAGTGAAAGGACCAGGAGCACGGCCGGGATGATGAAGCGAATCAGAAGGATGTATGGCGTTAGGAAAATTTCGGGAAGCGCTCTTGCGGATTCTTTCTCGAAATCCTTCCATGCCCATCCCAGTGCCAGGACGAGCAGGAGCGCGACTACCGGAAAGACCAGCACCACCACGGTCCCGTCCAGGTAATCAAGCACCGGCACACCGGCAAATTTCAAGTTTGTCCGGGAATAGCTCAGAAGAGATGGGATTGACAGGAGCGCTATCAGTGCGGTCAGGTAGAACGCAGCCTTTTTTCTCCCAGTTCTTGCCGAAAGGTCCACGACGCCGACTTCGGCCATGCTTATCGTGGATGTGAGGGCAACCGAGAAGAGGAGGAGGAAGAACATGGGCATTGCGATGTTGCCGAAAGGCATCTGGAGAAACGCCAGCGGAAGGGTGTCGAATGCCAGGGTTGCGCCCTCGGAAGGGCTGAGGCCGTAGGTAAACACCAGGGGGAAGATTGCGATTCCTGCAACCAGAGCGACTGCGGTGTCCGTGAAAGACACTATGGCCGCTGCGGACGCGGTTTTTTCCCTCTTTTCTGCGTGCGACGCATAGGTGAACATTATACCTGCGCCCACGCTCAGGGAAAAGAGAGCCTGGGATATAGCGGCCATCACGGTCTCTATGTTCACGCTCCCGAAGTTCGTGTAGAACTTCAGTGCCTGCCCCAAGCCAGGAAGCGTGAATGAATAAAACAGAAGCGAGATGAGAATTGCGAAAAAGACAGGCATGAGCACCGAATTCGCCTTTTCTATTCCCTGCTTAAGGTCCATGCGCATTATGAGGAATATCGCCAGCAACGTGAGCGCGGTGGAAAACGGAAACATGCTGGACCTGGAGTATTCGGCCAGCGGGGCGTAGGTGCCGGAAACAGATGAGAAAAGATATGCCAGCGTCCATCCGGTGACTACCACATAATAGGAAAGTATCAGCAGGTTCAGCGCGTGCAGTATCAGCGAAATTAGAGAGATGTTCCGCCCGATTTTTGAGAACGCTGGGAAAAGAGGGGATGCAAAGTGCTTTCCTGCGGTGAATTCGAGAATCATCAGCGGAAGCCCTATCAGCGCCACCGAAATCAAGTATATGACTATGAACGTGCCGCCGCCATAAGCTCCGGCCATGTACGGAAATCTCCAGATGTTCCCCAGGCCCACTGCCGAGCCAATGGCTGCAAGCAGGAACATGTAGCGGGAGGACCATCTTTCCATACGCCCTAATCTATTGAATAATTCTTTAAAGCCTTAGTCCCGGGTCCGAAGTGCAAAAGGGCAAAATCCAGCTGGAAACAGGATGGTTTTTATTTTGTTCAGCTCCTTAAGCTCCTTAAACGTATTACGGGCGGTTTTTCGGCGCTCCGAAGAATTGGAGGTTTGTCTGCAGAGATTGGATTCGCCTGCTGGCGAATGCTCTCCGCAGATTAAGGTTTCTTTTTTGGGGTGAATACCTCCGCAATAGAGCGAAGCTCTTTGCGGCGAAGTTGCCGAACACTTCGGCAACAACGCAGACCTTTTTTCTTTTCCAAAGAAAAAGGGACCTCGAAAACCGATGGTTTTTGAGGGACAGTCGCCGTTTTCAGGCGACTGGATATGGTGCAGAGATGGCGGAACCTGGTATCGCGCTAGACTTGAAATCTAGTGCCCTTCTGGGCTTAGGAGTTCAAAAGCATTCGCTGTTGAAAAAACAGCAAAGCTGACAATCTCCTTCTCTGCGAATGAAATAGAGCGGAGAAGGGCATTCGCCGACGCTCCGGCGAATCCAACCTTCTCTGCGAACTTTTTTCATAAGCGCCAGCGCAGCTTTTTATAATCTTCACTCCAAAGCCGTTGTTATGGCCCAAATGCAGGAAAGAGTGCAGAACGAAGCCGAGAAGAAGCCTGGCTGGTTCAGGCGCTTAATCAGAAAACTCGTGCCCAAGAGAAAGGAAAAAACGGTTGATGAACCTGCCGTCAGAGCCCGTGAAACTAAAGGCCGGCTGGAACCCAAGGAAACGCTTGTGGGGCCTAACCAGATAAGCCTGGAGAACCGAATGTGGTCCAATCGAAGCAAGGAAGATGTTGAGAAACTGCAGGCAAAGTATGCTGAAATCCTGGACATGGCCCATGAGTACATAAAATCCAGGAAATTCAAGAGGGGAGTGCCGGAAGAGATAAATGGGGCGAAAGCCGAGGATGTCGCGAAGCTGGCTGTGCAATTCATAAACAGCCATTTTAATTATAGGCCCACTGGCCTGCTTTCAGATTCTGTGGACTCATTTTCCAAAAGCGGGAAAGGCGTTATAGACTGCGACACCAGTGCCCACCTGGCCGGGGACATTCTGCGCGAATTCGGGATAAAAAGCTCGGTAATGCTGGTATCAAGAAGGGGGGAACCGCACGCGGTGCTCAAAGTTTATCGCAAGGAAAATAATGTGCGCTACCTGGAGACAACTTCGCCCCACATAATGACCAGCGCATGGGGGTCAGGGATAATGCACGAGTATGAGTTCAAAAGGGCTTATGGGGAAAAGGCGCGCGGCCTAAACTTGCCCAAAGAATACGCAACTGGCTATATGGCCACGGGGGATGTTTACTACAACTCTTATGCCCATGGCGATATGGGGAGCCTTGAAACCGCGCTCCAATACTACAAGAGGGCGCAGACGATAGATCCGAGCAATGCCGAAGCCGAGGGCAAATTCAGGGAGGCGGAAGGTGCCATGGTGCTTGCCGCGAACCGCGAAAAAATATCAGGGGCGCGAATAAGAAAAGTTTAGTTTTAGTGCCTCAAATCTATTATGTCATTCACGTCCGGGCCGGTTCCAATCAAAGTTACCGGAACCCCGAATTCCTTCTCAACGTTTTTCACGAATTCCTGCGCATCTGAGGTTAGTTTTGAGAATTCGCGCACTCCCGCGTTTCCCTGGAATTTTATGTCTATCTTGGTTATCGCGATGTCGGTTGCGCTGTTTATGCGCGCGGCTTTCCTCAAATCCTCGAAATGCAAATCCTTGCTCGTCCTTCTAGGTCTTCCGGTTACGGTCCCGTATTCCTGGAAGCCGAGCTTCACTGCCTCATCAACAGGAAGCTCCCCTGGGAACGGGCCGTTCCCCACGCGGGTGGTGTACGCTTTTATCACCATGATTACACGGTCTATGGACTTGGGGCCCAGCCCCACGTCCGCGGCAACCGAAGAGGCGGAAGTGTCCTTGCTGGTCACGAACGGATAGGTCCCGTAATAGAGCGAGAGCATGAAGCCCTGGCTGCCTTCTATGAGCACGTCCTTCTCAGCGTTCACCTCCTGTTCAACGTCGCAAATGTACTGCTTGAGCTCCGGAATTTCAGAGACGAATTTCGCGACCCTCGCGACGCGGTCCATCATTGCAGGCCCGCATCCTGTTCCAGTTGTTCCTATTTTCTTGGAGTTGTCGCTCTTGTCGCGCTCGCGGTGCTCTGGGAGTATCGCAATCGCGCGGAAATCTATTCCGGACCGCTTTTCCCCTCCTACTTCGGCAACCTCCTTGAGGAAAACCTCCGGGTTCACGAGCACTCCTGCGCCTATGAGCAGGCGCGCGCTCCCATTAACGAAACCGCAGGGAATGAGCCGCAGGCCGTATTTCTTCCCGTTGTAGAAAACCTGGTGGCCGGCGTTCGGGCCTACGCCGCCGCGCACTATCACTTTCGGATTGTCCTTCACTGCGAGGTAGCTGAGTATTTTCCCTTTTCCCTCGTCACCGTACTGGCCTCCCACCACTATGGTTCTCATAAATCACACCTCAATCCGTGTCGAGCGCGTCCTTCACTGCGGAAACGCAGGCCTCGAGCACAGCTTCCGGCTTTTCCAGGGCGTTCGCACCCGCGGCTTTCGCGTGGCCTCCGCCGGTTGCGCCGAAACGCTTCCCTATGGCAGCCATTATCTCGTTCATCGCTATCTTCACGTTCTTTCTTGCGCGAGCGGAAACCCGCGTGGTCTTCTCCCTGGCTTTCCAGCTCGCGGCGAAGGATATGTCCGCGAACTCGCTCAGCGAGGAGGAAGCGTCGCTTTCGTTCCCGCCCACGGTTGTTGTTGCAATCACAAAATTCTTATAGGCGACGCACTTCGCGCGCGAAAGCGCGGACAGCATGGCCATTTTCTCTTCAGGCGCGCGTTCGGGCTCGGCCCATTCCAGCACTTCCTTGTAGCTTTTTCCGCAAATTCCGAGAAGGCGCGCAAGCTCGCTGAAGCTCTGGGCGTTCCCGCCTTTGAAGCGCGCGGTGTCGGAAACGATTCCGACTGCGAGCGCGAACGCGGCCTTCGGCTCAGGACTCTGGATCAGCTGGGAAACAAGCTGGCAGGTGGACGGGGATGCGGCGTCCCACAGCTCGAACTCCGCGGCTATGCGCTCCGCAGGAGGGGACTTCTGGTGGTGGTCTATGAGCCCGAGGATTTTCCAGTCGCGCGCCTCTTTTATCATCGAGTAGCTGCCTGCATCCACAACTATGAGCCCTTCGTACTGAGCCCTGCTGGTTTTTTTGAATTCGTGGACTTTTATCCCGAGCTCGGCTGCGAGGCTCTTCGCAGGCAGGCCCATGTCGTCCGGAGTAATCAATATGGAATCCGGAAAAATAGTGGACAGCGCGTAGCCGGAGCAGAGCGCGTCCGGGTCCGCGTTGCGGTGGAGCCCTATGGCGACCTTCGCTTTCGCGTATTTTTTCACGAAGGAAGGGAAATCCATCCCAAAAACCGGGCCGGCGCTTGCAGCAGGTTTTTGGGATTCATCGCCGAATGAGGAATGCCTCCTTGCTCGCGGAGTCTCTTCGGCAATGTTCATATGGCCACCATCACATGGAAGGAGTGTATCCCTTGGACAAGTCCTCTATCTTCTTCTGGAGCCTGAGAAGCTGCGATTTGGCCTTCTCCTCCTGCTGCGCGAGCGTTTTCACCCTTATCTCAAAGAGATTTTTCCGGTCTTTCAGGTCCTTCTCGGCGTCCTCGCGCGTGGTTTTCATCATTATGCTCCCTGTGGCCTTGTAGATGTCGCTTTTGGCCTTCGCGAGCTCCTCGAGCGCGAGCGAAATCTCGTTGAGCTGGAGCTGGAGCTGGTGCTTCTGGAGCATGACCATCTGGAGCTGTTTCTCAGCGTTCTGGTATTCCACCAGGTCCTTTTCGAGTTCCGGATTAGGTTGGTTCATTTTTTCACCCTGCATTTAAACCGCTACAACAATAAGCAGGAATAATTTGGACTGAACAATTATAAATACCTAATCCCCGGGGAATTTCTGCTCGAATTCCTCTATCGCCTGCAGGTAGCGCAGGTAGCTGTTTAGGGTGGAGCGCAGGGCCACCATGTCCTCGGCTTCCACCCTTATCATCAGTTTTCCCGCACGCATGTAAATGGTGCTGGAAAAGCGCTTATTTGAGGCATTTTCCTTCTTCAAGGCCGCGATTATGCTCTTTGCCTCCTTTTCCGGCACTTCAATTGTGAGTTCGGCGCTGTTTTTCATTTTTCCACCCTGCACTCCTGGATTCCGTATTCCATCTCCAAAAGGTTTTTCTCTTTGCGGATTATTCTCATCTTCCCGCCTTCAGCGAAAAGCACCGCGTCCCCGCCGTAGAAAGCGTCGAAGCCGAAGAGGGATTCCAATTCCTTCCCTTCTTTGCCTTCAAAAGCGCCTATCTCGCAGGGCTTCTTCAGCAAATCCGGTTCGAAAGAGTATTTGATAACGCGCAGCGTCTTTTGCTTCCACCCCCAGCTGGAAACCGAGATGGAAATGAAGGAAATTTCCGAAGAAGAAACTATTGAAAGGATGTTCTCGCCTTTTTTCCGCGCCTCGGAAACGAGCGCGTCCACGGTTTTCTTCCCGCGCGCGCGGTAAAACGAGCCGATTGAGGAAGCGAACGCCCTTGCAAACGCGCGCGACTCCCTGGAAGGGTGGCGGTCCGTGCTCACGAGCATTTAATCAGTGTTTGTTGTTTTCGCTATGGGCGGCCTTTTCTTGAGAAGGATTTTCTCCCCGCTGTGCGGGAATTCGAAGTTCTTCGCGTCGCTGAGCTCCACAAGGTCCCTGGTTTTCCAGACTTCGTATTGCGCCATAGAATCACTGCTGCATGGACTCGCGTATCACGCGGTTCGCTGTTACCCCTACTCCGGTCGAGAGCGAATACGCCCCGCCCGCTATCTTCGCTTCGCAGGAGCGGCACTTCCAGAGCGCGTTGCCCACGCGCTTCACGTTCTTCTTGCCGCACTTAGGGCACACGTACCTGTCCTGCTTGAGCCTGCGCGCCGCGTCGTAGAGATTCCTCATCTTGGCGCTGTATTTTGAAGTCCTCATAAGTTTTCACCTGATTCAGAGAATGTATTTCCTTAGCTCGTCACCTTTTTTAAACGCTATGTCCACCGCCTGCAGCACTTCATCCCTGCTCATCGCGCCCTTGGTCTTCTGCATGGACGCGAGCAGGCCTGTCTGCGTGGTGGTTATCGTCAGTGTCGAGTCAGCGACAAGGTTCTCCTCCTTGGACGGGTCCACGAGAAGGTACTTGTCAATCTTGGCTATCGTGGTGGAAATCGGGAAGTGCTTGAGCGGGAGCCCTCCTATGGATTCGGTGCGCACCAGCTTCCCTTCCGAGTATTTCGGTATTTTCGCGCTCATGAGCGCGCCCATGGCCGCGAGCGAAGCCGCGTCGGTCATGTTGCCTGAGTGGTCCAGCACGTAAATGTCCAAATAAAGCGCGAGCACCTTCCCCTCCTCGAGGAAGAAATTCGCGGTTATCGGACTGTCGCCTTCGACCTCGGCGCTCCTTATGCCCCTGTCGGTCACGCGCGCGAGCTGTATGGAATTCTCGTTCGGAGGCCCTGGCTCGAACGTGGGGCTCGCGAGCGGAAGGAATTCGCAGTTCACGCTGAAAACCCCCTCGTTCGGCCTGTCCGCGAACGGGGTTACAGCGTCGAATTTAGCGCCCACAAGAATCTGCGTCTTGCCTATCTTCGCAAGCGCGGAGCCTTCTGCGGTGGCTATCACGCCTTTCTTCACGCTTATCGGACGGTAATCCTCGAATCCGCGGCCGTCCATGCGCTCGCCCTTCTTGAAAATGTCCAGAAGCACCCCTTTCTTTATGTCGTGCATAACTACGTCTTTTGCGCTTTCTCCCATAAACATCACCTTCAGAGGCTGAGCCCCTCGGATTCCAGCTTCTCGTAGCTGCGCACTATCGCGTCCGACTGGAGCGCGTGTAGCTTCTCGGAAGCCGAGATGGCCTTGTCCATCGCACGCTCGAATTCGGCTTTCGTGAGCAGGCCGTCCATCTGCAGGAGCAGTATGTCCTTGTTCCTGTGCGAAACGGCCATGGGAACGTCGCTCTGCCCGAAATTGTCCTCGTCCCTTCCCAGGTCCACGGCTATTTCGCCGTCTATCTTCCCTACGGCGATTCCGGAAACCATGTCCTTCATGGGGATTCCGGCATCAGCAAGCGCGACCGCGGCCGCGGTTATCGCGCTCACCCTGGTGCCCCCTTCTGCCTGGAGCACGTCTATGTAAACGTCTATCTGAGTCATCGGGAACAGCTCGGTTATCACGAGGCTCTCGAAAACTTCCCTTATCACTTTCGAAATCTCGATGCTGCGCCTGTTCGGGCCGCTCCTGCTGTGCTCCTCCTTGCTCGCGAACGGGGACATCGTGTACCTGCACTTCATGAGCGCCTTGAACGGGTTCGCGTCGTGCTTCGGTATGCACTCGCGCGGCCCGTACACTCCGGCGAGGACCTTGTTCCCGCCCCATTCCACGTAGGCCGAGCCTTCGGCTTCGTTGAGCACTCCTGCCTCGATTTTGACCGGCCTCGAATCGTCGAGCCCGCGTCCGTCTATCCTCTTTCCGTCTATTATGAGTTTGGGTTTTTCTCCGCCTCCCATGTGTTCACCTTTTTCATTTTTCTGCCTGTGCAATCATTCGTCCTTGTGCTTCGCGAGGAAATCCGCGATTTCGTTCGTGAGCCCGCTCATGTGCGATTTCCGGTTCACCATGTCTATGGCTTTCAGCGCGAGGCTTATGTTTCCCCCGGAGAGCCAGACGTAGCCGTTGTTCCCTACGTACACTTCGGTTCCGGTGCCCTGCATTATCGTGTTGAGCATGCTGTTGCGCTTCCCTATGAGGCGGGGCACTTTCGCGGCCGGGAAGTCCATTATTTTCCCTGGCGCGAGCTTGCGCACGTCTATGAGGTCCACGTTCCCTATCTCATCTACGTCCTTCACCTTCCCGAACATTATCTCGCCCATGCTGAAAGGCACGCGCGTGTCCTTCCCGGAAAGGAAGCCCTCGAACGGAAGGTTCAAATCAACCTTGTACCCGTTGCCCCTGATGTACACCACTATGCCCACCACCGCGTCGCCCTGCCTCGGGGAATACACGCTTTTCGTGGGCACGAACTTGTTCTCCTCGTCCATCATGCCCGCCACGCTCGCGTAGGTCTTGTTTCCCTCCACGAAAGTGGTCTCGGCCATGAACGGAGCGTCGGAAATCTTCTCTCCCGGCACTACGATTTTCTTCACTGAATCACCTGTAAGCAATATCGCTTTTCGCGACATTTCGCTTTCTAAACTTGTTCCAGAAAAAGTACGTTACGCCCCTCCTGGGCAATGTACCTCCGGTTTTTCGTCTCTTTTACGCATCAATTAATGAAAGATAGTATATTTAAATTTAATCCACACACAAATACATAGGGATGACCATGAAAAAGGAAATCGCGATCACCGCTCTGCTGCTTGTGGTTGCGGCAGCGCTCGTGCTCGGCATCAACATGGCCGGCGGAAACTACGAGGAAAGGGACGCGAAGAAAGTCGTGCTTGAGGACCTCCAGGAAAGGTTCCCGTACGCGGACAAGATAGAAATTATAGCCTTCGAGCCCAGGACCAACGGGGACCAGAGGTACTTTGCGATAAAAGCGAGCGTGAGCGACGATTTGGACATGCCGTGCCCGAAGAGGACCCATTACTATTACAATTATCCCGAACAGAACTTCGTCCCTGCGCCTCCCGAGTACATAGTGAAGACCTGCAGGGTGTGCGAGAACAAGCCGTGCATAATCGCTTTCCCCGAGGAGGCGATAATTGCGAGCCACACCCTTGCCGGGACCGGAGAGGTTTCCAATTATATAGTGAATGCGGGGGACGTGAAGCCGTACGTGAGCAAGATAGCGCAGGGATGGG
>Ga0265297_10007618_pt1 | contig 14892 bp, 14 predicted proteins | sample Munlanlwell13791_FD_192502 | JGI IMG/M metagenome (GOLD analysis project Ga0265297, IMG submission 192502) | Leachate microbial communities from a municipal landfill in Southern Ontario, Canada - Leachate well 137-91 | ecosystem: Engineered > Solid waste > Landfill > Unclassified | place... | reverse complement strand
CTTCTTCAATTGCTTTTGGAAACCAGGCTTCCTCGCCCCAGCTAAGGCAACAAAGATTAACACCGCGTAAAATTACCGGCTGGCCGCTTTCGTTAACAATAAACCGCCCTTTTGCTGCCAACCATGGCAAAAAATCTTTTTCAGCCGTAAAAGAAGGGGATTCTCGTCGATCATTGTTTTCTTTTGCGGGAAACCAACTTAAAGGAGAAGAACCCTTAAAAACCAAAAAGAAAAGAAACAAAAGAGGCAAGAAATAAAATAAACCCCGCAAAAATGGAGAAAAAGCTAATTTCTTCATTCAAAACCCATTATACCAAGAAAACAAAAGAAAAACGGGGAGAGGAGGACCAAACAACAAGAAAAAAAGAAAGCGCCATCGCTTTCAAGCTTGTTTTTGGATTATCCTCTCCCCCAAACTAAGCGGTTTTTAACCGTTAATCATCGCCAGGACTGCGTCTAGCCCTTCGATAATCTCTGCTCTTACGGCAAGATAAATTGTGCCGTCACTAGCAATCCGGCTTTTCACCGCTTCGATTAGCTTTTCCGGCGTTTGGCTATTTACCATTACCGTTGGGATTTCATCCCCATAGGTGTCCGTTATTTGCCGAGAGATACCGCATATCTTTTGGCAAACACATCTCGTATAAAAAATATCGCTGGCGCTGTCGTTGAAGAGAACAACTGCTTTTTGTAAACAACCAATAAGTGTCGCTCCCTCCTTTTGCCTGTGGCTATTACCCCCATATTCCTGAAGACTACCTCTGGCTCTGAATGACCCTGACATTTCTTTCTCCTTTCTCGAGAAAAAATGTGAGAACCTACCCGCCGGCCTGTTAAAGAACCTCCTTTCTTCTTCTTTTGAAGAAAAAAGTAAGTTGATTATAACCCACAATAGAGGGAAAAACAACCACAAATTATAGCCAAAAAAACAAGATCACTTTAACCTTTCGGTACTTACTGTTAAAAACAGCAAGCTTCGCCTCTGGCGAATCGTGATCTTGAATTATCTTAGTATTCAGTTTTTTTAGTTAGGAACACCTCCTCAAATGTTTCTCTGGTAATACTCCAATCGGGTCGATATTCGTTTACCTCATGGGTGTTAATATTGTTAAAGTATAAAAAGGCTACTAGCCTAGGAAAGTAAGAAAAGCTTTTTTGGGCCTCCAGAAGCCATTGCTTTTTTTCAGACTCTTCGAGTATAGAAGTACCCACCTCAACAGCAATAAGCAATTTATCAAACTCCTCACTTAAACGATACTTCTCCGCCAAAAGCGTCTCAAACGAACGTAACCCCGAAAAGCCGGCTTGCCGATCCCATTGGTAATCAGCCAAAATAGTAACCCCTATATAATCAACATAGTTATCGCCCGGGTAATACTCTTCAGCCCCATTATTACCTCCGGGACTCCAAACCCAATAGACATTATCAGCACCAAGCTCCTCAAATATATTAACCACTCTCCTATGGGCACTAATGTAAGCCTCTGGATCGCCCTGGCTCCAAGGGTAAAGGCCGGTTAGCTCCATCTCATGCCCCCAACGAACTAGAATTGTCTGAGGCTTTTGAAACTTAGCTCGTTTAGCTAAATCACGGATATATTTATCGTACCGACCTTCATTGATATCTTCCAGAAGGGTTTCCGCTGACAGCCCGTCGATCAAGAGCGGCCAAGGTTCAAGAGATATGAGTGGATACCGTTCTTTGATTCTTGCTTCCTCAACCGCCTCTGAAAAATTATCTGTTAAAAACCAAACAACAAAAGTATGCTCAATATCAACCTCCACTTCGTCTAGAATTCCCTTTGGGTCATAGCGCCCAAGGAAACATTCTGGTTGCGATTAAAAGGCAAAACCACGAAATCTTGTGGGGTTTCAGCCGGCGAAACAGGAATAGGACTGGGAACTAGGGTTGGTTTAGGCTCCAAACTCGCAAGTTGATATTGGTGCTGTGGGGTCGGCGTTAAAGAAACCGTTGATGGAATATAGGCCCTTTCCTCCTGACGCAAGCTTTTCGGAAGAGGAATTTCCGGAAGTTGTGTCCAAGTTACAGCCTGAACAATCAACGGTTCTGCATTCACACTTAACACCAAAAAATTCACTACCAAGACAATAAGGATGATGATGTGCTCTAGACGAAATTTTATTGCCTTCATAAAACTAACCCCTTCTGAAACCAGCCCTTTTAAATCGGTTACCAAAACGACACCGTAAACTAAAACAAAAAACAAGATGCCTTCCAAAACAAACAAAAGATATCCTTGGCTATCGCTACCGCCTCCTTTCAAAAGAAATACCCATATCGCTAAAAAAGAAAGGGTAAGCAATGCAAAGAATGGCATCTGTGACATTAGACTAAGGCTACGATTTTCGCCAGTGTTCTTGCCTTTCGCGGTAATCATGTAAGGCTTTTTAACCCCCAAAATTACGCTTATTAAAGCAAGAAGAACAACAGGCCAACGAGCAACATGCAACAACACTCCTCTCCAGGAAAGCGTTAGCCCTTTCGGCTGGAACCACTTCTTGGTCCAAAACCAACTGACAAAGGCAATAACCCAAACCGGCAAATAACGCAAGACGAATTGACCAAAAGTCATTTGAGCAATTGGCCTATCCAATAAAATCGCAAAGCACGGCAACAAAAACAACACTGCCATACTCATCGACCAAAACGTATACCATGTTTGAGTAAAAAGAAATTGAAGCACTTGCCTCCTTTTGTATCCTGAAATATACTTTGGTAAATACCTAAAGAGAATCTGGATCATGCTATAGGCCCAAGCAAACTGTTGAGCAAGGTAAATATCAAAACTCTCTGGTCCATCGCCAACAGCGATTGATTCGGGGATAAAAACCCCCTCATAGCTGTGCCTTGCCAAAACTACGGTATCCAGGTGGTCTTCTGCTCTGATTGGCTGGAATCCTCCAATCTCTCGAATCGCACTCATACGGTACGTTGAGTGTGACCCGATAATAAAAGGAGTCCTGCTATGTCCATAGAAACCCATCTGGAGAGGCCCTTGCAAAACAAATTCCTGTTCGGCCGATCCTCTCGCTGTCCAATGTTCGAAATTACCGTAAACGCTTGGAGCTTGCACCCAGGCCACTTTTGGGTCGTCAAAATAACCCAAAACACGATCAAGATAATCAAGCCGAGGATTGTGGTCGATGTCCAACTGAGTAAAAAAGTCGTATTGGTTGCCATGAGCATTAACCCAAGCATTAACATTGCCTGCCTTGGTTTTGGCCTGATAGGGCGGCTCCGGTTGATTATATTTTCTGATTCCTTTCCTGGTAAAGTATTTTACCCCATACTCTCGAGCTAATGACTTTACCCTAAAATCATCGCCTTCATCTAAAATCCAACTATCGTGAGGGTAATTAACTTCCGACAGAGCCTTAAGTTGCCTTTCGATGACCTCCATTGATTCTTTGGCTGGAACACAAAGAGTAACCATTGCCACCCGGAGATCCTGATGGGGCTTCCTTTCTATCGGTTTTCTCATTTTGCTAACATAAAAAAGGTAAACCGAAGGAAGAAACGTCGTTTCATAAAAAAGTGACACGCTCATTAAGATAAACATCGGTAATGACACGATATGTTCCAGCTTAAACCACCAAGACCAAAAAATCACGTTTACCACTAACCACAAAACAGCCAAACACCAAAAGATTCGCTTATCCTGCTTGCTCATTACCGCTAACATCGGGCTCCTCCTTTCGAAGCTTATACCAACTAATAATGCTAGCCTGAAGCGCTCCTAACTAGTTTGTCAAGGTGCTAGTCTCGCCAAAGGCGGACCAAAACTGAATATCTTCTAAAACAAAGTATTTGGGTTTTTTTAGCGCTTTTGCCAAAAACCGCTTACTTTGTCTGAAAAAAGATGATCTTTAATAACCAAAAAACAGGCAGCAAAATTGCCTATCATTGATTATTATAAGATACGTAAATCTTATAACACAACGGGGTAAAAGTCAAATTTTATCCTTTATTCCGGAGTTTTCTTGCCGTTTTATTTTATCTTCTTTCCAAACCTCTCTTGGGAATTGCGAATCACTTTCTCCCGATGTTGGTTACGGCAGTCGGGAAGAGGCAAGGTATAGGCCAAAAAGGGCCTCGAAGTGCGGCCGTTAATTGAAAGTTTGGTTAAAACCTGAAAACGGTCCAGAGAAATAAGATCGTCTTCATCGTAATCAGGAGAGAATTCCCGCGCCAAAACATGAGCATCTTCATTACCCACCACGAAAGAAACCAACGAGCCAACATTGCCAAAAATAGCGCTTTGCAAAGACGGCTCCAGCTGGGCCATGTACTGGTTGGCAAAAGTCAGGTTAAGGCGGTATTTGCGCGCCTCGGAAAGAATTTTGATAAAAGAAGTGGTAGCAAAATTTTGAAATTCGTCAACATAAAGATAAAAATCGCGGCGACTTTCCTCCGCTTGGTAAACCCGGCCCATGGCCGCCAGCTGGATTTGGGTAATTAACATCGCCCCTAAAAGAGAAGAATTGTCCTCGCCTAACTTTCCTTGCGACAAGTCGGCTAAAAGAATTTGTCCCTCATTCATTATTTTCTCCAAATTTATTCTGGATCGCGGCGTCTGGATAACTTTGCGAATTAAAGGCGAGGAAACAAATTGGCCCACCTTGTTTAAAATTGGCGAAATGGCTTCCTCGCGCAGACGGTCGGGCATTTTCCCAAACTCGTTCTCCCAAAAAGAGCGCAGGGTAGGGCTTTCTAAACGATTAACTACCTTTTGCCGAAAGCCGGGCTCGGTTAAGATTCTCACCACATCAACCAAGGTTGTTTCGGGAATTTCCACCAAGCTTAAAAGGCTGTTTCTTAAAATATGCTCTAAGCGGGGTCCCCAGGAATAGCCATAAAGCTTTTGAAAAATGGCCACAATGCCGGAAGCAACCAGCTCTTTTTGCTCTTTATTTTGCACCTCAAGAGGATTAAGGGGATAAGTGTATTCACGATCGGCAGGATTGAAATAGCAAACATCATTAAGACGGGAAGTAGGAATATAATCCAAAAGAATATTAACTAAATCGCCATGGGGGTCAATCACCGCCACCCCTTCTCCATTTCTAATATCAGAAATGGCCATATTGGCAATCAAGGTTGATTTGCCGGTGCCGGTTTTCCCGATAGTGTAAAAATGCAAACGCCGGTCGGCCTTTTTCAAGCCAAAATTGACAACCTTATTTTTAAATTCGGTTTTGGCAAAAAAGCAAACCGTTTTTTTCTCCTCCTCGTTTAAGTTCTCCGCCACCGGCAAGTCGGCCGGTGCTTGGGTGATAAGGGTGCGGCCCCATAAAATATTGGGTAAATTAATTTTCCCGCTGGGAAGATGCCACAAAGCGGCAATTTCGGCCAAATTTAGAACCGGGGCGTTTCGGGACGGCTGGCAGGCAACAATTTTTTGCCAAAGTTTTTTCCGGTTTAAAAAATTCGGCTTTTGGGGAACAAGGCTATTCCCTTTGGGGTGGGAAAAAATACCAAAACTTCCCGCCAACTCTTCTAAAACCTCATCATGGGAAGCCACTAAATTAATCGCCGCCGAAAGGGGCAGTTTTTCCGCTTTTTTTTGTAAAAGTGCCTGATCGGGATGGGGCGAATAAGAACCGTCAGGATTTTTAATTCCTTTAACAATTTTCTCGTTGAGCCTTTTGGCAAAAGATCGCGGCGGCGGGGCAAGGACAATTTGAAAATAGGCCCGCATTTGGGGATCTTTAACCTTGGCAAGGGTGGAAAGAATTGAGGCAAGAGGATCAACATCAGTAAAATCAGCCGCCGTTTTCAGAGGATAATAATTGCCCTCCGTTAAGGCCATTTTTACAAAGGGAAAAGGCTTGGAGGAGGAAGCCGCTTCCAAAAAAGGATTCTGGGCAAGATTTATTAAAACATCAGGATAGTAGGAAAGAATTTGGCTTTGAAAAAAATTAAGCTTTTCGGTGGGAACGCCAACCAAAAAATAAATTGTTTGTTCTTCCAAGAAGATAATCAGCGTCAAAAGGGGCTTTTGGGGAGAAAAAAGGGAAAAAAGTGATCTTTTTTGATTACGAGCTAGATTGGCCAAAAGCGCCTCCATTGGCTCGGTGGTATATTCGTTATTTTTAGGAAGACGCAATTCCAAAAAAGAAAATTCGTTTTCTTGAGCCATACCGCCATTAATTATTACTCTTTTAGAGGCTAATTTTTACTCCTTTGAAAAGCTTTTTTTGTTTCTTTTTTAAGCTCCTCCGTTAAGGCATTAATTTCCAAAAATATTTTTCGCTCCTCGTCGTTCATTTCCGACCAATTTTCCCTGATAATCTGACCCAAAGCCCAAGACATCTTCTTCTGATTTTGAAGGATCTTCTTTTTAGCCTCTTCCTCGACTATTAAGCTCTGAAGCGGAGAAAGCAAGTTAGTCTTTCTTTTCATCCTAAAATTAATTTTAGCAAGTTTAGCAACGGCACGCAAGCAGAGCAGTATTTTTATGCTTTATAATAAAGCTGATGGGGAAAAAATTCATCAAGAGAGTTGAAAATTTTACCTGTGAGACTTGCGGAACCAAAGTGAAAGGCACCGGCTTCACCGACCATTGCCCTCAATGTTTGGCGAGCAAGCACGTTGACGTTTTCCCAGGCGACAGAAAAGCCGCTTGCGGCGGGCTGATGAAACCGGTGGGAGCATTGCGGCAAAAGGGAAAATGGCGGATTTTCTACCGCTGCCAAAAATGCGGTTTGGAAAAGTTTAATCAAGCCAGCCCCGGTGATAATTTCCAAAAAATCATCGCCCTCTCCTCACGGCCAATAAAAACCCTCAAGTAAGCCGCCTCTTATTTACCGCCTAATCAACCTACTCCCCGACCTGAAGATAATCTTGGCATTCCCCCTCAAGATCCTCCTTGAAAAAATTAATAATTTTACCTGCCCTTGCCCGGGAAAGGTTAAAAGCTTGCCACGAGGAGGGAAAAGAGAAAGAATTTTCTTCTTGAACGCGCCCATAAAGCTGACAGGCAAAGTCTTTCCTTAATTTCTCATCGGCGATATCCAACACTTTAATTGTCTGGGGTAAGGCGTCGCTGGAAAGGCTGCTTAAATAAGAAACATCCAAATCGCCGGTTTGGTAAAATCGCTCGAGATTGCGTCGGGCAACAAAAGCCTCCGGATTAAGAAAATTCATCGCCGCCAAAAAGAAGATGAGGGAAAGAAAAACATGATAGGCAAAATTTTTCTCTTCCTGATTTTTATGAATCTTATAAAGCAAGAAACCAAAGGCTACCGCCAAGAAAATGATAAAAACATGGCTGTATAATCTTAAAACAGTAAATCCATACGCTTGCTCATATAAGGATAAACGCCGGAGAGCGGAAGCCATAATTAAACCCACCTGAATAACCAGCGCCGTCCCCAGAATCTTAAATTCCCTAAAATGAGCGGTTTCTTTTTTAGCCACATATTTTTCCACCCCTAAAAGCAAAAGCAGGGAAATGGCCGCCACCGCGATTAACTCAAAAAAACCGCGCCGCGCATATTCGGCGTAAGTAAAACCTTGAAGAGAAATGTTTGCCTCACCCCCAAAAAGATAAGTTAGCTGAAAGAGAATAAAAACAAAGAAAAGCAGATTAATCAAACCCAGCAAAACCGCGCTTTCAAGCTTTTCCAAACGATAAACCCTTGGTTTAGTAATAACCTGATTTTCTTTCTCCTCAAAAGCGTAGCCATAAGCGCCAATATAAAAAATGGTCAGCGCCAAAACTAAAAATAATCTAAAAATTATTTCCGGATTAACATCAAAGCTAATTAAGTCGGAAACATATTTATGGAAAACCAAATCCGCGGAAGAGAAAAGAAGCAAAAAGACCAACAAAAAGGGAACTGCCAAGAAAATGCCCTTTAAAATTTGCCGCCAGACTTTTCCTTTATTTTTTGCCGACGGTCGGAAAAGATCGGCAAGCGTTTGAAAAAGGGGGGAAACAAATTTAAGGGGCAGAAAAAATATTTTAAGATAATCCTTAATTAAAAAGTTTCTTAACTTCTTGCCGGAAAACAATTCGGCCAAGATAAGCAATAATAAAAGCGAGGCGATGATGTTAAGAAAGGTGAGCAAAAGGCTGGCGCGGACAAAAACCATCACGCTAAAAAAAAGAAGAGGGAAAAGAAGCCAAAAAATATTTTTTTCTATCGGTTTTTTAGAAAAGCGGGCTATTAACCAAAGCCCAGCGGTTAGCAAAAAAATATAGAGAGGAAAATTAATGCCAGGCGCCTTGGCATAAAAAAGATAATCGAAAAGAACTCCCAAAACTAAAGATAACACTGTGATAATTCTTGCCCTATTTAAGCTTTCAAACGCGCCATTTTTTACCTTCATAAAACAGTCAAACAAGCTTTTTCCCTAAACCTAATTAATTTCGCAAGCAAGGCAAAAATCCTTGCTAATCTTCCCAGTCGGGGCACTGGGACTCGAACCCAGAATCACACGCACCCCATGCGCGTATGTTAGCCATTACACCATGCCCCGGTTCTTCTTTGATTTTACCACAAAACTCATTTCGCGGTTTCGCAACTCCCGGAGTTGATTAGCCTTGAACCTCGGGAAAAAATTCCCTCCCTCCGCTTAAATATATTACTATAGACACTAAATTGCTATGTAGTAATTTAGTAAAGTTAAGGTTTAGCTTGATAATCTTAAGACTCCAAGGCTTCGAACCTTTATGCTCTCTTTTAAAACCAGATTGCTAAATTGTTAAACTGTAAAACTGTTGGCGCGAATTGTAGGGGCGGGGTTTATCCCCGCCCGCATGGATCGGGCGCCCACAAGGGGTGCCCCTACATTTTCATGTTTCCGGCACAGACTATCTGCCCGCCTCGAGCGGATAATTTCTAATTTCAGCGAGCATTAGCGAGCGAATTTTTAATTTTCAATTTAACAGTTTGTCAATTTAACAATTTAACTGTTTAACAATTGCTATTTCCCAAGCTCTTTTACCTTATAAGTTTGCTGAAGGCGATAGCCTTGCCGCCGGTAGTATTCCCGCGTTCCCACCCCGGCAATAACCGCCAAAGAAGAATAACCCTTGTCTTTGGCAATTTTTTCCGCTTCTTCCAAAAGCTTCCGGCCCAAGCCCTGATGTTGAGAGGCTTCCTTTTTCTTTCCTCCTAGAGGCAGGGCTTGGCCGTAAGTATGAAGTTCGCGCACAATGGCCGCCTTTTTTAAACAAGGAAAAATTGTTTTCCTCTCTTCGGGTAAAAACAAGCGTAAAAGCGAATAAAGCCGATTTTTCTGATCAACAAAGCTTAAAAATTCTTCCTGGCCGCCGGAAACTTGATAGGTGTCTTTCCTAAATGTCAGTTCTCCTTGTTTTTCCCGGCCGCCAATTTCCCGACAACGAATGCATTGGCAGATAATTCCCCGCCGTTTTGCTTCTTTTTTCACAATTTGGCGAAGATGAGACTCACGGTAGCCGGCGGCAATATCGCCCCGAGGAATATCCCGGCCTAAACGCTCAATTCTCACCCAAGGGGGAACAATTTCTTTTACTCTTACTAGCAACTCCACCAATTCTTCAAGGCGATAAGGGATAAATTCTCCCCTTTGCCACCAAGAATAAAGTTCGGTTTTGGGCAAAACCACCGTCGGGTAAATTTTTAAAAAATCTGGCCGAAAATAAGGGTTTTCAAAAACAATTTGAAACATCTGAAAATCTTTTTCCAAGCTGGAGCCGGGTAAGTTAGGCATCAGATGATAGCAGATTTTAAAACCCGCTTGGCGCAAAAGCTTGGTCGCCCTTGCCGTTTCTTCAACCTTGTGGCCACGATTAGATCTTGCCAACACCTCATCAAAGACCGACTGCACCCCTAAGGCCACCTTAGTCACTCCCAAAAGACGCAAAAATTTTATTTCCCCATCATCAATTAAATCCGGCCTTGTCTCAATGGTTATGCCAATAAGGCGTTGGTTAGCCTTCTCGTTTTGGCGCTGGGCTTCCTCCAAACTTACCGCTTTCCTACCGTTAGCGGCTTCAAAACAAGCCTTGATAAAATCTTCCCGATAAGAGCGGGGATAGAAAGAAAAGGTCCCCCCCAAAATAATTAACTCAATTTTTTCAACCGGATGGCCCGATTGCCGTAAAGTTTCCACCCGATAAGAAAATTGGGCGGCCGGATCATAGCCAAGCTTTATTGCCCGCCTAATCGCCGGCTCATCATCAAGATAGCTTTTGGGAACATTTTTTTGCGAAGGGCAATAAACACAGTGGCCCGGACAAGGGTAGGGCTTAGTCGCCACCGCCACCGGCGCCACGCCGGAAAGAGTTTTCTGTTTCTTTTGCAAAAGAAGCCTAAAAAGCTCTTCGTCTTTCTTAATTTTCCCCTCCCTAACCAAATGCTGATAACAAGCTAACAATTGATACTTCTTGGGAAAAGGCTGACCGGTTTTTTGGGCAAAAGCGGCTTCCGCTTGCCGCAAGGAAAGATAATCTTTCCTCTTGCTTTTTAAAAGCTGGTAAACAATTTCTTCGAGATTATTCATAAAATTAAACTGTTATACTGTTAAACTGCTATACTGTTTCATTGCTTCATTGTTACGGGCGTATGCAATACGCCCCTACCAACCCGCTAAAATCTAAAAAGCAAATCTTTAAACTTAAAAAGTTTTAACATTTGCCATGTAGTTTTGACATTTGACATTTGAGTTTTGACATTTGACATTTGAGTTTTGACATTTTATTATATAATGAACTACCAAAAAGAGCTAAAAAAACAGCTGGAAAAAGCCCTTAAGAAAGTCCTTGGACAGGAGAAGAAAGTGGCCGCTATTTTCTCCGGCGGCATTGACAGCGCCTTGCTTGCCTATAGTGCCCATAATCTAGGCTACCAAGTGAGCGCTTTCACGGTGGGAACGGCGCAAAGCCAAGACATTAAGTTTTCCCAAAAAATTACTCCTCCTTTTACCAGAAAAATCAAAATCACCGGCCCCGAAGAAATTAAAAAAGCGGCTCAAAAGGTTATCGCCATTTTATCCCAAAATCAAATTAAACTGGATTTAATGCAGGTTTCTCTTGCCACCAGCCTTTTTTTAACGCTTAAAGAAATAAAAAAAGAAAAAATTGGGGTGGCTTTTTCCGGACAGGGCGCGGACGAGCTTTTTGCCGGTTATTTTAAATTAAGAAAAATAACCGACCAGGAAGCTCTAGATCGGGCGATCAGAAAAGAAACCCAAAGAGCCCTATTAGTTGACCAAAAAAGAGACCAGGCCATCGCCTCTTCTTTAGGAATTAATCTTAAAACTCCTTATCTTGACCCCGATTTTATCAATTTTGCCCTAAAAATCCCGGCGGAGGAAAAAATAATTAAAAATTTTGAAGGGAAGCCTATTGATAAAAGTCTTTTAAGAAACTTAGGAAAGCAGATAGGGTTACCGGAAGCGATTTTTAGACGCCCCAAAAAATCTTTTCAATATTCCACCGGCATTCAAAAAGAAATTAAAAAAGGAGCTATTCTTCCTCATGAAGTTAGCGCTTAGGCGATTGCCGTTTGCGTCGGGCCTTGCCGCCCATACCGGCTTTTCGCCTTTCCCGCTCTCGGGGATCACGAGTTAAAAAGCCCGCCTCTTTAAGAACCGCCCGATATTTTTCTCTGTCAAAGCCTGATAGCGCCCGCGCTATGCCATGGATTGCCGCTTCAAGCTGACCGTTAGGCCCACCGCCAACCACCTTCACGCTCACCCAAAATTTTCCCTCACTTCCGGTTAAAACAAACGGCTCCAAAAAACGCGCCTGCGCTAAAGAAGAAGGGAAATACTCTCTCGCTTTCTTCCCATTCACCAAGTTTTCCCCTTTTCCCCGATAAAGCCAAACCCGAGCCGTCGCCCGCCGCCGGCTGCCTGTAGCCTTGGCTAAAGGCTTTTTCGTTATTTTTTGTGTTTCCATAGATAATATAATATCTTCTTAACTTTTTCCGCCAAAAGCAGGTAAATTAAATATTGTACGCTTATTTTTTTTGAATTTGTAGGGGCGATTCATGAATCGCCCGCCATGGATAATTCATGCCAATATGCGGGCGCATCGTGATGCGCCCCTACATCCCCCTACGAACTACCTGTCCGCCTTAGCCGAGAATTTCTCCTCATACGGATTTTTTTCGTCAGCAAACACATAAAGACGCTTAATCATTTGATCGCGCAACTTATTCTTTGGCAACATCCCCCATACCGCCTGACGAATAATTTTTCCCGGGTCTTTCTGCTTTGCCTGCCCAAAAGCCTTTTCGTCCAAACCGCCGGGATACCCCGAATAATGCCGGTAAACCTTCTGCGCTCCTTTTTGCCCGCTTACTCTTATCTTGGCGGCATTAATGGCCACCACGTAATCACCACAATCATATTGACGAGTAAAATAAGATTTGTTTTTACCCATCAGAAGGGTGGCAATTTCTACCGCCTCTCTTCCTAAAATTTTACCCTCCAAATCAACTAAATACCACTGACGCTTAATTTCCTCTTTACGAGTAACTTTCGTTTTTTGTTTTTTTTGCTTCATAATTTATTTTTCCTTTGCCTCTTTCTTAACCGCTTCTCTTCTTGTTCTTTTCTTCTTCGCCGGAGAGGATTTTTCTGCTCTCTTTTTCTCCTTTTTGGTTTTTTTCTCTTCCTTCTCTTCTTCAATTTTATCCACTAACTCAATTTTAGCCATCATCGCCCCGTCTCCCTTTCTCTGACCTAATTTAACAAGACGGGAATAGCCGCTTTGGCGGCCTTTAGCCTGCGGAGCAATTTTCTCTACTAAATTTTTGGCGGCGGCAGGAGAAAGAGAGGCAAAAATGAAACGTTTTGTTTGGAGAGTCCCTTCCTTGGCCTTATTAATTAACCGGTCAATCTTTTTTTGGATAACCTTTGCTTTTGCCAAAGTAGTGGTTATCTCGCCGTTCTCAAAAAAGCTGTTAAGAAGAGTTTTAAAAAGCGCTTGCCGCGCCTTCGGGCTGCGGTTTAATTTTTTGTCCCTTTTTCTATGTTTCACGACCAATCCACCCCCTGCGCTTTCAAAATTTCCCTAATTGCCTCAATTGACTTTTGGCCTAAATTTCTCACCCCCGCCAGATCCTCCGGTTTGGCTTTGACTAAATCGCTTACTTTCTTAAAACCGGCTTTCTCCAAAGCATTAATCGTTCTTGTCGGCAAATTTAGTTCCACCACACTCGTTTTTAAAAACGGCAAGGCAGGCGTTTTCTTTTCCTCACGATGATTATGATTAGGAGTAATAATTTGATTTAAAGAAGCGATCAGAAGAGAGGCGCATTCTTTTAAAGCCTCACGCGGCGCGACTGTTCCGTCCGTGGTAATCTCCATTTCCAATTTTTCCTCTCCAAAACCCGCCGGCAGAGGCTCCACCGAATAATTAACTTTTAAAATTGGCGTGAAAACCGCGTCAATAGCAATTTCTCCTTTTGTTGTTGATCGTCTCGGCTCTGCCGGCGAATAACCCCATCCCTCCTCCACTGTTATCTCGCCGGAGAAAACTGTTTTCTCGTCCGAAAGATGAGCCAAAACTAAATCTTTATTAACCACCTCCAGCGCCGCCGGCGCTTCCAAATCGCCCGCTCTTACCTCTCCCGGGCCCTTCTTGCTAAATTTAACTTTCACCGGTTTTTTTGCTTCCCCGCTAAATCTTACTTTCTTAAAATTTAAAATTATCTCCACTAAATCTTCTTTTACCCCTTTTAAAGTGTCAAATTGGTGAGTGGCTCCTTTCACTCTAATTTTGGTAATCGCTCTTCCTTTAACCGCGGTTAAAAGAAGCCGGCGAAGAGGATTGCCTAAGGTATGGCCCAAACCTTCCGGCAAGGGAGAAAAAATAAAACGGCTCACTTTTTCCCCTTCTTTTTTTTCGTCAAGGCTAAATTCGATTTTCATCTTTAGTTTGAAAAGCTTTTCTTATTTTAACAAAAAAACTCAAAAATACAACTCCCTTTTAATTAACGCGAGTAGGATTCAATAATTCGCAAAATATCGGCCCCCGCATCAACTTCTTCCTTAGCAGGCAGTCTCTCCAGTTTTCCCACCAAGGCCTGCCGCTTTAACCAAGGCAATGGCGCCTCTTTTTCCTCAATGGCCTTAGCCACCGTCGGTATTTTCATCGCTTCTTTGTTAAGCGTTATTGTTTGTCCTACTCTTACCTGATAAGAAGCCGCTTGGACCTTTTTACCATCAACCAGCACATGGCCGTGGCTAATAAGTTGGCGCGCTGTTCTTCGGTTGGGGGCAAGCTTGAGACGAAAAACAACGCTATCCAACCGCGATTCTAAAAGCTGAAAAAGAACAAAATCCGTTTCTTCCTTTCCTCGCCTTGCTTCTTCGAAATACTTTTTTAACTGTCTTTCCGACAAACCATAAGAAACTTTTAATTTTTGTTTTTCGGTCAACTGGTCCTTATAAGAAGAGGGACGGGAAAATCTTTTCCCGTGCACTCCCGGCGGAATGGCTCCTTTTCTTTCCAAAGGACAAGCATGAGTAAAACAACGTTCTCCTTTTAAAAAAAGTTTTACTCCCAAACGACGACATTGGCGGCACTTTGGCCCGGTTTTATTGGTCATTTTTTACTAAATTTATTACTTACCTCTTTAAATTAAGAAATGATTCTGTCCGCCAGCTGGCGGACAGAATGACGCTTTTAATAGTTTAACAATTCAATAACTTAACTTTTTTAATGTATCGTTTCTTTCTTAGTATCTTAATATCTTAGTATCTTTATCTTACGCTCCTCTTCTCTTCTTTTTCTTCCTCGGCCCATTATGAGGCATCGGAGTAACATCGGCAATTAAAATTAACTGCAGGCCGGCGGCCCGCAATGCCCGCAAGGCCGCGTCTCTTCCCGCCCCCGGCCCTTTTATAAACACCTCTACTTCCTCTCC
>Ga0265297_10007617_pt1 | contig 14893 bp, 11 predicted proteins | sample Munlanlwell13791_FD_192502 | JGI IMG/M metagenome (GOLD analysis project Ga0265297, IMG submission 192502) | Leachate microbial communities from a municipal landfill in Southern Ontario, Canada - Leachate well 137-91 | ecosystem: Engineered > Solid waste > Landfill > Unclassified | place... | reverse complement strand
CTTCCGGAATAGCCCCGCGGTCAAAAGCGATGACCGGGGTGCCACAAGCCATAGCTTCGATGATCGTCATGCCAAAAGCCTCGAGATAGCTGATGGGATGCAAGAGGGCGGTCGCCCGGGCTAGCAAATCAATCTTGGTCGCAAAATCGACTTCTCCGAGATATTTTATTCTCTCACCGTCTATGAAAGGATCAACCTTTTCCGCTAGGTAGGCGGCGTCTTTATCGGATCTCTTCCCCGCCATTATCAGTCGCTTGCCAGCCGCCTGGGCGATCCGGATGGCGATGTCAGGCCCCTTCTGAGGCGAGAGACGAGCCAAAAAAAGCAGATAATCTTCTTTAACGGCGCAAAAAGGAAAGCGGCGCAAATCAAGACCGTTTTGGACTACCCCGCGCCAATTAAGATCCGGCAGCATATTTTTGACCGCCTGAGAAATGCTGGCGAAATTGAGATGGCGGAAACGATCAAAGACTGCCAGCTCATCACTAAAAAATTCGCCGTAACGTACGGTGTGGAGCGAGGGCGTGGCGCTGGCGGCGCCAAAAAATAAGGATTTATACTCGTTATGGCAATGGATAACATCAAAAGCGCAGCGCCGGTCAAAAGCGGCCGCGATATTCAAATATTCGATCGGTTCAGAATAGTGGCGGCGGAAATCGCCGGAACTCCTGTCTCCGACCAGCTCAACAGAACGCATCGAGTCGGAAGCAGCAAACAGGCTGACTTCATGGCCGCGTTTCTGCAGCTCTTCAACCAGATAACCGACACAAGCTCCGGTCCCCCCGGTCGCTACCGGCGAGGTCGCTTCCCATAATTTAGAAACGACGGCTATTTTCATAATAATAAAATTAAATTTTTAACCTGGTCCGGACCTTTTCCAACAAGTCCACCGCCCGCGCTTCGTCGTGATCATGTTTCATAAACCAATAAGTCGCCGAACGAACCGCTGTCCAGTCGTAATAGAGGTCGATACGGGACTGGACTGCCGCATTCAAATGCCGACCGGAAGCCGCCCAGTATGTTTCTAAAAACAAATTCTTAAGTTTATCTGCATAAGCCGCGTCACCGGCCTTCATGATGATTTTATAATCCAGCTGCTGCAGGAAGGTTCCGAGATCGCGAGCAAAATCGCCCAGACAAAGATCCGTAAAATCAATGAGCCCAACTCGTTTAGGAGAAGTCAGAATAATATTTTCGGGATGAGCGTCGCCATGGATTAGAGAAAACAACTCATCGGAAGAGGCGAAAAAATTTTCTTCCCGCGAGATAAAATACTCATACCAGAGTGCTAGATCAGCGTTGTATTTGTTCTGATAACGCCGACCTATCTCCTCGAGTATCCGCTCCACGCCTGGTGTCACGGTCTTGATCCGCGAATTAACCGGATTAAAATTAACCGCTGTCGAGGCGGGTAAGGAATGCAGCCGAGCGAAAATCCGGGCGGCCGCTTTAACAATCCTCTCGACCGTCCGGAAATCTTTCTTTTGGATATAATACAACAGGTTTTTCCCTTTGAGGCCACGGTAAAAAGTGCCGCGGAAATCTTCAGAATAGAAAAGAGGGTCGGGTAGGTCAATCGACGCTGTTGGAAAACCCTGCGCCCAGAGATATTTTAGAGCCAAGTAAACATTCTCGCGCGGTTCGCTGCTGTGCGCCGAACAAACAATCGGGATCTTTACCTCTTCTCCGCTGGCTTTAAGAAAATAGGTGTTAAAACCGATAACCACGTGATAAGTCGTCTCCCAAACAAAATTCTTATAAGGTTGGATCTCGACGCGGCTAATCGAAGTAAAGGCTGAATAGTGGGGTAGCACTTCATGTCTAAACAAGTCTATGACGTACTGCTCGTCAAACAACTGTTTGATCTTGTTCATATAGTCTTTTGCCAGTGCTTCCGCCAATGCTCCTGCCAAAGCATCTTTTTAATACGTAAATAATATTTCTCTGCCTCTAATTTATATTTCTTGCTCCGACCAGATTCTAAAGAACGGACGGAACGGACCAAATCCTCAAGTCCGCGCTCCACATCGTCAGGGCTCCAGGCATAGGGCCCAAAAATTTTGGAAAAATCATGAGCGCTCGCCCACCAAAAAGTGCAGCTAGCCAGACCGCGGACCAAGTGCCAGCGATACCAACGATAATTTTTATCGTCTTTGAATTTGCCGCCCAGTGATAAAGCCAACTCCGCCAAACGCCAAAGATCGGAGTGAATTTTATTCTTGGGATTACGCCAGAGTCGGTAAGGCTGGCCGGCCTTGATATCAGCCGGTCCCGTTTCCCAGGAACAAGAGTAAAGCTTTATCTTTTCCGGCTTCTTCCGCTGCGATTTTAACCAGGAAGAGATAGTCGCCGTCTTGAGCCCTTTTATTTTAACAATTTTCTCCAATTCCGCCGTCGGATCTTCGTGACGCAAGCCGTAAAGCTCGGCGTCTGTGGCTGTGATATAAGGGGAGTCAGCCGTTTGTTTCCGGGCCGCCATTTCCTTAAATAGAGGAAGTAGCTTATCCGGCGGATAGCTCGATGACAAGGCGCGGTCGCGAAAGATTATCTTAAGACCACTTGCCTCATCCTGATAAACCAGTTTAAAATCGGGACGGCGGCGCAGGTCGCCGCTATAAGCGATCTCATCAAGGATCAACCAGCTGTAACCCAACTTTTTGACCAGTCGGGCCACCGCCGGAGAATAGGCCATCTCCGGCAGGAAAAAGCCGGACGGTTTGAAATCGCGCCCAAAATGTTTCCTGAGAATCTTCTCATTAATGCGAATCTGCCGAATAACCTCTTCTTCGGGAAGAAGCGGCAAGAAGCCGTGATAAGCAGCGGAACCGATGAGTTCAATTCGCCCTCTTTTGACCAGAAACTTGAGCCGATCGAGCCAGGCCTGCTCCTTCTCCGTTTCTAAACGTTCTAGCAAACAACCACCAACATTCCAGGTTAGGTGCAGGTCAGGATGTTCATCGGCCAGCCGAAGTAAACGCCAGTAGCTCTTCGACATAGCTTTCTTGATGCTGTATGTCTCGGCGTTCGCCGGCTGATAAAAATGTAAAAAATTTAACCAAAGCATATCAATCCTTTAATATCCTCTTATATAACTCAACGTATTTCTTAGCCGGTATCTCCCAACCGTGCGACTGTCTCATCGCCCTTTTGACCAAACTCCGCCAGGACGCCTTATGTTTGAAATTCTCGAGCGCCCGGACCACCGCCTCATGCAGATCAAACTCATCTTCGTTCTTGAAGGTAAATCCGGTTCCCCGTCTCGCCTGAGGCGAAAAATTCTCAACCGTATCATATAGCCCGCCAACCGCCCGGACGATGGGGATACAGCCATAACGCATCGCAATCAACTGATTAATTCCGCAAGGCTCATGGTTGGAAGGCAACAGGAAGAAATCCGCACCGGCGTAAACGAGAGTCTCATATTTCTGATTAGCTTCGTGCGAGGGAATAACTACGAGACGATCCGGATGCTTGCGGGCTATCTTGGCCAGATCGCTCAGATATTTTTTGTCGCCGGTCCCGATGATTATAAACTGGGCGTCAAGCTTGAGTAACTGGGGAAAAACCTTGATAATCAACTCGAAGCCTTTTTGGAAACTGATCCTCGAGGTCATGCAGAAAATCGGTTTATCTTGATCCACCGGCAAGTTAAATAAATTTTGGAGATAGGTCTTATTCTCGATCTTCGGTGAAGGATCGACAAAAGAATACTGATGCGGCAGGCCTGTATCAAGCGCCGGGTTATAGGTATTGTAGTCGATACCGTTTACGATGCCAACCAGCCGATCGGAACGATTTTGTAAGATACGGTGCAAATCCTGTCCGAATTTTTTAGTCATGATCTCCTCGCGATATTGTTCGCTCACCGTGTTGATCAAGTCGGCCGAAAGGATAGCCCGTTTGGCAAAATTAATGTTCTCTAAATTGGGATCCGATAGGTGCGGCAGACGGCCGCGGCCGTAATCTTTATTTTCCGGCGGCACCTCCCACCAGTTATGACCGAACTGGAAAATCAGATTGTGAATAGTAAATATAGTGCTCGCCCGCTTGAGAGTCTTGGAATAGCGGAATTCCGTCTTCAAATAGTACGGTATCAGTCCGGTCTGCCAATCGTGGCACTGGATGATATCAGCGGAAAACTTAATCAGGGATAACAGCTTGAGGACGGCCACGTTAAAAACCAGGAAACGAGCATTTTCTTTCCCTGACCCGTACAGATAGCGATGCTTGGAAAAGTATTTTTTACACTCGATAAAATAGACGGGCAGGTCGTCCATCAGGTAGCCGCGCCAATAATTCACCGTCACTTGCTCTTCCGAGTTCAAACTCAGATTGACATCGGTCGCTACTGGTTGCAACTTATATTCCTGCTGATCAATGAGCCGGCCGTAAAAAGGCGTGATGATAATGACTTCATGCCCCAGACGTTTAAGCGCCTTAGGCAGGCTGCGCGCCACATCTCCTAAGCCGCCAGTCTTGGAAAAAGGCGCCACCTCGGAAGCGACTTGGACAATTTTCAACTTTTTGGACATAGACGGGAATTTACAGCTGCTAAGGCGACAGCTAAAGCGTCGGCGGCGTCATCGGGCTTAGGAATCTCTTTTAGATTAAGGATCAACTTGACCATCTTCTGCACCTGACGTTTCGAGGCTTGGCCGTAGGCGCAGACCGCCTGTTTGACCTGTCCCGGAGTAAAATCGTGGACGTCGAGCTTATTTTCTCGGAGAGTAAGCAGTGACACGCCCCGCGCCTGGCCGACAGCCAGAGCGGAACTGACATTTTTGTTGAAAAAAAGCTGTTCTAGACCGGCGATGTCGGGCCGATATTTCTTAATGATGGCATCAAGGGTGAGATGAAGAACTTCAAGCCGCTCCGCCAGGCTCGTACCGGAGGCGGTCTTGATTGAACCGTAAGCCAGGCAGGTTAACTTAGCCCCGTCTACCTTAATGATACCGTAACCGGTGTCAGCCAAACCAGGGTCAAGACCTAAGATTATCTTAACCATTTATATTGGTATAATAATCACTCACATCTTCGTTATTCTCGAGCTCCTCAAAGAATTTCTCGATCTTTTCCTGATTGGCCGGATCAAGATCAATAGTATCTTTAGCCACGTACTCGATTTCGGCGCTCGCCGGCTTGAGCCCCTTCTGTTCTAGCCATTCCCGCACTCGCTGCAGATCTTTAACCTCGACATATACGGTGATACCTTCCGCTTCTTTCTTAAAATCTACGATATCCTGATCGATCAGTTCAAGCTCCAAGGCTTCGTGGCTGAGTTTTTTTTCTTTAATATCTTCGCTTGAGACGCGGATCACGCCCAACTGGTTAAAATTCCAGATGACGGCACCGAAAGCGCCAACGTTCTTGGTAAAGAGGTGGCGCACCGATGAACCGCTCCGATTCTTATTGTCGGTCAGACATTTGACAACCACTTGTATACCAGGCGGGATGATCCCCTCATAATAAAGTTCTTCTACCTGCTCACCACCAAGTTCGCCGGTCCCTTTCTTGATTGCCCGCTCGATATTATCCTTAGGCATGCTAGCGTCGCGAGCCCGATCGATGGCAGCGCGAAGAGACGGATTTGCCGCCGGGTCGCCGCCTCTTTTGGCCGCGATAGTAATCACGTTGGCGAGCCTGGTAAAGACCGCGCCCCGCTTAGCATCCACTAATTCTTTCTGGCGATGCGTAGTCGCCCACTTGGAATGTCCGGACATAAACAGATAAGGATTTAATGGTTTAATCACCCTCAATCGTAACAAAAATTGAAATTAAAATCAAGATGACTTATAATGAAAATATCAATAAAATAAAGCAAATTATGAAAACCCGCACCCCAAAAAACTCGGCGTTAACCATACCCGACCTGAGCGATATCGTCAGCCGTGGCTTGGATTTTTTCCAGACAAACCCACCTCGCCGTCTCCAACTGAAAAATCGGCGATTGCGCTTCGTCATCGGCAGTGTGAATGCTTATCATACCGGCCGCCTGCTCTTTGCCAATCAAGCGACGCTCTTCGCCGATGAGAGCAACTTTATGGACATGCTCAGAGTATACCGGCCTCTCATCAAGGACGGGGTTATCAGAGAAGCGGTGATCATTTCTGCGTCGGGTGAAAAAGATTCAATCTGGGAAATCCGAGAAGCAAAAAAAGCTGGCCTAAAAACGATACTACTTACCTGCCAAGCTTCATCCACCGGCGCCCACCTGGCCAACACTTGCTTTGTCTTTCAGAAATCTAAAGAACCGTATTCCTATAACTTCTCCACCTATCTGGGCATAATCCTGAGTAGTACGCGAGAAAATCCCGCCATAATCAAAAAATATCTATCGACTATCAAAACGCCGCGGATATTTGCTAAACATGATTATTATTCTTTCATCCTTCCCGATCGGTTCCGACCGATCGCAGAGATGTTGAAGGTAAAAGACGACGAGCTGTTCGGTCCCTACTCCAGCCTGCGCGCCTATGCCACCGGCCAAGCACGACACGCCAAATTCATCTGTCCCTCTGACCGCGAGCTGGTCATCAGTCTAGAACCTAATCGTTATTTCGGTCAACCAGGCCATCGCTGGGAGATAAAGCTTCCGCCCCGCGCCGGCGCCGGCCTAGTCCTTTCACTGGCTTATCATCTAGCCGGACTTGTCCAAAAAGCCCGTCCCGACCACTTCAAAAAGAATCTCCCCGATTACTGCGCCCGGACCGGACCGCGCCCTTACGGCCGGAAAAAACCTTTCCCGCTTATTGTCGAATAGAAAAAAGTCCTCCGTTAAAACGGAGGACTTTTTTTTACACGCTCAAATCAGACTTTTACCAGTCATCGCCGGCGGCTGCGGCAGATCCATCAGTCTCAAGACGGTGGGAGCCACGTCGGCCAGAATACCGTCGGCCAACTTATCATGCCCCGGGGAAATAAAGAGACAAGGGACAGGATTCAACGAATGAGCGGTGTTGGGGGTTCCATCGGGATTAACCGCTTTTTCAGCATTACCGTGGTCGGCCAGAATAATTACGTCATAACCATTGTCCTGAGCAGCCGGGATTATCTCTCCCAAACAAACATCAACGGTTTCCACGGCTTTCACAATAGCCGGGTAAACACCGGTGTGGCCGACCATATCGGGGTTAGCAAAATTCATGCAGATAAAAGAAAATTCTCGTTTCCCCAGGGCTGCCACCGCCTCATCTCTTATCTTAAAGGCGCTCATTTCAGGCTGTAAATCATAAGTGGCTATTTTTGGAGAAGGCACTAGTGTCCTCTCCTCTCCGGGAAAAACGTCTTGATTGCCACCGGAAAAAAAGAAGGTGACATGGGCATACTTTTCAGTTTCTGCCAGCCGAAGTTGCTTCAAGCCGGCGCGAGCAATCAACTCACCTAAAGTTTCCTGGATCTTACCTTTGGCAAAAATGACGCCAATTCCCTTATAATCGTCATTGTAACTGGTCAGAGTATAATAATGGAGAGGAAGAACCTTGAGGCCGAATTCCGGCTTATCTTCCTGAGTCAGCGCTTCCGTTATCTCGCGCAAACGTTCCGTCCGAAAATTAAAACAGATCACTACGTCGTCGGGCTTGATAAGCCCAACCGGAATACCATCCGCATCGACTCTGACAAGCGGCTCCATGAATTCGTCCGTTATCCCCTCCCCATAAACCGTTCGGACGGCGCCGATGATATCTTTAACTGGCCGGCCGGTTCCGCTCGTAAACAGATCATAAGCTTTCTTGATCCGTTCCCAACGCTGATCACGATCCATCGCGTAGTACCTCCCGATAACCGAGGCGAGGATGCCGGTTGATCGTTTCAAGCGATCCTCAAGCCGGCTAAGGTATCCGGCGCCACTCCGGGGATCACTATCCCGTCCGTCTGTTAGGGCATGTATGAACACTCTTTCCAAACCGTTCTCCGCCGCCAGATCACATAATTTGTATAGATGAGAATCCATGGCGTGGACGCCGGCATCGGAAACCAGGCCAATAAAATGGAGACTCCGCCCCCTGGCCTTCGCCGACGAAAAAGCTTCACGAAGAACAGGATTAGAAGCAAGATCGCCATTCTCGCAGGCACGATTAATCTTCACCAGATCTTGATAAACGATCCGCCCCGCCCCGATATTTAGATGGCCCACTTCTGAATTACCCATCACACCATCAGGCAGACCAACGCTCAAACCGCTAGCCCCCAATTGAGAATGAGGATATTTAGCGATTAGCTTATCCCAATTATCTTTTTTGGCGTTCTTGACGGCATTTTCTTTACCGTCTGGACCAATCCCCCAGCCATCCAGGATTATCAACAAGACCTTCTTATTCGACATAATTATTTTTTTATCCGCTGTCAAATTGACGTCAGATATCCTTATTGATAGTATATTATTAAGCCTGCTCTAACTATATCAGTAAAACCCTAAAGCAACAAATCAAGAAACTGGGAGTTGAAATTGGCTTACTAACGATAAAATCTCTCCATTTCGGGGGGAAGCTCCTATTCCAAATGTTCCGGATATTCTCCGGCTTTTTTCGTTTGCTCTTTAGAGGCATCATTTATAAAATATTAGTAAAAATATATTATAACGTCTTCCGACTTAAAAAGAACGAATTGGCCGCCCGCACCATTCGTGAACTCATCAACAACAAATTGGCTTATGTCTTCCTATTCGCTCTCACGACCGGCTTTGTCTATGCCAATATAATAAACCAGGGCCGAGCCAGCGCTCTAAGCGCTAAAATATCCCAAACCGTCATGGCTGATCTGATCTACGCCGATTCAGAATTTCTGTTACCGCAGGAAGAATTGGTCGAAGAAACCTTGAGTTTCGAGAGTCTGCTCGCCACCGGCCAAGAAAAGTATCTGGACGATCCGGCGACTGTCGAAAAGGATGACAATCTTACTCAAGAAGACTCCGGGCCAGATGATCTGCCTTCCTTTGACATAAACGGCGACCTAGTCTATAAACCCGACACCGCCGGCTTGCATAATGATGAAAACGGCAATTCGGCACCCATCCAAAGAACCGAGGTAATCGAATATGCCGTCCAACCGGGCGACACCGCCAGTTCTATCGCCCGCCGCTTCGGCGTCAGTGTCAACACTATCCTCTGGGCAAATAATCTTAGCGCCTACAGTCTAATCCGTCCCGGCGACCGCTTAACTATTCTGCCTTATAGTGGTATCTTATACACTGTAAAGTCGGGAGACACCTTGTCCAAAATCGCTGCCGTCTACTCAATCGAAGCGGATAAAATCACATCTGCCAATAATCTCGGGGACGGCCTGAAAGCCGGCCAAAAAATCATGCTACCGGGCGCGGCGCAGATTACCCAGACTCAAGTAGCGGCCAGGCCAAAAACCAATTATACGGGTATTTCTGCCATCCGTGACCTAATCCAGGCGCCGGCAGCCAAAGTTACCGGCGATAAGATGGCTTGGCCCACGGTCGGGTCGCGCATTACTCAATACTTCTCCTGGCGGCACACCGGCGTTGATATCGCCAATAAAGTCGGTACACCGATCTATGCCGCCGATGACGGCGTCGTCGAAATAGCTTCCGGTGGTTATAACGGCGGTTACGGCAACACCATCGTCATCAATCACGGCGGCGGCATCAAGACCCGTTACGGCCACGCCTCGAAACTATTCGTAAAAAAAGGTGACCAGGTGGAAAAAGGTGAAAACATCGCCGCCATGGGTTCCACTGGTCGATCCACCGGCTCCCATCTCCACTTCGAAGTCTTGGTCAGCGGGGCTAAAAAAAATCCCCTCAATTACGTAAGATAAAATTTCTATAAAAATATGGCTATCGTCCTTGGCATACTGATAACCACAATTGGCGCCCTCCTAGTGATAAAGACTGAATGGTTCATGAATAACTTCGGCCGTATCGGCTGGTTTGAAGAGAAACTGGGTGCAGAAGGCGGTTCGCGCCTGGGTTACAAGATTATTGGCGGATTATTCCTCCTCGTCGGCATAATCACGATGACCGGTGGCGGCCCGGGATTAATGGGATGGCTTCTGTCTCCCCTTCTCAAATATAATCAGCCGCGCTAAGATATAAACCCGTAACGGTCCAGAGCGGGCCCTTAGCTCAGTTGGCTAGAGCGCCGGCTTTGCAAGCCGGAGGTCAAGGGTTCAAGCCCCTTAGGGTCCACCAATAAAAAAGATCTGGTAAAAATCAGATCTTTTTTGTTATTTGTCCGCAACTTTTGAAAATTAAACGATCACCAAATTTTCTGCATAATGCCGTTAGAAATTTGTCTCCCCAAGATGGTGAAAAAACAGTCTGACTCATCTAGGCTGTTTTCTATCAAAATAATTATTTGGCTAATGATATTATCTTATTTATCAATTCCTGATAACTCATTCCCTGGTTCATCATGACCAGAGGGAACATAGAAATATCAGTAAATCCGGGCAGAGTATTAATTTCATTCAGATAGACGCAACCGCGGGAGATGAAAAAATCTACTCGGGCAAAGCCGCGGCAGTCAGCCAGGCGATAAACAGCGGCAGCTAATTTCCTGACCTCCCGGGCTGACGCGACGCTGATCTTAGCCGGCACAACGGTCTGGGCCTCGCCCAGTTTGTATTTGTCATCGTAATCATAAAAATCTTTAACCAGACGAAGTTCTCCGGGACGAGAAACAATCAGCTGATCGTTACCCAGAACGCCGACTTCTACTTCGGTTGGATTAACCAGCCCCTCTTCTACCACAATCTTGCTGTCGTGACGCCGCGCCACCAGTATCGCCTGATCTAAATCCTTAATCTTTTCGACTTTCGTAATGCCAACGGAGGAGCCGGAGTTCGCCGGCTTCACATAAACAGGTAAACGAAGTCTCTTTATAATATCGCGTCGCGCCGCCGCCAATCCGGCCGGGGAAACGCGATTAAAATCTAATACCTGATAACGAACCTGCCTGATACCCCGCCCCGCCAGCATATTCTTAAATACCGCCTTATCCATACACAGGGCGGAAGACAGGACGCCACAACCGCAATATTTTTTCTTCTGGCTCTCCAGGATCGCCTGCAAGACACCGTCTTCGCCATAACGCCCGTGGGTCATGAGCAGGGCAATATCAAAAAGATGGGAAAAGTCAGCCACCTCGATGCGCTGACGCGGCCGCGGCCGTAAACTATCGATATTGTCTATCTTATAAAAAAATCCGTCCTTCTTGTGCCAATAGATGAGGGCCAAACGATAGCGCCGGTAATCAAAATGCTTGACGATATTCTTGGCTGACATGACCGACACCGCCGCCTCGTTACTGAGGCCGCCGAAAAAAAGTCCGATCGTTTTCATATTATTTAATTTATAAGCTATATCTTATCAACAATCAGAGCTCTTGACAATGAAACTTATGGTGCTAAGATAGCAAACATCAACGGAGGAAAATATGATAGGTGTAATACGCTTTTTCTTTACCTTCGCCGATGTGCTGCCCCTGAGCGCTCCTCTCATCTCTAGCGGTTCTCTCAATTATGAAGAGAGGAAAATCAAGGTGAGTCGGTTCGACCATAAACCTGGCGACACCCGACCAGCCTTCAATCGGCAAATAGCCTGACCTCCTAAGAGTGGTGAATCGCGTAAAGTGAATACGACGGTTTCCGAGGCGGGCTAAAAAGTTCTTTTTTATTTTTTCCATGCATGGTGGTAAGACACCAAAACAACCAAGGAGTTCACATGAGATCAAAAATCCTTAGTTTCCTAAGGGACCTTAATTGTTTAAAAATCTTACCAACTCTTCCCTGCACCTCCTCGATAATTAATATCGAATCAATTGATACGCAGGGCTCAGTTTCCATACCCGATATGACAAGCAAATCCGGAGGTCTTAAAAACCTAACCTAAAATTTTGATTGTCCATATTTATGAGGTATGGAAAGACCGTCTACTTAATTGCTAGACGGTCCTTTTTTTAAAATAATCCCCTAGCGCGCTCTTTTGCCCCTCCCCTCTAAAAATGATAAGATTGGAATATGTCAAAAACCCAGCCTAAACTGATAATCGTTGACGGAAACGCTCTTATCCACCGCAGTTTCCACGCTCTGCCGCCGAGTTTACGGACAAAAAAAGGCGTTCTAGTTAACGCCGTTTATGGCTTTACCGCCTTCCTGCTCAAAGCCATAAATGAATTCCGGCCCGAATACGTCGTCTTAACGCTTGATATGGCCGGTCCGACTTTCCGCCATGACGCCTATATCGATTACAAGGCGACTCGCGTCAAAGCGCCCGATGAATTATACGAACAGATTCCTATTGTTAAGCGCGTCGCACAGGCTTTCAATATCCCGATCTTTGAACTTAGCGGTTACGAAGCGGATGATCTGATCGGCACGATTTGCAAAAAGACCGCCGGCCTAAAGAGTCTCCAGAAGATAATCATCACTGGCGACCTTGATACGCTCCAATTGATTGACGGCCAGACCAAGATCTATACGATGAGCCGCGGCCTGTCCGAGAGCGTCTTATATGGCGCCGAGGAGGTGCAGACCCGCTACGGCTTGCGGCCGGATCAGATCATCGATTACAAGGCCCTACGCGGCGATCCGAGCGACAACATCCCTGGCGTCCGCGGCATCGGTGAAAAGACCGCCTGCGAACTAATCGGCGAATTTGGCGATCTAGACGGCGTCTATAAGGCCGCCACCAAGAGAAGCGCCAAGATCAAGCCTCGTATTGCCGAACTACTCCTGGCCAGCCGAGATAACGCCTACCTAAGCCAGAGTCTAGCCACTATCGATAAGAAGGTGCCGCTGGAATTTTCTCTAGATAACGTCCAATTTTCTTCCTTCAAGCTAGAGCCGGTCTTGGAGATTTTTCAGGAACTGGAATTCCGGTCTCTGCTTGCTAAAGTAAAAGAGTTGCGTGACCGCATGAATAACGGCTGGCAGGCGTCTAAAATCTCCGCCGCTAAAACAGCGGCGGGCGGAAAAATAGTCCCGACGGGAAAACCTGTCGCCCAGTCTAACGCGGAAGAAAAATTCGCGCGAAATGCTAAAAAATTCTCTTACCAACTCGTTGATGATGACAAGAAATTCCGCGCCTTCCTAAAAAAATTAAAAACCCGCAAATCATTCTCGCTTGAAGCGGAATATAGTGGAACAAATCCGCTCCGCAGTCCGCTAATCGGCCTCGGTTTTTCCTGGAAAGAAGGCGAGGCCTACTTTATACCCACCACCCCGGGACGTCTGGCATCTCTTGGCCCCATTCTCGCCGATCCGAATGTCAAAAAATCTGGCCACAACCTGAAACTGATCTGGCGTCTCCTCCAAAAAGCGGGCTGGGAGCTCGTTGGTTTGGAATTCGACACAATGATCGCTGCTTATCTACTCGATCCGGCCAATCGACAATATGATCTCTCTTCCCTGGCCTTTACCGAACTGGGTTTTGAAAAGATCTCGAAAGCTGATCTCATCTCGGCCCCGCCAGCCCAACTCTCTCTCGGTCTGGACGGTATCGATCCCAAAAAACTGAACTTGTCCGCCGGTGAAGATGCGGATTTTAGCTATCGCCTAGCCGCCGCACTCCGGCCAAGATTACGGGCCGCCGAGCTGGATGTCGTCTTCCGAAACATCGAGCTACCCCTCATTCCGGTGCTCGGAAAAATGGAAAATCACGGCATCAAAATTGATGCCGCCACTCTCTCGCGACTAGAAAAACGGGTTGGTAACAAACTGATCGTTCTTGAAAAAGAAATTTGCGAGCTAGCCGGCGAAAAATTCAACATCAATTCGACCAAGCAGCTTAAGGAGATCCTGTTTGTCAGGCTGGAAATGCCAACGACTGGCATCAAGAAAACGAAAACTGGCTTCTCCACGGCGGAAGATGAGCTAATCAAACTTTACAACTACCACCCAATCATCGCCCTCATCCAAGATTACCGTGAACTCAGTAAACTCCAAAGTACCTATCTCCAAGCTCTCCCAAAAATGATCAATCCGGATACCGGCCGCATCCATACTAACTTCAACCAGACAGTAGCGGCCACTGGGAGACTATCTTCAAACGACCCTAATTTACAAAATATCCCGGTCAAAACGGAGGAAGGACAAAAGGTCAGGACGGCTTTCATCACTGATAAGGGCTGGCGGCTAGTCGGTTTCGATTATTCGCAGATCGAACTGCGCCTAGCTGCCCATATGTCCGGCGACAAAAAGATGATTGCCGCTTTTTGCGCCGGCCAGGACATCCACGCCGCGACCGCCGCGGCAATCGGCGGCGTCCCGCTCGATAAGGTTACGCCGCGGATGCGGAGTGAAGCTAAAGCCGTCAATTTTGGTATCCTTTATGGCCAGGGACCGCACGGCCTGAGCCAGGGCGCTGGCATCTCTTACGCGGCCGCCCAAGAATTCATCAAAAAATATTTCGCCGCTTACCCCGGCGTGAAACGACTGATGGATGATTCTGTTAAAGATGCACGGGCTAAAGGCTACGCCGTTACTCTCTTCGGCCGACGTCGCTTACTTCCGGAACTCGACTCAACTATCCCTATGGTCCGCAAGGCAGCGGAAAGAATGGCTATCAACACTCCGCTCCAGGGAACGGCCGCCGACATCATCAAATTGGCGATGATTAAGATCGCCGCCCGAATCGACGGGCAGGAAGATGAGATTCGGATGCTGCTCCAGGTCCACGACGAATTGATTTTTGAAATAAAGGAAGATAAGATCGAAAAGTACGCCGGGGTCATCCAGGAAATAATGGAAAATCCGCTCAAACTGCGGGTGCCCGTGATCGTCGATCAGAAGGAAGGAAATAACTGGGGCGAGTTAAAATAAAAATATGTTGCCTGCGTTCCCTTTAGAAAAATTGAAAAATAAGCGAATCGCCATTTTGGGCCTGGGCTTAGAAAATGCCGGCCTTTTAAAATGGCTCGACACGAAG
>Ga0265297_10007616_pt1 | contig 14894 bp, 9 predicted proteins | sample Munlanlwell13791_FD_192502 | JGI IMG/M metagenome (GOLD analysis project Ga0265297, IMG submission 192502) | Leachate microbial communities from a municipal landfill in Southern Ontario, Canada - Leachate well 137-91 | ecosystem: Engineered > Solid waste > Landfill > Unclassified | place... | reverse complement strand
GGGGTGGACTAAACCAGCACCGACGATCTCTAGCCAACCACTCTGCTTACAGACACGACAACCCTGACCCTGGCAGAGAAAGCAGGTATATTCACCGTTATTTCCGGGTTCAACAAAAGGAAAAAACTTGGGCCGCATGCGCAATCTTGTTTCCGGCCCGAATAGTCTTTGTCCGACAATCTCAAGTAAACTTTTTAAATTAGCAAAATTAATATTCTTATCTATCATCAGGCCCTCGACCTGATAAAAAGTGTGCTCATGCCGCGCGTCAGTTGCTTCATTGCGAAAACAACGTCCGGGAACAAGCGCCTTAAGGGGTGCCCCATATTTCTGCATCGCCCGAACCTGGACTGGAGAAGTCTGGGTGCGCATTAGGAGGTCAAACTGACCGTCTTTATTCTTATGATCAATATAAAAGGTATCCTGCATATCGCGCGCCGGATGCGACAGAGGCATATTAAGAGCCGTAAAATTATAATAATCGCTTTCTAGCTCCGGTCCGTCCAGGATCTTGAAACCCATAGAAACGAACATATCTTCCAATTCATTCTGAATAAGAGTGATAGGGCTCAGATGGCCTTGCGGGTAATTCCGCCCGGGCAAGGTGACGTCAATCGGACCGGTCCCAGCTTGTTTGACCTGTAGAATCCGTCTCGTCTCGGCAAATTTTTCCTCCATCTCTTTCTTGATACTGTTGGCCAGTGCCCCCACCTCCTGGCGGATATCGGCACTCAAATCTTTAAGCGCCCGCATGATAATACTCAGCTCTCCCTTGCGAGATAAGAACTTTAACTCCAATTCACGCAGTTGTCCACCGCTCTCGATCTCCAAAAGGCGGTGGAAAAATTCCTCACGAATCTTTTTTATTTTTTCTTTCATATATTTATCGACTTTTCTTATAACTAATCAAGAATAATTCGAGAATCGCGAAAATTACAACTAGAAGCGATATGTTGAGCCAGGCGAACAAATCCTGGGCTTTCAGAACTAAGAGAAAAACGATAAACAGGGCGAGAAGAAAAGACTGTCGGAAAGCGCTCTTTACGAGATTGAAAGCCAGCTCTCGTTTTAGGGCAATAAACCGTATTACGAATCCCCCAAGGAAAATCGTTCCGCTTAGAGCGACAAACAACGCCAGGTAGAAAAGCATGAAGCCCAACCAATTCGTGAGGGTCGGGTCAACTAGGCTGGCAACAAAGATGAAGATACCCCAGGAAATTCCCGTCAGGACCGACATCACGAGCAAATAACTTTTCAAGGTCATAGGCCGCTTATTATTGTTATGATCTTTTCTAATTCTGTCTGATAACTAGCCAGTTTGTCTCGTTCCGCTGCTACGATCGTCTGCGGCGCCCGAGAAATAAATTCCTGGTTAGACAGTTTGCCAGACTGGGCGGCGATCAACTTCTCTAGTTTCGCTCGCTCCTTAATAAGGCGCTCCTTCTCTTTAGCGGAATCGACAGCGCCAATAAGATATATCTCGATTTCCCCAACAGCAATAGCGATGGCGGAGGCGACCTTCTCACCCGTCTCTTGAATTTTCACTTCCGCTAATCCGGTGCGGAGCCCGCGGATCAGCTCGACCTGATCCTTGAGGATAGCCGTCCGGCTTCCACCATAAATCACCGCCTCCAGTTTCCTAGCCGGCTCAATCTTATTTTCACTCCGAGCATTACGGATAGCTGTAATCACGTCCCGCAAAAGAGAGAAGCCGGTCGCCGCGTCCTGCTCACCTTGGCCAGCCGCTGGCGGCCAGACTCCAGTCATAAGCAGGGAATCGTTGAAGCTCTGCCAGATCGTCTCGGTCACATACGGAATAAACGGGTGCCAAAGGATGAGTAAATTCCGTAATATATATAAAGATATCTCTTCTTTCCCCTTTTCTATTTTGGCAATTTCCAGATACCAGTCGGCTAATTTATTCCAAGTGAAGTCATGAAGTTCTTCGGCGGCCAGCGAAAATTCCAAGTTATCAAGCCGAGCGGTGGTCTCCCGGATCAGCTTATCTAATTCACCCAGTATCCAGCGGTCGGCTGCGGTCCGAGCGACCGGGGCAGCGATCTGGGCACTCGGCTTTCCTGTACTGAGGATATATCGAGCGATATTCCATAACTTATTGACGAAGTTCCGTTTTGCCTCGACTTTCTCTTCGCTAAAGCGAGAATCATTCCCCGGCGTGAAGCCCATGATGATTGAAAGGCGGGTCGCGTCGGCCCCGAACTTCTCAATCATAACTAGTGGATCGACGCCGTTACCCTTTGATTTGGACATTTTCTTGCCCTCCTTATCCAGGATCATTCCGTGCAGATAAACCCGCTCGAAAGGAATTTCGCCAAGCGCGAAAAGTGACATCATAATCATACGGGAGACCCAAAGCGTTATTATTTCATAGCCGGTCTCAAGAACCTGAGTGGGATGGAAGCGGGCCAAGTCGCCAGTCTTTCCTCCGGTCGGAAAATTTTCCGGCCAACCTAAAGTTGAGAAGGTCCAGAGACTAGAAGAGAACCAGGTGTCGAGCGTGTCTTGGTCCTGTTGCCATCCTTCGCTCTCTGGAGCTTTTTCGCCAACGTATATCTCTTCACCGCGATACCAAACAGGCACCTGATGCCCAAACCAGATCTGGCGAGAAATGCACCAGTCGTGAAGATTTTCCATCCAGTCGTTGTACCGCTTGGTAAAACGTTCCGGCGTAAAACTAATCGATCCATCTCGAGCGACAGCCAGTGCTTTTTCTTTAAGTGACCTACCGCCCAACCGGTCCAACTTCTTATCAACTGCCACGAACCACTGCTGGGAAGGAAGCGGTTCGATGATACTACCACAGCGATAACAAACCGCCCCATTGTGGTCATAGTTTTCCTCGATGTGATCGATCAGGCCGAGCTGTTCCATATCTGCCACGATAGCCTCGCGCGCTTCTCGAGTCGTCAGTCCGGAGTATTTACCGCAGTTAGCCATCATCCGACCATCTTCATCGATTATCTTCTTGGCCGCGAGGCCGTGACGAGCAGCAATTTCACTATCAGTAAAATCATGTGCCGGCGTGACCTTAATGACGCCAGTACCAAACTCACGGTCAACAGCATAATCAGCTACTACTCTGACTTTAAATTTTCCGAGAACCCCGGGAATTTCAATTTCCTGGCCAACCCATCCTTGGTATCTCTCATCATCCGGATGGACCGCCACCGCCGTATCACCCAGTTTTGTCTCCGGACGGGTTGTCGCCAAGATGAATGGGCCGTATTTTATCCAATATAATTTTGCCTTCTCCTCTTTATATTCCACCTCATCGTCGGCCAGGGTGGAGTGGCATCTCGGACACCAATTAACAATCCGCTCTCCCCGATATATGGCGCCAGCCTCGTACATGTCTTTAAACATCCGGCGCACCGCCCTCTGACGCGCCTCATCCAGGGTAAAAGCCAGGCGCGACCAGTCTAAAGAGGCGCCAAGCTTTCTCATCTGATGAAGTATCTCACCCTGGGTAGTCTTTAAAAATTTATTTACTTCGGCAAGAAACGGCTCCCGGCCGAGATCGTGTCTGGTCCTACCCGTCTCTTTTAACAATTTCTTCTCCACTACATTTTGGGTAGCGATCGCCGCATGATCCGTGCCGGGCAACCAAAGGCTACGATAACCGGACAGGCGCTTATAACGTATTAGAAGATCTTCGATGGCTACCATGGCCGCGTGCCCCATGTGTAGTTTATCTGTAATATTGGGCGGTGGAAGAATGATGGTATAGCGGGGCGCCTCTTTGGGCAGGGGTAGATTATCCGGATTAAAAAAGCCTGATTTTTCCCAAATATCGTATATTTTGTCCTCGTTGTCTTGAGGGCTATAGGTCTTATCGAGTTCTTTCATCATGACTTAAAATTACCAAAAAAATAGGCTTAAGTCAAACAACTAAAGTGTCTTCACCACCGTAAAATTAACCTAATTTAGCAATAAATTTTCTCTTGACTTTCCCTTGATTTAATTATATATTAAAGGGTTGGCTGGACGCCGTCCGCTAGATTTTTATTAGGAAAAATGCTTAATTTAGAACAACAAATTTTCCGGCAACTGGAAAAATCTTCCAATATATTGGTCGTATTCCCCTCGACCTCACCAGAGACCCCCGGCGGCGGAGATGCCGTGGCATCAGCTCTCGCCCTTTACCTTTTTTTTATAAAAATGGGCAAAGAAACTGACCTGGCCGGCTGTCCGCCTCCTGGTAGAGTGGCGCCCTTGTCCTTTTTGCCCTCATATACTGATATCCAGGCTGATCTTAAGAACCTGCGGCGCTTTATTGTCTCGGTAGATATCAGCCAAGCAAAGGTGCATAATATCCGATATACTGTCGACGGCGAACGCCTCAACTTTATAATATCACCGGCAGAAGGGTGGTTCAAACCAGAAGACGTCAGCGCACGAGCCGGGGAATTCAAGTATGACTTGATAGTCACGGTCGGCACTACCGATCTAGAAGCCTTAGGCAAGATTTATGATGATAATATCGAATTTTTTTACAAGACAACTATCGTTAATATTGATCATCAAGCGGCAAATGAAGAGTTCGGACAGATCAACTATGTCGACCTGAACGCGGTTGCCACGGCGGAAATACTTTTTTATCTGCTTAAAAATTACCGCCCCGATTTCCTGACCGAGGACATAACAACTTGTCTCTTAGCTGGCATCATCCAGCAAACCAAGAACTTCAAGACCGCCAATCTAACACCGCGCACCCTGCTCACCACTTCTGAACTCATCGATCGCGGCGCTAGGCGCGAAGAGATAGTTGATCATCTTTACCGCTCCCGTGATCTTATCTCTCTGAAGCTCTGGGGTCGTATCTTAAATAACCTAAAGACGGAAAAGAATGATACTCTCCTCTGGTCGACTCTCTCGACCGAGGACTTCCGCACCACGAGTTCCTCTCCAATCCGGCTTAGGGAAATCGTCGATGAACTGATCGCCAATGTACCCAGCGCCAAATTGATAGTTATCCTGTACGAAGACGGATCCTCGCAGACGCGCGCCTCCCTCTATTCACTAAAAAACATTAATGCCTTAGAGATTGTCAGCGAGTATGAGCCGACCGGATCGAGTAAGGCGGCGCAGATCACTATCAAAAACGGCTTAAAATCCGCCGCCGACGAACTGATCGGCCGGCTGAAAAACCGGCTTGATAAATTAGCTTCATAATGGTATAAAATAACTGCTTAATCCGGTCTTGACCGCCTCAAGACCGGCCGTTACAATTAAGGGGCATATAGCTCAGCTGGTTAGAGCACCGCTCTTATAAGGCGGGAGTCGATGGTTCGAATCCATCTATGCCCACATCGCTGCTAAGATATGAAAGGGCTCGTAGCTCAGTTGGTTAGAGCGCTACGTTGACATCGTAGAGGTCACAGGTTCGAATCCTGTCGGGCCCACCCAAAAATCCGCCTCCTGCAGGCGGATTTTTTGTAACCGCCTGTTTACTTTTAACCAAAAAATTGATAAATTATAGTCATAGTCAAATTATCTTTATGTTTTTCCCAAAAAATACTGGGGCCGGCGCCCTAATACGTGAAGACCATTCTGGAGTAAACGAGTGGTTAAATTACGCCGAGCCGGAAACCGAGGGGCAGCTGGCAATCGATGTCTACCAGACGGCCAAAAAAATCATTATCAAATCGACCATCGCCGGAGCAAAACCCGAGGATCTCAAAATATCTCTCCATCACGACCTTCTCACAGTGAGCGGGGTGCGCGAAAGCGGAGCCGCGGTCGCTGAGGAAGACTACTTATACAGGGAATGCTACTGGGGGGCCTTTTCCCGTTCAATCATCCTACCAGCCGAAGTCGACCCCAAGCGAGTGAATGCGGAACTCGAAAATGGCGTATTAACCATCACTCTTTATAAGGCCGAAACAGGGCAGATAGAAGTTAAGGTAAAGGACTGACCAAATAAGCTGATATGAATTCCCCCTCTCTGACACTGCGGATTACCCTCGGATCCGTTATAATCGTATTGGCGGCTCTTGTGGCCGGCCTTTATTTTTATTGGACCAGCAATTACCAGGACAGCATCTACCCCGGCATCATGATTGGCAACCTTGACCTGGGAGGCATGACCAAAGAACAGGCCGATAACATACTTAGTGCCCGAACGGAAAAAATTTCTGATAACGGCCTGACTTTCGTTGTTGGCTCACGTGTTGTTTCCATGCCGGTAACCGTTCTATCTCCCGATGCCTCCTTGTCATTCCCGCCGCTCTTTTTTGAAAATAAAAAAATGATTGACGACGCCTTTGGGCGCCCAACAGACCGAACTTTTTTTACCTATCTCCGCACCTGGCTAATTCCTCGAGAAGGGAAACATCGAAAAGCGGTTTACACTCTCGATATTCCTCAAATACGTTTATGGCTAGAGGAAAATTTTTCCGATCTGATAATTGAGCCGGCAAACGCCTATTTCTCTTTGGAAAAGGGGGCTGGCAGTGAAATACAGCTCAATAGCCATCCGGAAACAACCGGGCAAACCATAGACTACGACGGCATTTTAGCTGAAGTCTCTTCTAATTTAGACAGTTTGGCTGATCGCCCGGTCACAGTCGCTATTTTGCCGCTCCGGCCGGAAATAACCCTCTCTGATCTAAGAGGACGAGAAGAAGACATCAAGCTCGCAGCCAAACGGGGCGCGCTTAATCTGAAACTGTCCGCAGACGCCAACCAGGCAAGCGGCGGCCAAGGGTGGTCTATTCCGGCTGACCAGCTGGTGAATTGGATGAAGACTACTAAGGACAGCCAAACCACGCTTGTTCTCGATGAAATGAAAATTTCCGCCTATCTAGAGGAGGCAGTTGCTCCGGTTGTCGATCGCGAAGCAATCCTACCGCGCTTTGAAATCAAGGATGGCCGCGTAACAAGCTGGCAAGCTGGCCGACCTGGCAACCGGCTTGACATCCCTCTAAGCGCCTCCCGGATCGCTGCCGCTTTTTTGGAAGAGAAAAAAGAGGTGGAATTGGCTACCGAAGAAATAACGGCTGATAATTTATCGTCAGATGACACATTTGAAATTAAAGAAATAATCGGTACCGGTCATTCGCGTTTCTCCGGCTCCCCAGCTAATCGCCGCCATAATATCCGGGTCGGGGCAGACGCTTTACACGGCCTGCTCATCAAACCCGGCGAAGAGTTCTCCCTCTTGGCAGCTCTGGGGGAAATCGATGCCGCTGCCGGCTATCTGCCGGAGCTGGTAATAAAGGGCAATAAAACCGTGCCGGAATACGGCGGTGGACTCTGCCAAATCGGCACAACCGCCTTTCGGTCCGCCCTCGCCTCCGGACTACCCATTACTCAGCGGCGCAACCATTCTTATCGAGTATCATATTATGAACCGGCCGGCACCGATGCAACTATTTACGACCCGGCTCCCGATTTCCGCTTCCTTAATGATACCGGAAATTATATCTTGATCCAGTCCCGTATCGAGGGCGACGATCTTCACTTTGACTTTTGGGGCGTGAGAGACGGCCGCGTAACCACGATGACCGATCCGGTGATATATAACATTGTAAAACCCGCACCAACTAAAATGATCGAGACGGATGAGCTCGCTCCGGGAGAAAAAAAATGTACCGAAAGCGCCCATAACGGAGCCGACGCTTATTTTGATTATACCGTCGTCTATCCGGAAGGATCTACAACCACTCCAGAACAAACCCGGCGTTTTTCTTCCCACTACATCCCTTGGCAGGCGGTCTGTCTGGTCGGGCGCGCCGCCAGCTCGACTCCAACAGCGGGCGAGGAAACCGCAACTACCACGCCTCCCCAAGCGGGCGCCACCTCGACCACTCTTCTACAGGAATAGCAAAAATACCCCGCACAGCGGGGTATTTTTTATTTCTGTGACTTCCTTATTTAACTATTTCTCCTTCGATTGCTCCGCCGCTCTGGCCGAGGTCGGGTTTATTCCTAAAAGTGATAAGCTGTTGCAGGGCGGTAAAAAGCGTAAAGACGAACCAATATAGAGTCAATCCGCCAGGCAAAGACAGGCCGATAAATATAGTGATTGCTGGCATGAAATAAAGCATCTGCTTATTCATGATCGCCGCCATACCTTCATCACGAGATCCGGGCACCGTAACAGCCGGTTTTGTCCTAGTCATCATACGCGCCTGCCAGAATTGAGCCAGACCCGCTAGAATTGCCAAATATATGCTCGGTTTAGATAAATCGAGAAAACCCAGCGACAGGGTGTTTATCGTCTCCGGCTTTGGGATGAAAGAATAGACCAGATCCAAGCGGTTGTTAAGGCCGTTTGTAAATACTCGATAAACCGCAAACAGAAAAGGAAGTTGGATAAGAAGCGGCAGACAAGAGGAAAAGGGGTTGACCTTATTATCTTTATAGAGCGCTATGGTCGCTTGGCTCAAACCGACCTTATCTTCTCCGTGCTGTTTTTTGAGTTCCTCAATCTTCGGCTGTAAATCCTGAAGGGCTTTCTGCGACTTGATGGATGAACGGCTAAGCGGCCAGAAAATCAGTTTAATGGCTGCCGTCAAAAGGATGATGGCTATTCCTAGATCTTGGAAAGAAACGGTATCGTAGAGAAGGACCAGCAGATTCAAGATCGGCTGATAAAAGATGGTGGTGAAAAAATTGGTCATAATTTTCTTTATTATTTAACTGGATCATAGCCTCCCTTATTCCAGGGATTGCAGCGCAGGATGCGCCAGGTTGTCATTATCCCGCCCCGGATCACGCCGTATTTAGCCACTGCCTGCAAGCCGTACTCGGAACAGGTCGGAGAAAATCGACAAAATCCGTGAGGGTAGAGAAATTTTAGCTTCCCATGGTCAAAAGATAGGGTTTTCTGATAAAACCTGATTAAACTAATGACCGTTTGTCGGGATATTTCCTTTAAAAATCGAATCATTTTTATTTATATAGATTGAGCTTCCGCAGGCCGCTTTTCAGAAATAAGCGGATTCCTTCATAATCACTCTCTAATATTTGAGGAAAAACCACTATAACCACATCTTTCCCGCCTCTCAGAGCCGGGAGTTCCTGGCGGATTATCTCCCGTATACGTCGTTTATATTTATTTCTAATTGGAGCTTTTTTACTAACTTTAGTGCTTATCAAGATGCCAAGTCGAGTCAGGGCCAGACCATTATCGATTGCTTTAAGCCCCATCATCTTACCATAAAAAGATTGGCCGAGCTTGAAAGCCCGGTCAAACTCTTTGTTCCGCCCCATCCTGTTGACCCTCTTGAGCATGGAAGCGCCTTTAATATCTTATTTTGACAGACTCTTGCGGCCCTTCTGCCGGCGTCTTTTGAGCACCTGTCGCCCATCCTTCGTGTCCATCCTTTTAATAAAACCGTGTTTCTTCTTGGCTCGGTGTTTATCGGGCTGGTAGGTTCTTTTCGGCATACAAAAAAGTTAAATTTTATAATTTCTTGAGCACGGCAGAGCCAGCCGTATTCTGGATTATAAGATAACACCTTTAGCCGGGGGAGTCAATCAAACAGCTATTCTTACACCACCAGAACGAACAAACTGGTTATCCACTTATTATCAACATCTTCTAAACATTAAACGACCTTGTGGGAAAGTGTTTTATCTAATATAATAAATCTGCTGGAAAATTAAAAGTTAAACTCCTCTTTAAATATGACCAACGAACAAATCTGGCAGGCCGTTTTGGGGGAAATTGAGGTAAGCTTGTCCCGGGCTCACTTTATCACCTGGTTTAAAGACACTTTCATTTCTTCGTTTGAAAATGGACGTTTTATTATCTGCGTGCCGAACGCATTCGTTAAGAAATGGTTGGAAGAAAAATACCACAAGAATATAGTGAGCGCCCTAGGAAATGTTACCCGCCAGCCGGTTGAAGAAATAATCTATAAAATCGAACTGCGCCCCGGAGGCGGCGTCGGCCTAACAACCGTAAAGACGGAAAGTAAAGAAGCCGGCGCAGTACCGACGGCTAAGAGTGAGGTACACTCTAACAACGTCAGCGAAGGCGGCGGCGGAGTGAACCGGTTCGGCCTTAATCCACGCTATGTTTTTGAAAATTTTATCGTCGGACGCGGCAACGAGCTGGCTCACGCCGCCTGCCTGGCGGTTGTTAAAAATTTAGGCAAATCTTATAATCCTCTTTTTATCTACGGCGGTGTCGGTTTAGGAAAAACCCATCTACTCCAGGCCGTTGGCAACGCCGTTGCCAAGGGAACCAATAAAATCTTGTATGTAACTAGTGAAAAGTTCACTAATAGCTACATTCAGTCAGTCAAAGGGGGGCGCGCCAAAGAATTTAAAAACCTCTACCGTAATGTTGATCTGCTTCTAGTTGACGATGTCCAGTTTATGGGCGGAAAAGACGGCACACAAGAGGAATTTTTTCACACATTTAATGAGCTCCAACAAAACGACAAGCAGATTGTCCTAACTTCCGACCGGCCGCCAAAATCAATCCCCGCGATCGAAAGCCGTTTGATTTCCCGCTTCGAGTCCGGCATGGTCGCCGATATCGGCAAGCCGGATACGGAAACTAAAATTGCCATCTTAGAAAAAAAGGCTTTAGAGAAACAATACCCCCTGGACAAAGAAATTTTGGCTTATATTGCAGAACGTGTCCAAAATAATGTCCGTGAGTTAGAGGGTGCCCTTATTAAAGTGATCGCTTCTCATCAATTCAAAGACTTAACCCCCAGTCTAAAGACTGTTAAGGAGATCCTTAATGACTACGTTTCCAACATACAAACCAGGTCCTTGACAGCGAAAGAGATCATCGAGGCCACCGCTAAATTTTATAACATCACCTACAAAGACCTGATCGGAAAGAGCCGCAAAAAAGAATTAGTCTGGCCTAGACAAATAGCTATCTTTTTAATCCGAGAGGACATTGGCTCTTCATACCCAACAATCGGCGCCGAGCTCGGCGGCCGAGACCACACCACCGCCATGCACTCCTACACTAAGATTAACCAGGAGGTCAGGGGCGGTGGGAATGAAAAGATTAAGCAAGAGATCGGCTCAATTCGTCAACTTTTTAGCTCCGGATATTGAGGACAAACCTGTTAGTAGCCTGTTGATTTTTTGTGTCGACTGGCGGATAAGATGTTTATAAAAACTCGGCTTAACTCTCTTTTCAACATTAAACAAAAATAAGTAAACAAGATAAGCAGTTGATTATCAACAAGAAAATCGTTTTAAACACCAACAAAAAACGTTAATCAATCAATATTTCAATTTGTACACCGCCTTATTACTATTATTAGTTTACATATAATTAATAATACCTATTAATAATATGCGCTTCATCAGCCTACAAGAAAACTTAAAAAGGGGATTAAACATTGTTGGGCATATCACCACCAAGAACATTAATTTACCAATCCTGAACAATATTCTAATCAAGGCTGAGAATGGCAACATAGAGCTGGTCAGCACCAACCTAGAGATAGGGATAACCCACCAACTTCGCGGTAAGATCGAAAAAGACGGCCAATTCACAATTGACTCTAAGTTGATTACTGAGTATGTTGGTCTACTGGGTGGAGATGAAAAGGTGTTGGTTGATGAAAAAGAGGGTGAGCTGCGCGTTGAGTCTGGTGGGTATAAGACGAAGATAAAGGGTGAATCAGCTAAAGAATTTCCTCTAATTCCAGTTATACCAAAGAAAAACCACTACCGCTGTCCGCTGGGTGATTTTAAAAAGGCGCTCAATAGTGTTATTTTTTCTGTATCAACCAGCGAAAACCGGGTTGAGTTAACTGGCGTGTTATTTTATTTTAATCAGGGTCAACTTAGTTTGGCGGCAACCGACAGTTATCGGCTGGCCGAAAAAGAAGTGGGGGTTACTGCTGTTTACGAAAACAAACAAGCCGACGAAGAGGAAAAAAATGAAGAACATAAACTTATTGTGCCAGCTAAGACGGCCCAGGAGCTGCTCAGGATACTAAATAACTGGGATGGGGCCGCTCTCTCAGAAGAGGAAGATGTAAAGATATATATATCAGAAAATCAAATCCTGTTTACGATTGATTCAGTCGAGCTAATTTCTCGCTTGATTAGTGGGCAGTATCCTGATTATAAACAGATTATACCTACAAAAAGTCAGACGGAAGTTTTGGTTGATCGTCAGGAACTAATCCGAGCTACGAAAGCTGCCTCATTATTTTCTAAGACCGGAATAAATGATGTGACCCTGAAATTCTTAAAGAATAAGATACTCGTTAGCTCATATTCCGGAGCTAGTGGCGAGAGTCAGATTGAAGTTAGATCAGAAAGTAGTGGTGTTGAAAACGAAATAACTATTAATTACCGGTACTTACTAGATGGATTAAGCAACATCGAAGGACCGCGGGTTAAGCTTAGCCTCCTCAATTCTAATACGCCATGCTTATTGCGGCCAGAGAAAGATAGTAAATATCTTTATATCGTGATGCCGATCAGACAATAGATTTTATAAATAAAAAACCAGTAGCTAGCGCCGCTGGTTTTTTATTTTACTATCAACCTTATCTCCCCGCTCTTGATTATCTCCCCACTCCACTCATTTAATTCGGCGTAGAGCGAATAGGTGCCGGTCGACGGAGCAGTTTCCCAAATCAGCTCCGGTTCTCGACCCGGGAAAGAGATTGTTTTTATGGTCGCGATGTTTCCGTCACTACTACGCACTAAGAGCTGAAGCTGGGCGGCCCTTTCTGGTTTGTCTAGCCGCAACCGGACCGGTAGCGGCCAGTCGTAACTGGTAGCCGACATTCCTGAGTTGGGGCTAGTGATCGACAAATTTCCGCGGCCGGTGCTGATCGGATTGTTTGGTATAAGTAGGTTAAAATTAATTCTGTTTTCACTGCAATTTTCTTGATCATCGCAGGCGCGTGCTTTAAGGTCGTGGTAACCATTGCTTAAGAAACCAATATCCTTAACAAACCCGGTCGGCCGACCATAGCGGGTATCCCAAAGATTATCATTAATATAGTATTCTATTCTATTTATGCCGCGTGGCGCTGCCCCCTCGACAAATACCTCAAGCTTAGGTTCGGTGATGGTCTGGTTTTTTAGAGGGAGAGAGATGATAATAGAGGGTCGGTTACTGGCGTCCCCACCAGGTTCAGTTGGCGTAGCGGGGGTGGATGTAGCGTTGCTTTGTGCCCAAAGCGTCACAGCGCCCTCCCACAGAGCGAACTGGGGGTCTTTAGAAGGATCCTCGGGAGAAGGACCGCGGGGTTCGGCGGGGTCCACAAAATATAAGATGCTATGATGGATCGTTCGTTTTATTTCTCCAGTCATCTCCAGGGGTGTGTTTTCCGAAGCGGGCTGACCAGTACCGATGTCCACCCTGATTACCTCCTCGGGTAACTGGCCGTCTAAGATCGGTTTTCCGGTCTGGTAGTCGTCTGGCTCCCTGAAATCTTCAATCGGCGTGTCGCCTAGAACCCGCTTCATAAAATCTTGCCAGATCGGAGCCGCGCCAATACTGCCGCCGGCCGCTTTCATTTCTTTGTTATTGTTATTTCCCACCCAAACACCGGCTACCAGAGACGGCGTGTAGCCGATTGTCCACCCGTCGCGGTAATCATTGGTCGTACCGGTCTTAGCTGCTACCGGACGATCGCTTAGGGTAAGGGGGTTGTTGGTGCCGAAGGTAAAGGCGCGCGCCTCATTATCAGACAGGATGTTATTAATCATCCTCGCCACCTGAGAATCAAGCACTTTTCTTGAGGTGGGTTCAAACTCCTCGATTACTCGGCCGTTCTTGTCTTCAATTTTCAGGATACCAACTATCGGGCTGATCTGGCCGTCGCGGGCGAAAGCGCTGTAGGCATTAGTATGTTCTAGTAGTTTGATTTCGCCGCCGCCCAGGACCAAGGATAGGCCGAAGCGGCTGCGGTCCGAGAGAGTTGAGTAACCCATGTTTTCCGCCAGATCGATGACGCTGTTTATTCCCGCCAGATAGATCGCTTTCACGGCCGGAATATTCAAAGACCCGGCGAGCGCCTTGCGCACCGTTACTGGACCGTTTTCCTTACCGTTATAGTTCCGCGGTTGGTAGGGATCGGCCGGGTTGGTGGAAAAATTCGTTAAGACGTCGTAGAGAATGGTGTCCGGGGTGTAACCCTTTTCAAAGAGGGCGGCGTAAACCAGGGGCTTCATTGATGACCCGGGCTGGCGTGGCCGCGTGGCCACATTTACCTGGCCATCGATGGTATCGTCAAAATAATCACGTGAACCCACCATAGCCAGTATCTGGCCGGTTTTGGGATCGAGGGCGACTAGGGAGGCGTTTGTGGCGTTATATTTTTCCGGATAGTCCTTAGTTTGTTCTGTCACCACTTCTTCCGCAATCTTTTGTTTATAAAGGTCCAGGGTGGTGTAGATTTTCAGACCGTCTTGTTCAACCATTTTTTCGCCGTACTTTTCCGCTAAGATATCTTTGATATACATCACGAAATGCGGGGCAGTAATATTTGTTTCCGGGCCGCTGAAATCTATTTCTTCTTCCTGGGCGGCGTCACGCTCGCTTTCCGATATATAACCCTGCTCGGACATTAGATTAAGGACGTAATCCTTACGGCTTATTAGGATGTCTTTGTTCGGTCCCCAGGGGGAATAGCGAGTAGGTGTTTGGACGATCGCCGCCAGAACGGCCGCCTCTGCCAGATCTACGTCGCGGACGCTCTTGTTGAAGTATTTCCGGCTGGCCGCTTCGACGCCATAGGCGTTGGAGCCGTAAGGGATTTCGTTAAGATACATCTGAAGAATCTCGTCTTTAGAGAATTTTTTTTCGAGCCGGTAAGCCAAAACTAACTCTTTTATTTTGCGGGGCAAAGTTTTTTCCGGTGTCAGGATGGCATTCTTGATGAATTGTTGAGTGAGAGTTGAACCACCTGCGCTCCGGTTAA
>Ga0265297_10007614_pt1 | contig 14896 bp, 15 predicted proteins | sample Munlanlwell13791_FD_192502 | JGI IMG/M metagenome (GOLD analysis project Ga0265297, IMG submission 192502) | Leachate microbial communities from a municipal landfill in Southern Ontario, Canada - Leachate well 137-91 | ecosystem: Engineered > Solid waste > Landfill > Unclassified | place... | reverse complement strand
GTGGGCGAACAGTCCGAAGACCGCCATGGATACGACGTAGATGATACATCCTTGCCGTACCTTTGCCCACTGTTCATTGCTCAATTTCTCGACTAAATCCATCATGTTCCATTCCTTTCCTTTAATTGGGTTGTGGTATGGGCTGACGTCTGTATAGTATCATATTTTGCTGATTTTGTCAATGTTAGGTAAACAATATTTATAATTGACCGATTCGCCCCCAAGAGCTACAATAAAAGAGCTTTTATCGTTTAAATTCTGCGTTTTATGGGCCCCAACTCCACGATTAGGCATATTGGTATAATTTTGGATGGAAACCGCCGCTGGGCTAAAAAGCGCGGTTTGCCCACTTTGCTTGGCCATAAGCGCGGCTATGAAAAAATGCGCGCCGCGGCCCAATGGTGCGCTAAGCGGGAAATAAAAATTCTAACGGTTTACGCTTTTTCTTCGGAGAACTGGAACCGGTCAAAAAAGGAAGTTGATTATCTGATGAATCTGTTCCGCGCGGGTTTTAAAAATCATATCGGCAAACTCACTCATCAAGGCATTAAGATCAAAGTTATCGGCCAGAAAGAACGCCTGCCCAAGGATTTGCAAAAGATTATCAGGCAGGCGGAAGCCCAGACAAAAAATAACACCAAGCTGGTGTTTAATGTCGCGATTTCTTACGGCGGGAGGCCGGAAATCGTGCAGGCCGTGAAAAAGATTGTCGCCAAAAAAATTCCCGCCGCCAAGATTACGGAAGCCTTGCTGGCGAAGAATCTCTGGACTAAAGGTCTGCCTGATCCGGACATTATCATCAGAACTTCAGGCGAATACCGGCTATCCAATTTTTTGACCTGGCAGTCGGCCTATGCCGAGCTTTTCTTTCTTAAAAAAAACTGGCCGGATTTCAGCGAGCAAGATTTAGACCAAGTCATTAAGGAGTTTAATTGCCGGCAACGCCGTTTTGGCCAATAGCTTACAGCTTGTAGGGTATTTTAAAAGCTTCATAAATGGATTTATTTGACGCAAAATTAAATCAGGATTTGGCCGCGGGCGCGCCGCTGGCTGACCGCATGCGGCCGCAGACGCTGGAAGATTTTGTCGGCCAAAAGGACGTGGTCGGAGCGGGCAAACTTTTGCGGTCGGCGATTGAAAAAGACGAAATTCCCTCTATGATTTTTTGGGGTCCGCCAGGCGTGGGTAAAAGCACTTTGGCGCGAATCATCGCCAAACTGACCAAATCTGATTTTATCCAGCTTTCAGCGGTTAGCTCCGGGGTCAAGGAATTCCGGGAAATTGTCAAAGCCGCCCAGGAGCGGCGCAAATTTCACGGAGTGCGCACCATTCTTTTTATTGACGAAATCCACCGCTGGAATAAAGCCCAGCAGGACGGGTTGCTGCCTTATGTGGAAAGCGGGATCATCACTTTGATCGGCGCTACCACGGAAAATCCGAGTTTTGAGGTGGTGTCGGCTTTGCTTTCCCGCTGCCGCGTGTTTGTGCTAACGCAGTTGACCGAGCACGATATTGAATCGATTTTGGAGCGCGCGGTTAAAACCGGCTTTAAAAATTTAAAGATTGACCTGCCTCCCGACGTGGCCCGCTATTTGGCGAGTTTGTCTAACGGCGACGCGCGTGTGGCGTTAAACGCCCTGGAATTTGCCGTCCGGTCAGCCAAGCCCAATTCCGTGGGGAAAATCGTTTTAAACAAGGATATTATCAAACAATCCTTGCAAAAATCCTCGTTTTTGTATGATAAGGGCGGCGATCAGCATTTCAATATCATATCGGCTTTGCACAAATCCGTCCGCGGCGGCGATGCGGACGCGGCGCTTTATTGGGTTGGTCGGATGATTGAAGCAGGGGAGGATCCGTTATATATCGCGCGCCGGCTGGTTAGGATGTCAGTGGAAGATATCGGACTCGCCGATCCGCGGGCTCTGGAACAGGCTGTGGCTTGCTATCAGGGCTGCCATTTTCTGGGATTGCCGGAATGTAATATTATTCTGGCGCAATGCGTGGTTTATCTGGCGCGCGCCAAAAAGTCGGTTGAAGTTTATCAGGCCTACGGCCAAGTCCAGCAGGACGTGAAAAACACCATGGACGAACCCGTGCCCCTGCATCTGCGCAACGCGCCCACGGGTTTAATGAAAGACTTGGGCTATGGCAAAGATTATAAATACTCGCCGGATTATGATTGGAAAGAAGAGCAGGAGTATTTGCCGGAGAGTTTGAAAGATAGAAAATATTTAAGTTAATGTTGAGTGTAAAAATAAAATGCAAGATAATAATCAAATTCCACCAAGTATTGTTACGGAACAGGAATTAAAACATGCAATCAATAATTATCAGGATAAAGCCGATCAATTCGTTATTGCTGGGGTTGAGTCTTCGGCCAAAGTAATTGAGAGTTGTCTGATAATATTAGGTTTATTTTTTGCTTTTTCTCCATCTGTGTCAAAAAATATTAATTTATCTTGGTTCAGAATTGTATTTTTTATATATACCTTGTTATTTTTTGTTTTTTATTTACTTTATAGATATAGAATTTCAAAATTTTATGCTTATACTGTTAGTAAATACATGGCAATTGGTGGAGTATCTCATTTAGGCAGAGACTATGAAAATCCGCTGGATTATAGAAGTGAGATATGGAATGCTATGCCAAAAATGCAAAAAAATATCAAATTAATACAAGTTGAGATTAATATTTTGAATATACTAGAAGAAATTTTAATAATATTATTTAGTTCTGCATTTCTAATATTCAGCTATTTTATATATAAAAATATTTAATATTTTGGCTGTTATGTATAATTTTGATAAATCTTATGCTACACTCCAAAGGCATTGGTATTATTCCTTGCAAGATTGACGGGCGGGCGATCCGTTATTTGCTGCTGCATCACGGCGGCCACTATTGGAATTTTCCCAAAGGCCATCCTGAAGGCTTGGAAGACGAATTGACAACGGCGCGGCGGGAATTGGAAGAAGAGACTGGCATTACCGAAGTAAAAATCATTGCAGGCTTCAAAGAGGGTTATGATTACGATTTTGACACCGAGATCAAAGACGGCGAGAAGCAGCGGGTTTTTCGCCAGGCAATTTTTTTCCTGGGTGAGGTTAGCGGCGAGGAGGTAAAAATTTCTCACGAGCATCTTGATTATGGCTGGTATGACTACGAGACGGCGTTAAAGCGCCTGTATTACCAAAATAGCCAGGATTTGCTGAAAAAAGCCCATCAGTTTCTTTTGAAACAGCAGGATTTCGTGTTATAATAACTACGAATTACGAATCTGTACAAATATACGAATATATTTAATTTATTTCTGAATTTTATACATTTTCAAGCTTTTTAGGTGGTATTTGTATATTCGTATCTATTTGTAATTTGTAGTGTATGGATATTAAAAAATATTTTGAACATGCCTTAAAGCGCCACGCGTCTGATTTGCATTTGGTGTCCGGCAATCCGCCGACTTTGCGGATTGACGGCGAGCTGGTCGTGCTGGATAAAAACCTGCTTGATCCGGCGGAATTGGAGCCGGCTATTTTTTCTTTGATGACCGCCAAAGATATTGAAGTTTTTAAAAATGAAAAAGGCCTGGATTTCGCGGCGCAGCTTGGCGGCGGCCATTTCCGGGTCAATGTCCACCAGCAGGAAAACCAAATCGGCCTGGCGGCGCGGGTCATTCCGGAAGTGATTCCTTCCGCCAAAGACATTTATTTTGACGAGACAATCTATAAAATCAGCCATTTGAATCAGGGTTTGATTATCGTGACCGGTCCGTCCGGCTGCGGCAAGTCCACGACCTTGGCGGTTTTGCTGAATCTGATCAACCAGGAACGCAAAGCTCACATTATCACCATTGAAGATCCGATTGAATTTATTTTTCACGAAGACCAAAGCATTATTGAACAGCGGGAACTGGGCCGCGACACCCGTTCTTTTTCCGAAGCGTTAAAGCAAGCTTTGCGCCAGGATCCGAACGTGATTATGGTCGGGGAAATGCGCGACTTGGATACCATTGCCTCCACTCTCACGGCGGCGGAAACCGGGCATTTGGTGCTTTCCACGCTTCATACCAACGCGGCGGCGGAAACGATTGAACGCATTGTTGACATGTTTCCGACGCACCGCCAGCGTCAGATCCTATTGCAGTTAGCTTCGGTCCTGCGCGTGGTGATTTGCCAGCAGATGCTGCCGAAAAAAGGCGGCGGCGTCATTGTGGCCCGGGAGATTATGATTAATACGCCCGCCATTGCCAATCTGATCCGGGAAAGCAAGATGGCCCATATTCCGGCCGCGATGCAGACCGGCCGCAGCGAAGGCATGATTACCATGCGCTCCTGTCTCAAACGCCTTTATGAAGAGGGTTTAATTGAAAAACAGGTTTATTTAAACCGGACCACCGGTTCGGACGGAACTTTAAGTACTTATTATTAGAGCTTTTTGCTTATAGCTTTTAGCTTTTAGGACAATTTCTATAAGCTATAAGCTAACAGCTAAAAGCTAATGATTATGAATGACGAGCGCTGGCAGACCATTATTGGTCTCATTAAGGATAAATTTGAAGTCATTGACGAACGGACGGAAGATCTGCCCGAAGAGGCCGGTTTGGGGACAAAAGAAATCATTGAATTTGTCGGGCCATTAGGCAAAATGAAATTGGAACGCACCACGCAACCGCTGGTAACTGGCAAAAAAACTTTGGGTTCTAGACGGATCGGCAGTGATACCACGGTCACCTATCAATATTCAGATACGGAAAAGACCCATAAATTCAAGGCTTATAAATACGATGAAGTCAACGATATCTGGGTGGAAATTGAAAAAGAAAAAGGGGATATGATTTTTTAAAAATTAAATATAAAAAATTATGTTCGGAAAAAACAAAATCAACGATTCGGCTGTGATGAAATTCGGCTTCCTGGGCGGGATGGCCGAGGCGGCGTATATTCTGGCGGTAGTTTTATTTATGACCACGGTCGGGCCAATGATGCCCAAAAAAGCGGACGGTTTGATCGCACCGCTGCTGTTTTTGCTTTTATTTGTTTTTTCGGCGGCGATTTCCGCAATTTTCGTGTTCGGTTATCCGGCCTACCAGGCGGCGAAAAAAAAATACGCTGAAGCCTTAATGACGGTTTGCACGACTCTGGCGACTTTGGCCATTATCGGTATTTTACTTTTTATCTATATTTGCCTGATTTAAACCATGCGGTTGCTCGCAGGAAAACCAATTTTATTCCGGATTTTTTGCGTGGTTTTAATATTTTCGGCGCTGGGTTGCCAGCGGCCAAAACCGGATCAAGCCATTCTGCCGGCGGATTCGGCCGCCAAAGCGCCGGCCGCGGCGGTTGCTCCGGCTGACCTGGCGGCCCGATACGAAAGCGATTTGCGGCTAATTCTTGCCCCTTATTGGCAAAAAAAGAATTTCGCCGGCCTTAAAGACCAAATCTTGGAATTGCGCGCGCCGGCGGATTATTTGGATCTGCATTTGAACCTGGTGATGGCCTTTGAGCTGATTGAGCAGGGACAAAAAAATGCCGATGCTGAAAAGATTGAAGCGGGAATGGATAAAATTTCCCAGCTCTCCGGCCAATATCCCTGGCTTCAGTCGGAACAACCATCTCAATAAATAAGTCGCAATTAAAACTTTATGGCGCGAATCGATCCGGAAATCAGCCGGCTGGAAAAAAGGCTAAGCCAAGCGAGGCCGGCTGAGCCAATAAAAGATTTGGGCCCCAGAAGACGGTGCCGCTTGAAAGGCCGGTGCTGCCTGTTTTTTTTGCTGTTGATTGTTTTCATGGCGCTCACTACGGCCGCGGCCGCGGCTAAAACCGGCATTTTTCGGGTGCCGGGTTTTACCGAGATTTTTTATCGCGTTCCGCAACCCAGCCGCACCGTGGAATTGCCCGCGGCGCCGGCATTTAAAGCCGAGGGGCTGACTTTGGGCTTGGCGGCCGATAAAAAAACCATCAGCCTTAAAATTTCGGAAAAAGAGCTGACTTTTTTGCTGCGCCAGGCGCTGACTACTGGGCAAAATGCGATGTTTGCGCCAAATTTGCAGGCCGTGATTGCGGACGGGCAAGTAGAACTCTATGGTTTAATGCTTAAGCCGTTGAAAGCCAATCTGACGGTTAAAGTTCGGCCCAGCTTGACGGGCGGGCGGCTGGAGTATAAAATAATTGAATTTAAAGTCGGCAATTTGGGTTTGCCTGCGGCTTTGGCGCAAAATTTGATCAATCGCTTGTGGGGCGCTAAGATTGGCAATTTTTGGGCGGCAGTTGATAAAAAATTCAGCCTTAAAAATCTTGAATTAGGGACGGGCGAGGCTCGCTTGGAAATTGTCGCCAAAACTGAAGCCGCGGCCCAGGAATTCATTAACCTTTCCGCGGATATATTAAAACCATGAAACTGCTCAATCAATTAATTCCGGCGTTATCGGCTTTGGCCATATTCATTTTGTTGCAGTCGCTGATTTCGGCGCCCAAGAATATTTTTTACGTGATTTTGGCGGCGGTTTTGCTTACGGTTTTCAGTATTTGGCGTTTAACCGGCCAGAAACTGATGAGCGGCAAATTTTGGCGCTTTTTGATTACACCCCTGCTTTTTATGGGCAGTGCCGTAGCTTTTTACATTTTTCTGGAGGGACCGATTTTTCGGCGCTTATTCGTACTCGGGGTGGCGGTTTTACTGTTTGCCTATTTGGAGATTATTTTTTTGCGCTTTCATTACCGGCCGAAATACGAGCCATATTCACTGGAAAATATCACCGTGCATCTTGATCTGCTGGCGATTTTTTTCGCCGCGAGTTCGTTTTTCAGTCTGATGCTTTTTTTAAACACGAATTTTTGGCTGCTGGCGTTATTATTTGTCGGCATTGGTTTTTTGGCCGCCGGGCAGCTGATCTGGGCCAGCGGCCTGACACTGGCAGTCGGCTGGCCGCCGGCGGCGATTTTAGTCCTTTTGACCGGTGAAGTTTTTTACGTGGTGAGTTTTTTACCCACCAGTGTTTACGTCAACGGTTTAATCGTAGCTTTGGCTTATTACTTCTTTTCCGGCCTGATTCGTAATTGGCTGCTGGATATCCGGGAAAGCCTGGTGATTAAACGCTATTTAATCGTCAGTTTGGTTTGCCTGATCATTATTTTATTAACCGCCAAGTGGATCTAAAAATATGAAATTATTCAAAAAATTCAAAGACCAATTAGTCTCGGAAGTCGTGATTGTCTCAATTATTTTTGGTTTTAGCGCCGGGGTGGCGGGCCAAATTGTGGCCGATGTGTATATCAATCCCTGGGAAATTGACGGCTTAAGTTTAAGTAATACCAATGAAAACTCAACGCTGGCCGTGCCCGAGCTGCAGCGGGTAAAAAAATTCGTGGGCATTGAGCAGGATTTTGAAGTCAATAAAACGGTAACTAAAATTTATCCCGCGCTTTGCGGCGTTTATCTGAAAAAAGCGGAAAGCGGCGGCGCTTTAAGCCGGGTTTATCTGCCGGGCGAGCTGCAGGCCACGGGTTTGATTTTTACCTCAGACGGCTGGATTATGACTTACGATCCGGCCTTAGCCACTTACAAAAAAGAACAGCTTCAGATTTCGGTCAGCCAGAAGCTTTATGACGCCGACGCGCTGGTTTATGACAAATTAACCGGCGTCTGGTTTATAAAAATTTCGGCCAATAATCTGCCGGTAGTGGCGCTGGGTGATTCGGCTGAGGCGGCTGCCGGCCAGTTGGCCGTGACTTTAAACGCGGGCAGCGACGCGGCCGTGCTTAATATTCAAAATCCCGAATTCATTTTTTTGGAAAATGCTAATAGTTTGGCCGCGCCGGCGGAACAATTTCGGAAAATCATAAATTTTACCAGCGCGCTTAAAGGCAATTATGCCGGTGGTCCGGTGGCAAATTTGGACGGAGAAATTATCGGCATCATTAAAGATATCGGCGATCAAAAAAAAGTTGCGAGCGCTATCCCGATTAATCAGGTGCGCCCGGCGGCCTTAAACGTTTTGCGTAGCAAGCAGGTTAAACGGCCGTTTCTAGGCGTGACGTATCTTGACTTGGCTAAGGCGCCGGGGCTGCCGGCTGTTTTAAGCCAGGGCCTGTCTGCCGGCGCGCTCATTTATCAAAATCCGAAAGCCAAAAGTCCCGCGGCTTTGGCCGGACTGAAAATTAACGATATCATTGTTAGTGTGGACAATCAGCGGCTGGATCAGAACACGGACCTAACGGATGTCATTATGCAGTATTCGCCTCAGGCCAAAGTGCGCCTGGAAATCCGGCGTGCCGGGAAAACGGAAAGTATTGATGCGACTTTAGAGTTGTTACCCGAATAAGGATTATTTAAAACCGCCCCGAGTTGCTGTCGGGGCGATTTTTGTCTGAAGGTTTTAGTGGGGCTTTTTCTGAAACGGCAAAATCAGTTCGGGGGCAGGGGAGTAAAGCTTGTTTTTGATTTTCCAGTGTTCCACGTATTGCCCGATCCCGCGCGCGGCCAATTTATTCTTGGTGGATGTTTTGCCTTGCGACCACTCCAGGAGGCTGCTAAAATTAATTTTATACCGGCCGCAAACGACAATATATTTTAGTTGTTCATCTTTGATGGCACGCCGGATAGTCTTGCCTTCTACACCGAATAATCTAGCCGCTTCGGACACGGAAACGCGAATAACATTACTCATAAAATTGTGATTAGATTAGTAAATTTGTCTAGAATAGTCTGGACAAATTTTAGCATTTTGGGTTGATGATTGTCAATAGCGGTCAGCGTTTATAGTGGTAATTAGCATTGACATTATTGGTTAAAATCGTTATAGTGTAATTTATTACTGTAACATTTAAGATTTAATTACGTCTTACTTAATGTATCCTAAAAATTTCAGCGATAAATTGCTGCTGATCCGTTTGAAAAAGAAGGATCCGGACGCGTTCGCGGCAGTCTATGATACGTATGTGACGCCGATTTATCGCTTTGTTTATTTCAAGGTTTCCAGCCGGCAAGACGCCGAGGATTTGACCTCGGAGGTTTTTTTGAAGGTTTGGCAGTATGTGACGGAAACCGAAGAGACGATTGAAAATCTCAGAGCTTTGATCTATCGGGTGGCTAAAAATTTGGTGATTGATTTCTACCGCCAGCGCGCCAGAAGCGAATATGCCGCCGGCGATGAGGTGCTGGATAATGTCCGCGATGTGCGCCAGCAAAGCTTGCTTAATGAAATTGAAGCCAAAGTTGATTTGCAAAAAATGGAAGGGGTGCTGCGCAAATTAAAAGATGAATATCGGGAAGTTATTATTTTAAGATTTATTGAGGACCTCTCAATTTCCGAAATTGCAAAAATTTTGGACAAGTCGAAAGGTTCGGTCCGAGTCATTATTCACCGGGCCTTAAAAGTGACGCGTGAGTTGTTAAACCAAAATGGAAAATAATTTTTTTCAGGAAATAAAAAAAATCAGAACCGAGATTAAACCCCGGCCGGAATGGGTAGCTTTGAGCCGGGATATTTTGTTACAGCAAATCAATCCGCAAAAAGAATTCCAGCCGGTTAAAGTGGGTTTGGGCGGCTATTTTTCGTTTGTCACCCAGCTGGTTTCCCAGCATGTCTTTGAGCCGGTGGTAGTTATGCTTTTGATTTTTGCCACTTTTGCCGGCAGCAGCCTGACCATTAACGCGGCTTTTTATAGCATGCCCGGCCAGCCGCTTTACCGCGTCAAGCTGGCGCTGGAAAAAACGCACGCCGCGATGGTTATCAGTGAAAATGACAAAGTTGAATTAAAAATGGAATTTGCGCAAAAACGGATGGACGAACTGGATAAAATCGTGCGGCAGTCGGATTTGACACCGGAAGCCAAAAAAAAGCAAATTGAAATTATTGTCAGTGAATTTAAAAATAACGTGTCGGCCGCCAGTTCGCATTTGACCAAGTTAACGGAAGATATCAAGAAATCGGAAGCCGCCAAACCGGCTGACAGCGAATTGACGGTTAGGATGGCGATGACCATCAGCGATAAGACCAAAGATTTGGCTGAGTCGTTTACCGCGAATGTAGGAAAAATTGATGACGCGGAAATAAAACAGCTGGTAACGGAAGCGGCGCAATCGGCGCAGGCAACCAGCGTGGCGGCCAAACAAATTGCCGATGAAGCGGCTTTGCCGGCTAATGAAGGCGCCGCCGGCACCGTGGAAGGCGCGGAGAACGCGGGTGAAGCCGAAGCGGATGAAAACGCCAGCGCTTCCAGTACGCCGAAAGTTGATTAGCGAGTTTTTGAGAGTTTAATTTTTTTATTAACCCCAACCAGTTTAAATAAGTTGGGCTACAGCATCGTTTACACTTCAGAGGAATTAGGGTCTAAACCGCCGCGTGGGTTAAAGTAAAGGCCGATCCTTTATTGGAACTTTAATCAGCGCGGGAATCAAGGTTTAGATGGCGCCTTCGGGCGCCCAGATGATATTGTTAGGTTCGCCTAGGCGTAACAAGATCAAATGTCTAACTGATTTGCGGACGTTTGCTAAGAAAGGAAAACTTAAAATGTTAAAAAAATTATTGACCTACAGTGTTGTCGTTACAACCATGGTTTGGTCAGTTGGCTTGCTGGCGATGCCTTTGGGCGTGAGCGCGGCGGCTGTCTCCGGCGACTTGATCAAGTTGCAATGCGCGGCTGGTTCCGCGGCGACTGATTCCTGCCGGGCGGTCTACTATCTTGGGGCCAATTCCAAGCGCTATGTCTTCCCGAATGAGAAGACCTACAAGACTTGGTATTCGGATTTTTCCGGCGTCAAGATCGTTTCTGCCACTGAATTGGCTTCTTATGCCATCGGCGGCAATGTCACCTATAAACCGGGTGCGAAATTAGTAAAAGTTACCACTGACTCGACCGTCTACGCGGTTGCCGCCAATGGCACGCTTCGCAAAATTTCTTCCGAAGCGGTCGCCAAGGCTTTGTATGGCGACGCTTGGGGGACTCAAGTTCAGGATATTCCAGACGCTTTCTGGGTGAACTACACCCCGGGCGCTGATATTACTGTGGCTGGCGACTATGACAAAGCTGCGGTTTTGGCAGCTGCCACCAGCATTAACGTGGATAAGAATTTATCCGGTGGCGCTGTTTCAACCGGCACCAGCCTGACGGTTTCTTTGGCGTCAGATACCCCGGCTTCCGGGATCGCGGTTGAAGCCGCGGCTCGCGTGCCTTTCACCAAGATTAATCTGACCGCTTCAGCTGATGGCGACATCGTCATTGATGCTTGGCAGGTGATTCGGACTGGCTTGGGCGCTGACGGCGCTTTCTCCAGCATCGACCTCGTTGACGCTTCAACCATGAGCGCGATCAATGAGACCGGTAAGACTTTTTCTTCCGATCACACCGCTAACTTCACTGAAGACTTCACCATTCCGGCCGGTACGACTAAGACTGTTATTATCGCCGCCAACATGGCGACTGTCTTAGACACGTACGCGGGCCAGGTACCGCAGTTGGGTTTGAACTCCATCACCTTAAAAGGCGGCACGGTTGTTGGGACTTTACCGGTTGTCGGTAATTACCAGACGATCAATGCCACCATTGTTTTGGGTTCAGCCACGGTTAAGCGCGGTGCCTATTCCAACGCCACTTCTACTTTGGAAGTCGGCAAGCTGGCTTACACCTTCTTGTCATTCCAGGTTGAAGCCGGTTCCGGCGAAGACGTGCAGTTTAGCCAGGTTAAAATCTACAATGATGGTTCATCTGCTTGGGATGATATGGATAATCTAAAACTGTACCGCGATGGTACTGAGTTATCATCTACGCCTGTCATTTCCGGCAGCTATGCTACTTTCAATGTCAGCCCGATCACCATTTCCAAGGGCCAAACGGCTCAGTTTCAGGTTAAGGCTGATATAGCTGGCGGTTCCGGCCGCACCATTATTTTGGGCGTTTACCGCACCACTGACTTATTAGTCAAGGGTTTGGTTTACGGCTACAACATTACTCCGACCTATTCTGGCAGCGGAACGCAGGCAACCAATCCGGTATTATGGGATAACACCCAGACCATCGGTCCTGGCACGCTCCGCGTGAGCAGCTCGGCCACGGTTGCCGCTGGCAATGTCGCGGTCGGTTCTGACCAGGTTTTGGGCGCCTTTGAAATTGAAGCCAAAGGCGAAGCCATTGACGTTTCAGCGTTAACTTTAGCCTTCACTTCAACCGGCGCGGCCGTGATTGAAGATGCGTTAAAATCAGTTAAATTGGTTGATTCAACCGGCAAGACTGTCGCTGGTCCGACCGATGTCACTGACGGTTCAACGAACGTTGCCTTCACTGACACCTTTACGGTTCCGGCCGGTACCAACGTCTATAAAGTGGTTGGTACCTTAGCCACCAATGGCGCCTGGGCGACCAATGAAACGATTTACGCCAGCATTAATACTCCGGCGACCAAGATCACCGCTCGCGGCCAGGTCTCATCCCAGAGTATTACTGCCACCCCGACCGGCATCATTAACGCCAATACCCAGACGGTAAAGGCGGCGAACATCACAGTGACCAAGGATTCCGTCCCAACAACCGGTAACGTCATCAAGGCGTCATCCGGCGTATTGGTCGGTTCCTGGACCTTTGATGCCACCAACTCGGGCGAGGATGTCCGGATCACCGCTTTGGCGATTCGCGCTTCCACTACCGGCAAGACGAACAATTTGACCTTAAAGGACGCTTCAACCATCCTTTACCCGATCAATACGTCACCGACAGTTACGACCATCAACGTTCCGGCCACTTCCACTTTTGCTTTGAGCCAGCCGTTGATTATTACCAAAGGCACTTCTAAGACCATAAAGCTTTACAGCGATATCGGCTCTGACTCAGCGGCGGGTGAAGTTATCCGCTTCGGTATCAGTTCCGGCGCGGCAGTTACTGCTTACGGCGTGACCACGGGTAATACCGCGACGGTTACTGCGACTGCCAATGACGGCGCGATTTTGACCATTCAGAATGCCGGCACCTTGACCATTACTGCGGACTCCACGGCTGCGGCCCCGTCCTTAGTGGTGGCGGGTACGACCGGTGTGGCTTTGGCTGACATCAGACTAAAGGCCACCAATGAACCGGTTGACGTGACCAAATTGGTTGTGGAAGTCGCTGATGGCGGCATTTCCGGCGCGACTGGCGACTACACTCAAATCACCAAACTGTACCTGAAATTAGACGGTACGGTTGTCGGTGATGCGTCCGGTTATTCTTTAGGCGCGGCGACCAAGACCATTTACTTGGAACGCGGTGCCTTTACGATTCCGGAAGGCACAGTCGGCAAGAAACTGAGCCTGGTGGCGGATTTGGTCCAGATTGGCACCAACCAGCCAGGCACGGCTAATGGCGACATTAAAGTCGGCTTAGGGTTTGCCACTGGCGCAATTGACATGACTGCTTACGGCAATATGTCAAACGGCGCGGCGACTAAGACTTATGTGTCTGCGACCGGCAGCGCCGTGATCATTCATAAGTCAGTTCCGCAGGTGGTGGTTGTCACCCCGACTGAAGCTTTGTCGGCGGCGGCTGTCCTGCACCGCGTTAACATTACCGCGGTCGGCGGCGCCATCGGTATTTACCGCTTAAGTTATGCGGTATCCAGCTCCACGAGTTTGGATGGTACCAACTACTATCTGACATTGAACACCTGCAGCGCTTGCGGCGGTATCAGCAATGGCACCGTCCTGACTGCGGAAGTTGCTAACGAAACCCCGATTGCTACCGGCATTGGCACCGTTACCTTACCGATTAGCAGCACGGCGGCGGGCAAGGACTACTTGACTATCGCCCAGGGCGCGACCGCGACCCTTGATCTGAAAGCGACTGTCGCTGGTCAGACCAGCGCGGCCACCGACTCGTTTACCACGAGCCTTCTCGGTGACACGGCAACCACCTCTGGCGACACCGGTGGTTCCGTTGCGGCGGCTTATGGTGTTATGAACCAAGGCGACTTCGTCTGGTCAGATTTGAACCTGGCTGACGATGCCACCACTGGCGGCACCGGTAAGACGTCCAAACAATGGTATAATGGCTACTATGTAGCCGGCTTGGGCGCAGTTGCTACCACCACGGGTGTAACTGTTCATGACTAATCAAATTCGTTTGATTACGTCCTAAGATAAGGGCATACCCCCCGCTTTCCTTTATGGGAGGCGGGGGGTTGAGTTTAAGAGAGAAATCTGATAAGATTATTAGTAATAAAATCTAAAATCTAAATATCAAATGTTAAATAAAACTGAAGCTTAAATATCAAATTTAAAGCTTTGAGCTTTGAATTTTGACATTGAATTGACGTTTGACATTTGGATTTTTAAATTAAACTACTTATGCAAAAATCTCTAAAAAAACAAATTGTTGTGTTGGCAGTCATTATTATTCTTACTTTAACCGCCGGTTTGGGCCTGGTTTATTATTACCAAACGCAGGGCTTGATAAAAATTTTTCCCACCAGCGAAGAACAGGCGCAGAAAAACGTTTTGGCAATTGACCGCGCCAAGTTTAAAGCGCCTAACGGTTTAAGCAGTGCGGATTTTGAAGCGCGGATTGCCGACTTGGAAAAAGTAAAAAAAGAAGTCCTGGCTAATCCCAAAGATTACAATGCCTGGTTTGTGTTTGGCAGTCTTAAGGATTATTTAAATGATCATGAAGGCGCGGTGGCGGCTTGGGAAATTGCTTATCAGCTGCAGCCCAACGATTTTCGTATTCCGCAGAATCTGGCCAATATTTACCAATATTTTATGAAGGATTATCCTAAAGCCGAATATAATTACAGCCAAGTATTGAAGCTTCGGCCTGATTATAATTTGGCTTTTCAAGGGCTGATGGATCTTTACCGGTTTAATTGGAAAGAGAACAAAGTTAAATATGAGCCGCTGGTTTTGCAGGCAATTGCCGCCGATAAAAC
>Ga0265297_10007613_pt1 | contig 14900 bp, 15 predicted proteins | sample Munlanlwell13791_FD_192502 | JGI IMG/M metagenome (GOLD analysis project Ga0265297, IMG submission 192502) | Leachate microbial communities from a municipal landfill in Southern Ontario, Canada - Leachate well 137-91 | ecosystem: Engineered > Solid waste > Landfill > Unclassified | place... | reverse complement strand
ATTGAGATTGCTTACTGTAGTCTCCCGATTGAGATTGCTGACTGGAGTTTCCCGATTGAGATTGCTTACTGTAGTCTCCCGATTGAGATTGCTGACTGGAGTATCCTGATTGAGTATATTTCTTTGCTTTTTTACTTATCCATTCAAATGAAAGTTTACATAACAACGGAATATCAAAATTGACTTTCAGTTTATTATCAGAGTCATCACTAATAAGAGGAAATAAATCAAGTAAGTCTAACGATAGATATTGATTGCCATCTTTATCTTTTAGTTTGTCTTTTTTGTCTTGAAGTAAATATTTTTTGTTATATAGATACTTTTCAACTGATTTTATGTCTATGTCGTCAATAATCTTTTCAATATTTACATAACCAAGATGTCTCATTTCATCATCTCCAACTGTCATACCAACTTTTTCAAGAAACTTCACTACATAATCCACATATTTTGGATGTATATCTCCATTTCCTTTTCCTTTGATTTGCTGGTCTTTCTCTATGGTGCAATGTGGAATATTGTTTTCGTCTCGTAGTGAATATATCTCAACATTTTTACCAAAATAACTCGCAACACAATTTGACATCAAATATCCTTCCCTATCATAAGCGTTTTTTCCAATAAGTTTAACCACCTTAAAACCGTCATTAAAATCTAACAAAACCTCTGTATCTTCTGGAAGTTCTTTTATGTGTTCTCCTTTCTTGATTTGAGTTTTAAGCCATTTGTTGGCGTTTGATTGAGCATCTTTGAAAGACATTTTACTTACTTTTGCACTCGTCAACGCCATATAATCAAGTATATGTTCTATTTCTTCTGTTGACACTGTGTTATCTTTAAGATACTTTTTCAGAGTAGTGTCAATCCACGCCATTACATACTCATTAGCATTGATATGTTTCGCATAGTTAATAAATTGTTCCATAATGTTTTATTATTTTTTTAATTCTCATATATAAGTAGATGAAGTTTGCCCGCTAACTTTTGGGATAGAGATAGAAAACCCGTCTCGTCCTATTACCATTGTGTTAGCGTGTGTTGTGTGATAGCGTATAACCACACGCCACTTATTCATCTACTAATATAAAAGAACTAATTTATAATTTCATTATAGCACACTATTTTAATTGTCAAGCACGAATTGTGGATAACTCAAATAAGATAGATATAGAGCTATTATTTTCCAATCTGCGTTTCCCTTTCCTATATAATTTTCTATGTATTTTAGTGATTTGCTGTTATGAAGTTAAATGTCAAGTTTGTTGCGTATAGTTTCATATAAGTGTATAGATTTCAAAATTAAAATATCTGTTGGAATTTAATCCCCTTTTTACCTGAAATGATAGTAAAAAACCTATACTTCCTATGCTCCACGCAATTGTGTGAAACGCATAACCACGAATATGGTGTCCGTTCATCCAATATCTTTTTTCTGTATTCATCTCGTTAATGTACGCCCGCACGGTTGGCGTAAGTTTTACCGCTTACGCTTTGCGGTAGGGTATAATTTACCCCATAGCACGCCCGATATAATCAGGCGAGCAAGGGAGAAACTATAGTTTGTATGCTTCTGGTTGTGATGTTATTTCTTCTTCTATTATATCGGCGTTATCTATTTCGCCATTGAGAACTTTTGACTCTGCTTCTTCCTCGTTTTTCGCTTCAACACGACAACTTTTAGAAACTTCCCATCTTACTTTATAGATATTCATATTTTAATTCTGAAACGCCAACGCTATAATTCCGAACAAAGCCCCACAGAGTAGGAGCATAAGCGCGGACAGTATATCGCTGACAATTCTTTTTATATGTGCGACCTTTTGGGCTTTTCTCTCGCACGCCCTAATAATCGGTAAATAATCGGTCATTTTTTTTGTTTACTTTTAATACTTGTATACTATCACACCCCAGAAACACAATCAACGACCCCTGTGGATAACTCAATTGACACAATCTAATTGGAATTGTTTAATAAAAACATACAAAAACACGCCAATACATACAATAGATACAATGCACGAGATAACACACCACCAACACCGCCCAAAAAACGCCATTCACCGATCGCATTCAATACAGTATATAAGGAAAAAAAGAACCTGACACCCAAAAAACGCCACTCACCTTCATACTTATACATATATATAATATAGAGAGTTGTGGTGTGGATGGTGTGGAGAGAGTTGTGGTGTGGATGGTGTGGATAGAGAGTTGTGGTGTGGATGGTGTGGTAAGTACTCTCACCCCCACCCACCCACACAAAAGGAAATCAAGCAGTATTTAAGGAAAAACCGCCAATTATAGCCATATAAGCCACTATCACAAGAAAAATATCGCTCAAAATTGACCTGTATGAGGCTTTTACGCACGCCACTGTGTGTTGATATCCCCCCATTTTAGCCCTTTTGACTGTATTTCGTGCCCAAAATATGCTATAATGTAGGTATATTTAAGGGTAAAAAACCCCAATCCGTTAACAATTATACACCAATTATACACAATGAAGAAGAAATCATATCAAATGTACCGATGTGCTAACTGTGGCACGCCACTAAAAGAAGGCAGATATTCTAATAAGACATACTGTTCTGGTTCTTGTCGTGTGCTTCACTATCGCAAGAGAAAGAAACAGCAAAAGCAAGGGTGAACTATCAAGCGTATTAAGCACGCACGCCACTACAATCATTATATAGAGGGATACAAAGAGGCGGTGGAAAAAACGCCAATCATTCAATATAAGTATATAGAGCATAGAGGTAGCGTATTTTAGAGTATTGCAAGTTTACGAACAGGTGGGGGGGGTATGGGGGAAATGGGAGTGAAGGTGAATATATCTACCCCTAAAAAAATTTATATCAAAAAACAGTATAGTACAACTTGTTAGACAGTTGAATTTAATTGAATTATATGCTATAATGTATGTAGCTGAATAGGGAAGTAGTATCCCGCTTGGCTCATAACCAAGAGACCATTGGTGCAAATCCAATTTCAGCAACTTATATGCAATTAACAGATGCACAGAAAAAGGTTCTGGTAAAGGATTTAGTAGCAAATTCCTTTAATCAAGCAGGGATAAACGCTGGATTAGACAAACAATACAAGAACAGAAGTTCTTTGGTTTCGGCTGTTCGTAAGATTTATCAAGAAGTTAAATTGAACCCAGAGAAATTCTCTGTTTCAGTGGATATTATTGAGTTAATAGAAAAAAACCTGAAGGAACGCCAATCTATTATGGTTGGTAAAACGAATGATAGTATTATAGCCAAAGAGAAGAAGGAACTATCAAAGATGACGGTAAATGAATTGGTAAATGAGAACTCAAAGAAATCTGCTGTTCTATTGCATAAGAAACTTGATATGATAGGAAAATCAAAGAGAGAGCTTGCTTCGGTTGGATTAGGAACCTTAGTTACTGCCTATGGAATTACCTTTGATAAATCTCGTATTATAGCTGGTGAGTCTACTGAAAATATTGCGGTACTTGCAAAAATTAAAACAGAGGATATGACCCCAGAAGAAATGATGGATATTATGTTGAAAAAACGAGAAGCAAATCAAGTAAAAGAAACTAAGCAATCATAATGGATTCAACACAGCGACTTACTAAAGCTCGTGATAGGTGGATAGAGTGGACTCATTCACCTGAATATGTACAAGCCCTATCTGAACGATTAAGGGTTATTGATGCAACAGAAAATAGTTCAGAAGCAAAACAACTTGCGTTTGGTATATGTGCAAAAGACCCTATAAAGTTCATAGAACTATTTGGGTGGGTATATGACCCACGCCCTGAATACTACCCTAATCATATTCCATTGATATTGTTTGATTATCAAAAAGATACTATTCTATGGCTTGTCAATAAAATAAAGAACGGAGAAGATGGACTTTTAGAGAAGTCTCGTGATATGGGTGCTACGTGGTTATTTATATGGGTATTCATCTGGTTCTGGAGATTTTCAGACTCTTTCTCTGGGCTACTTGGTTCATACAAACAAGACCTCGTAGATAATCGTTGTTATTCAGATGATACTGAGGTACTAACAAAATCTGGATGGAAACTATTCAAAAACGTTGATATTGAAAATGATTTCTTTGCAACAAGAAATATAATAACAAAGGAATTTGAGTGGCAAAAAGCAACAGACAAAGTTGAGTATGATTATGATGGAGAATTTTACAATCTTAAATCAAGAACTGTTGATTTGATGGTAAGTCCAAATCATAGAGTTCTATATAGTAAATACTGGGGAAAATATGAATACATAACAAAGGCAAAAGATTTATATGGATATAAGGGAATTAGTATACCAGCAACTTCTATTTGGAAAGGTGTTGATTTTGAACAATTCATTTTATATCCAAAAAAATCTGAAATGAGAGATTATGGGAGAGGAAGATTATATAATACAAAACCATCTGGAGGAATAAAAATGTCTGGAGATGATTTTTGTGCATTTATGGGAATGTATATTGCTGAAGGATGTATATCTTGTAGAAATAAGAAATATGATTCTAAAATGACAAGAATACATATAGCACAGATAGAAAAAAGTAAGGGATTTAAACAATACCAAGAACTTCTAATGCGTATTTTTGGAAAAGAACCAACTATTGATTTCAGGAACGGACAGCGTGTAGGATGGATAATAAGAAATAAAATGCTCTATGAGTATTTAAAACAGTTTGGATATTCACACGAAAAGTTCGTACCACAGTTTATAAAAAACGCAAGCAAGAGACAGTTAGAAATATTTTTACATTACTATATGCTTGGAGATGGATACTGGGGAGATGCTCTTCCAACAATGACAACTGTAAGCAAAAAATTAGCGGATGATTTACAGGAGATAATTCAAAAGATAGGAAACTCGTCAAGTATTTCTATTGAAAAGCCGAGAGATTCTATATGCCTTGGAAGAAAAATTAAAAAAGAAAATGTAAGAGACTCCTATGTACTTAGAATTAGAACATCTAAGCAACAGAACATAAGAATAGAAAAGACTCAATATAACGGAAAGATTTATTGTGTAACCGTTCCAAATGAAATCCTCTATGTTCGTAGAAATGGAAAACCTATTTGGTGTGGGAATACCTTAGATTCTCACTTCGGTAAGATTGATTATTGTTTACAACAACTACCAAAATGGTTATTGCCTGCACGATTTAACGCCGATAAGCATAGACAGTCAATGAAATTAGTAAATCCTGAAAGCGGTAATCTCATAACGGGTGATACTATGAACCCTGATTTTGCTCGTGGTTCTCGTAAAACTGCGGTATTCTTAGACGAAGGTGCTTCGTGGGAATATTTTAGAGAGGCGTGGGAATCATCGGGGGACACTACACCATGCCGTTTAACAGCGAGTACTCCGAAAGGACATAATGCTTTTGCTTTATTACGAGATGAGGGGATTGATGTGAAAACACTACATTGGAAACTACATCCACTAAAAGACCAGGATTGGTATGACTATGAGAAATCAAGACGAAGTGACGAGGAAGTTGCACAGGAATTAGACATCTCGTATAACAAATCACAAGAGGGTAGAGTATATCCTGAATTTGATAACTGCGAATGGGGAACGTTTCTATATGACCCCTTCAAATCTTTGTATGTATCGTGGGATTTTGGTGGTACAGATAGCACAGCTATTATTTGGTTTCAACCACAAGATGATGGACGAATAGCGGTTATAGATTCATATTCTAATAATGGAAAGTTTATTGATTTTTATGTTCCGTTTATTACTGGTGTATCGCCGTCCCAGTCAATAGGATATACAAAGAACGATTACAAAATTATAGAATCACATAAGAATTGGCATAATGCAATTCATTTTGGAGACCCTGCTGGTAGATTCAAAAACCAAGTTGTAGATAAAACTGTTTTATCTGTTCTTGCTGAAAATGGAATACACGTTAACTTTTTAGAAGACGCAAAAGACTTTTCTTCACGAAGAAACTCTACCAAGATATTTTTACGAAATATGGTAATTCACACAAACGATAATAATAAACAATTTGCTATCGCAATAGAGAATGCGAGTTATCCAAAGATGAGGACTGGTGGTGGCGAAGAGGTGAAGAGCGTAGCACCGAAACACGATTGGACATCGCATTTTCGCAGTTCATTAGAGTATATGGCAGTGAATTATTTACGAAGAAAACAAAGTCGTCAAGTGAAAGATAAATTTAATAAAACACAAAATGGAAAAAGAACAACCAACTATTAAAAAACTTATTCGGGAAATACATACCCTTGTTTATGAGATAGATGATAAGTTTGGTCGTAGAACAATTCAGGAAACACAAGAAATAGATATTGAAGATACTAATAAAAATAAATTTGGATTTAATTATGAAGACACAAGCGTTCAAAAGATTGGAAAGAGAAATACCGAAAATAAGCAAACATCTAAGACTAAAAAGAATTAAACTTGGGTTCTATCGTATATTTTTTAGGGATGCCTATATTCACGAAGTGTATGAGGAAATGCCTATGTTAGGATATGATTTAGAAACATATGACCCACGATTTGAAAGCCAACAGTATTTTGAGGAATTTGAAGACAACGCTGAACTGATTAGAAAAGTTAAGAATTATGTTGAGGGATATTACGATGCAATAGGTACAATAAAGACAAGAACGTATATGATGAAGAATGATAACGAATTTTATACAAACGCAACAAGAGCATATCAAAATCTTACAGTCAAATAATTTTAATTCTGTGGTATAATATATAAAATGAAAGAAGAAACAATTTTGGATGAAGTAGGTGAAGAGACACAACCTGCTTATATTTGCTCCGATAAAGAAAAAGATATAGTATCTGCTACTTTTAACTTATTTAGAGATACAGCTGATTCACGAAATCAGAGTTTTGAGTATTTTGATGGAAGAGATTTGACATCATTTATAAATGATAATGTCAAGCGTTGGTTTACAACAGTAGACGAAAGAGATGGAATAGAAGAATGGCAAGCACGAGTGTTTGACCCATTCACACGAAATAAAGTAATTGCAATTTTAGGAAAAGTATCCGCCGCTATACCACGAGCAGAGTTCTTACCAGTAGGAGATGAAGATTCAAGACGGACACAGATACTTGGGGATATTTATGAATATACACTTAATGTTGATGATGATGAAGAGTTAATGTTCTTTGCGTTGTTAGAGGCGTGCGTAAAAGGAACTGTTATTGGCTATGAAGGATACGAAGAGAAAACAAAAAAAGTGAGAGACATTGTCAAGTATGATGACAATGATATGAAAGTGAAAGAAGCGGATAGAAAAATACGAAGATTATATGGAGCAATTATTCCTTTAGAAGATTTTTATCCGTCAGGGGTTGGTATTCGTAGGATAAAGAATATGCCCTATTGTTTTTGGCGTTCTATTTTGAAAGAGTCAGAGTTTAGATTTGTGTATGGACATTACGATAAAGCACAATATGTAAAACCTAACTATACACCAGCAAAAGATGAGGAACGACCTTTCTATCTTGATTATATTTCTACCGATGTAGGAGAAGGAGAATACGAAGTTATCAAATACTATAATCAGGACACCGATGAATTTGTGATTTCCTGTAATGGTGTATGGTTAAATCCTATTGGAAAAGAGGATATTTCTCCATTACCATTTAATCATAAAACACTTCCATTTTGGAGTGCGATTTATGAACCATTCGGGTCTGATTTCTTCTATGGACAACCATTGCCTAACAAATTAAAGGCAATGCAAGATGTGTTAAATGTTTTGCATAATATGATGTTAGACCAGTCGTTTTTGAGTATATTCTCTCCAGTATTGGTTGGTGGTATGGAGGATATTGAAGATGACATTTTGGTACCTGGAAGACGTATTCCTGTTCAAGATGTAAATAACTTTAAGTCATTACAGATTGGAACGCCAAATAGTTTTCATACTTTCATATTAAATTATACTAAAAGAGTATTAGAGGAGTCATCTCTTGATTCGGTACAACAAGGTATTGCTGGTTCTGGAGATAGGGTAACGGCAACAGAGATTAGTCAGGCGGCACAAGGGGTAACATCAATACTTGGATTGTTCATTCAGTTCATTCGTTGGGGAGTAAAAGATAAAGCACGACTACGAGCAAAAAATATTTTGCAATTCTATACCGCTCCAATGGTTGAGCAGATAACAGGAGAAGGTTCGTCAGAAGATTATAAGAAAGCATTCAATGTTATTCGTATTGATGATGCAGTCTTAACAACTGGAAAAAGAGGTGTTAAGGTTATTGAGATGTATAAAGATAGAGCATCAATGCCAGATAAGATAACAATGAGAACACAAGCAAAAATGCTTGAAAAAGAAATAGGAACTCGTGTGGAAAAAATAGCAATAAACCCAGAGTATATCAGGAATTTTGAGTTTGATATTCGCTTAGTAGCAAATCCAAAAGCACAGGAAAATAAAGCATTAGACCGAGCGTTGTTTATGGAATATGGAACTTGGGCTATGCAGTTATTCCCAGATTTAGTCAATAAGGAGGAATTATTTGCTGAAGGTACAGAGAAGTTTGGATATAGGGCTGATAAGTTTATGAATATACAAGGTCAAGAACAGCAACAGATACAACAACAGAGTACTGCTAATGGCACACAACAGAATATTGTCAATGGTGCTACTGGTGGTAATCGTGGCGCATTAGCAATGAGAGATTTGCTACGAAATCAATAGTTTTAATTACGTGATATAATATGATTAGGAATATAGTACAAAAATTATACTGGAAATATAATGATATAGGAAATATTGATGATAGATTTTCTATTGAGACAACTGATTCATTATTTTTTGGATTAAGTAAAGATGACTTATTTTATGAATATCTAAAACATCTCATAGCAAACGATAAAGAACAATATCTAAAAGCAATGAACGATGAACAAAGATATTTCATAAGAGGACAGATTTCAAGAACAATGTCAATGATAAAAAGGATTGATAAAGCAGAAGAAGATAGTAAAAAGACGAAGATTAAATTACCGAAGATAAAAGGAAGATATGCCGTATAAACTTATTGGAAAAACTATCTATACTAAGACAAGTGGTAAATGGAAAAAGAAACAAACCGCCAAATCTATCGCAAGTGCAAAGAGAGCATTAAAACTATTACGAGGAATTGAGAATGGAAGTATAACAAAGGAAGACCTAAAGAAACGAAAGAACACTAAAAACAAAAAAAGAACTTAGAGATTGCTACTGTCCCCTTATAGGGATAGTGAGGAGTCCCAAAGATTCCATTATTATTCATAACTTTTTCTATAACTTTGTGGGAACCAATCCACTGGTGGAACCTACCACCATTATCAAAAGGGTAATAACAAGGGAAGGAAAAAGAAAATCGTTATGTCAGAAATAATTGACAAAGAGGTTATAGAACCTGAAGAGGTTATAGAACCTGAACAGCCAGAGGGCGAAAAAGAGGTCGTTGAACCTATTGATGAAATTGAAAAATTAAAGAAAGCAAACGCCGATTTAATTAGTCAGTTAGCAGAAGAGAGAACTAAACGCAGATTAGCGGAAGCAACGGGGAAAGTGGAAACACCTACACCGGTTGAAGAACCTAAAGATGATGTTGAAAAAAAAGTTCTTGATATTTTGCGGAAGCAAAGAGAGGAAGATATTAAAAAGAATAGGGAAGAAGCTCTAAAAAAGTTCTGGGAGAAACATCCAGAGTATCATCCAAACAATGATATAGGTGGTATTCTTATGGATACTATACGAGAGACGCTTACTAAACGTTTTAATACTTCATCAAGCCAATCAGTAGAAGATATTACAAAAGATTATGAAGATGCTCTTTTGTATATTGGTAAACCAAAAGTTGAAAGACAAGAAACACCATCAGAATTTTCTTCTGACGGAACTACGAGTCCAAAACCAAAAGTAACCATAACTACCAAATTAACGCCAAAAGAAAAACAAGACGCAAAGGATGCTGGCATTTCAGAAGAACGCTATATTCAACTGAAAAATAAATATCCTGAAGTCGTCTAAATTAAAAGTAATATCTTTCTTGACATTTCTGGACATACCAAGAATGTTAAAGGAGACTAACGGAAATAAAAATATGTTTAAGAAAGTTGGAAGTTTAACTCCGCACGGAGCACCAGTATTGCGAAAATCAATACTTACTGCTTCAATTACTGTTACAGAAGGAGATTCTGTAAAATTGTCAAGCGGATTTACAGCCCTTGGAACTACGGGAGCATTAGTATTTGGAAATGTAAACTCTATTATAACCAAAGATGGAGTAGGTGTTTCTGATAATGGTGCAGGTGGTTCTTTTACTAATACCTTTACTGTACCTTCTGGAAACACGACTGGTGCTAAATATAGTGTATTAGTGGACATCTCCAAACATTCACTTTATTCAGTAGACCCAGACGCTGCTATTGGTACAACCATTGGAAGCAATCTTATGGGTTATCATACTGATATTGCGGATGAAGATGAAACCGATGAAAACTCTGCGGTTACTACGACTGCACAGTATTTCATTTGGGGAGTAGATGCTTATGATACGGGAAACCAAATCGTAAATATCTATGAATCGCAAGTGCTTGGCGTTTAATAAGCACGCATTATAAAATTATAAGACAAATTAGAATATGATTGAAACACGTGGAACGTGGACAAGTCTTATCGGTGGAGTTGGTGTAAAAATCGCTGAAGTTTTTGACCAAGGACAGGAAGAGTATATCCCTGGTATCGGCAACCTTTTAATGGTTGATGGTACTGTTACTGGAGCACAACTTACTGTCACTGGAAAGACTGGAGTCGGAGAGCTTGAATCTTTTGACGATGGTGATGATGTACCGCTTGGACGCCGATATAAGACCTATGATACCACTTATGTGTGGAATAACTATGGAAAGGGAATACAAGTAACCAAGAATACTATTGAAGACCGAGATTTTCAACAGGAATTAGATGAGATGAAAGATTTATCTATCGCCTCAAACTATTCACAAGATAAGTCAGGTATTCAGATATTTAATGGTGGATTTGCAACGACAGCAACTGTTAATAGATTCAAGCTATCTCTATATGGAGATGCGGTTCCTACTTTCAGCACTGTTCACCCATCAGTAGTTCCTGGTGCTTCAACGCAGTCAAATGCAAGTTCTACTGGTATTGTGTTCTCACACGATAACTTAGAAACTGCGTATGTTGCGATGTTGCAACAGCAAACCGATGATGGTCTTGCGTTGTCTTTGATGGGTAAACCAACTGTTGTTCTTCCTTCAAACCTCATCAAAGAGGGAGAAGAGATTACATCTTCAGTTCTTGACCCTTCAACTGCAAACAATGCTATCAACGTGTATAAGAATGGAATGAAAGTAGATATGGCGACATCAATTCATCTTGACTCTGTCAATGGTGGGTCTAATACCGCCTGGTACTTAATTGTTCCTGGACGAACTCGCTTTGTACACTTTGTACGACAGTCTCCTCGTCTTGAAAAAGATGTGGATATTTTGAACAAAGTTGCAACCTTTACTGTTGACGCTCGTTGGGCTGATGGAGTAAAAGATTGGAGACGCTCGTGGGGTTCAAAAGGAGACAACGCTGCTTATTCAAGTTAATTCGTAGTCTATATTATTAAACTATAACAATAAAAAACTATGAGTTACACAAATTACGAAAATGGAATAACGAGCTTTGGTATTCCTGTATTTCCTGGAATGACACCTGTACATTTTGGTACTGGTGTGTCAAATGGTGGTTCTGACATCAGAGCCAACAAACATTTGTGGGTTCACGGAAATTTAGGTGGAAATGGTAACGATGGTTTATCGCCAGATAGACCATTGTTGACTATGGCTGCTGCGATGGCACAGGTAGGTTCTGGGGATATAATTCACTTAAATGGTAAAATTACAGAGAGTATTACAGCTCCAGCTGGGGTATTTGATGTAACTATTATTGGGGAAGGAAATGCACCACGACATTGTGATGCTCATACGACTAATAATGGTTATTCAAGTGCACAGTGGAACTCTGCCTCTACTACTACATCACAACTTACTTTACAACAGCAAGGGTGGAAAATTCAAAATATTCTTTTTGATGCTCCTGCAACTGCTGCTGCGATTGTATTTCCAAGAAATGCAGCTTCTGGTGATTCAGAAAGAGATTCTTCTCACGCTGAAATTATTGGATGCAGATTTGCCTCAGGTTCAATGGGAATTCAGATTACTGGAACTGAAAATGTTTTCAATGTTAAGGTTATTGGGTGTACATTTAATGACCTAACAACCGCTATTTATTCTTCTGGTGGATATGCGTACCGATGGCAGATACTTGGAAACAACTTTACAGATAATACTAACCATATAGATGTTGGATTCGTTGAATCTACTATCGTTGGTAATGTGTTCGGTGTTGTTACAACCGCTGGTGTTGATTTAACTGGTGGGTCTAATAACATTGTTTCTGGTAACTATTTCCATGGGGACTTCAATGTTCTAAACACTGCAGGAACCACGGACGCTTGGGGAGGAAACTATGTTTCAGGTGAATCTGCTGGTATCTCTACCACAGACCCGACTGGAAGTTAGAAACTTAGTTGTTCTACTTAGCCCATTATGTGGGCTAAGATAGGACTGTCAAGTTCTAAAAATTATTAAATCATATAAATAAAATGAATATAACAAACCCAACAAAGGACGATATATCTATCGTAATAAAAGGTACGAAATATACTATTTGTGCTGGTTGTACTATTAAAAATGTACCAGAGAAAGACGCAAAAGAATGGAAGAATATCCATCAGTTCATAATACTAAGTGAAAATGCCATTAAAGATACAGAAGAAACATCAACTAATGGTGGGGTTATTTTTGATAATTTCTCAATAAATGAACCTCAAGTAAAGTTAGTGGATGAACCTATAGTAACTGAAGAATGTAAAATTGAGGATGAGACAGAGCTTCCTGTTGAGGTTAAGACTAACTATACCGAAGTTAAAAAGCCGAAGAAAGTAACTAAAAAATCTAAATAATATGCTTGGATATACATATCAAGATACCATAATACTTATAGGTTCAAAGAGTGGAACGACAAGAACTTCTGTTGCATTAACTAATGCTTATCAAGCGGAGGCGGCTGGAAAACCAACTAAATCATTTAGAACTGGTGGGTTGAGTAAAATCAACTTTGGTATTCTATATACAACTGGTACAGGAGAAACAAATAATTCAATAGAAGTAAAGATTGAATCAAGTGCTGATGGAACTAACTTCTATCAGATACCAAATGAATCAGTATCTGGTGGAACATCTACACTTACACAGCGAGAGTTTACTTTTGTTGGAGCAAGTGCGGCAACTGCATACTCACTTTCACTTCCAATAGATGTTCAAGATGAATATATCAGAATATCTGTAAAGGAAAGCGGAGTATCATCAAATGCTGGAACTATATTCGTTGAAGCAACATTATCTGGTGCAAAATAAAATGAAAAGGGTCAATCCTATAATTGAAAATAAATCCGATAACAAGATTGAGATTACTTGTGGTATTCTCAATAACAAACTTGCCGAAATAAAAGGTGAGCTTGTTATTGCGTATAAAGACAAGAAAGAAATTGAGAAAGTAATTAGTGATAAAAATTCAGAACTAAAAACTGTTGTGTCTACTTTATCAAAGACCACAGAAAAGATTAAAAGTAAAGAGCAGGAATTAGAAAGATTGGACAACTCAATAAAGGAAAAGAAATTACAGTTAAAAAATATAGAAAAAGAAAATAAGATTGGTACAAAAGAATTATCTACACTTGAGAAAAATATTATACTTGCTTCATCAAGGTTATACAAAGATATAAATGAGTTATCAAGAGATAAAGAATTACTTGAGAATGAATTAAAATCTAAACAAGAAACGATTGATAATCTACGTCAAGAGTCAATAGTTGCAGAAGATAGTTTGAAAGAATTGTATCAACGCTATCAACAGATAGAAAAAGAATATAACAAACAGATAAGTGTATTACGAAACGAATTAGAAGAATTGTCAAGAAAGAAAGATGCAACAGAAATTGAATGGAAATCTTGGCAAAAAGATATAGCATCTGAAAAAGAAGGAATGAGAAAGTTTCAACAAGAGTTGAATGATAGAGAAAAAAGATTAAATACCATAGAGGCACGATTAAAGTCGCTCTATGAAAAATACTTTAATACTAAATTAGTTATATAATATGGGATTTCGTGAACCACAAACGCCAGGAATTGGAGGATTAGATGAATTAACACCAAGTGAAGAACTCTGGTTACAAAGTGGAACTGCTGGTGTTTTGAAATTATTAGAAACAACCGCCCCAACAGAAGAAAGTGGAGTTGGTTTAGTATATGTAAAATCATCAGATAGCAAGTTATATTTCAAAAATGACAGTGGAACTGAATACGAACTTGGTACAAGTAGCACCAATGAAAAAGTAAAATACGATGCAGGAGATACTACTGCTGGTTATCTTGGTGCAAAAACAGTTGCTGGAACTGGTATTACATTAGCAGAGGGAGATGGAGCAGATGAAAATAAACTAAAAATCACTAACTCTGCACCAGACCAAACCGTTGCTTTTACTGGAGGAACAAATGTTACTATTGGAGGGACATATCCAAACTTCACTATAACTGATAATTCACAGGTTAGTGGCTCATATCAAGCATTAGCAAGTAATCTAACTTCACTTGCTGGCTTATCTTATGTTTCTGATTCTTTTGTAAAAATGACGGGAGCTAATACTTTCAGTCTTGATACGAATACCTATCTAACATCGTTATCTGGAGCTGTTCTTACTGACCAATCAACTCCACAGACAATAGGAGCTACTGGAGCACGATTAGCAAAACTATGG
>Ga0265297_10007612_pt1 | contig 14900 bp, 16 predicted proteins | sample Munlanlwell13791_FD_192502 | JGI IMG/M metagenome (GOLD analysis project Ga0265297, IMG submission 192502) | Leachate microbial communities from a municipal landfill in Southern Ontario, Canada - Leachate well 137-91 | ecosystem: Engineered > Solid waste > Landfill > Unclassified | place... | reverse complement strand
TCTGCAATTTCCTCTTGACAAAAATTGATATCATGTGGTAATTTGCCTTGTTGCATTTTGTAACTCTCGTCCTTTGAAATCGAAATAATGGATATAGAGACATAGAACAATAAACCAGTGGTGGCACTAAAGGAGGAATGATGTCATTGGCACAACCGCAAGTTGGGTCTTACCCCGACTCGACATTTAGGCTTTGGGATAATAACACCCAAAAGCTACAAATCATCAACCGCAAGGATTTCCCTGAGGAAGAGATCCTCGAGAGTCTCGGCATTCAAGATTCGATTTTACGATTGGGTCTTGGTAATTGTGACTCAAACGAGGCTCGCGCACGGCAAGAGATCATGCGCTGGCTCGCCTCGCACCCCACGGCATTGCCAGCCATCGAAGAGCTGGCGAATATGCCTCGGCTCCCAAAAGACGAGAATTCGTTCGGGACATATTATGATCCTCTCGAGGAGCATAATCCGTTCTGGAAACGGATCCACAACGTCATAGAAGCTTTGGAGCCGGCCGAAGAATTGCCCGAGCGTCTTGCTACGCTGCATGCCGCTCTCGTTAGTTTCTGCAATTTGGAGATCGACGAGCGTGCAATGGCTGACGTGGTCGCTGAGCTACTCAAGACGACAGCAGTGATTGAAGGTGTCGTAGATGTATTTGTGACTTTCGGTTCAGATACTTACGACACCAGGCAGCACTGGAGGTCGGTGAAGGATGCACTGTCATCCAGAACTCCGAGAGAAGACGTCGAGAGAGTCAAGAGAGACCTTGGGGATCCCCTAAAGTTGATCGCCGTCGACGTTAACAAGGACAGCAATCTGGAACTTTTCGGACACCGGACTTTTTCGTACGGTCTATCTGAAGCGCGCGAAAAAAGGTACCCCGCATGGGTTGACCAGAAATGGAATCCGGCGAATTTGCTATTCGGTTGGCTCCGTAAGGCTTTGATCGATTCCTTTAACGATCGGATGCGCAAAGGTGCGTACTCCGATATGGTCATCACCCAATCTCCCGAGATCATCGTGGATCTTCGAAGAGCAATCGCTGGCCTCGTCGCCAACTCGCCGGAAATCGGTGAGGAGTTGATGATGAGGAATCGGATCACCAGGCTCACCGTGCAGTTTTCGTACGGCAGTTTTGGCGACTATACCGGGTTGCAGATTCAAATCCTCGACGCACATTTCGTTCCGTACCAAGAGTCAACCGATTCTGACGCACACCCATTCGAATCTCCATTCACTCCGTTTGAGGGATATTCACGACTTCTCCAAGAGAAGATTGGAGAAATTAAGACGAAGATGAGTGGAATTTTGACCAGGTTGAGAGAAGAACAAGAAAGCTCCCAACTCCGGTTCAATCTTCAGAAAATCGACCGGATGCTTTTCACCCAACCTTTGAAGGTGGGCTCGCCGAGCACGGATCAGGCGCACCGTTGGATTGCACTTTCAAACCTGTATCATTCACAAGACGCTGAACCAGTGTATCTTGCGATGTGCGACTTTCAAAGTTTCGTGCACGAACATCTTAGAACCCTGTATGAAATGGTGAAGATTCTGAACCTGTGCGTCAGAAAAGCGAAACAACTCAAAGCGCCGTTGACTTTCCCGACCATTCTTCCCGACGGGGAAAACATTCTCAAATTCGAGAGCTTGTATCCAATGCATTTGGGTCATGCGCTTGAAGGCAAGGGTGTGGTACCTATCACTGGATTGCCGGGGATCAACGGAGACATGATCGCGTTAACAGGTGCGCATGGCGGCGGGAAAACCGTTGCCGAGCACACTATCTCGGGCAACATTTATCTTGCCCAAAGCGGCCTGCCCATACTCGGTAAATCCTTTAAGCTGAATTGCAGAACCCATTTGGGCCTTGTGTTCATCGAAGGAGCGTCTGGAGTATCGGTGTGCCAACTCTTGATCACCAAGATAACCCAGGTGTTTGAGGGCATTGAAGGTGTGGTAGGTAACAACTGCATTGTGATTCTCGATGAACTTGGAAGTGCAACGCAACAAGCAGAGGGAGAGCGGATTGCGCTCCGCGTTCTTGAAGAGTTGTACAACAGGCAAGTAAGCATACTGTTTTCAACTCAGATCTTGGGCGTTGCCGAAGAAGCCGAACGGCTCTTTGGTGCAAGGTGCTTTAAGGTTGATCGGAATCACCGTCTTTCTCCGGGTATCGCAGGAGGTAATCTTGACGCGATCGTCAGGGACGCGGGCCTTGACAGGTACCTGGGTAACTAGAACTCGATTCATCCATTTTTCGGACACATGCCGGCGGGGTAATACACCTCGCCGGTTTTTTTTATCACTTGATTTTAAGTCATTTTTTTGCTATACTATATTTACAAAAAGTAAAAGTTTTAATTTGTTAAAGACAAACATCATGGCGAAGGCACAAGGACTCAAACGAAGCGTACCCAGAAACAAGCGCTTCATTCTTTGGTTTGACGAAATTTCTATCAAAGACGTTCCGTTGGTTGGAGGCAAGACTGCATCCTTGGGCGAAATGTATCGTGAGCTGAAATCAAAAGGAGTCCGCGTTCCAAACGGTTTTGCTATAACCGCATATGCATATAAATATTTATTGAAGCACGCAGGAATTCAAAACGAAATTCGCAATATTTTAAAAGGACTCAATGTTAATAATTTGCAGAATTTGTATGAACGTGGGCGCAAGGTTCGAGATACAATTATGCGCGCAGCATTCCCACATGATTTGGAGTTAGAAATCGAGGCCGCCTACAAAAAACTTTCGCATGAATATGGTGTTCGAAATGTGGACACCGCAGTCCGCTCAAGTGCGACTGCAGAAGATTTAGCGGATGCATCCTTCGCCGGTCAGCAAGAGACCTATTTGAATGTGGCGGGCGAGCATACTCTTATCGATTCGACAAAATCATGTTTCGCTTCGCTGTTTACCAACCGCGCGATCAGCTACAGAGAAGCAAAGCACTTTGATCATTTTTCAATTTCGCTTTCAATCGCGGTCCAAAAAATGGTGCGATCTGATTTGGCCGCATCTGGTGTTATGTTTTCGATTGACACAGAATCTGGATTCAAAGATGCAGTCATGATTAATGCCAGTTATGGACTCGGTGAAAATATCGTGCAGGGCGCGGTAACTCCTGATGAATATTATGTCCATAAACCTACGTTGAAGCTCGGTTTCAAGCCGATTATTAGCAAACGTTTAGGAAGCAAAGAAATTAAGATGGTATATTCGGTGAATGGGATTAAGCCGGTAAAAAATATCCGCGTTCCTCACGAAGATAGAGTAGCGTTTGCCTTAAAAGATAAAGAAATTGTGCAGCTCGCGAAATGGGCCGTCCTTATTGAAGAACATTATTCCCGCAAAGCGGGTCACTTTAAACCAATGGACATGGAGTGGGCGAAAGACGGTCAAACCGGGCAGTTATTCATCGTGCAAGCTCGTCCTGAAACAGTTGCCAGCCAGAAAGATCCGAACGTGCTCGAAACCTACGTGCTCACCCGACCAGGAAAAGTCTTGGTTGAAGGCGGTGCGATTGGAGCTCGTATTGGTTTTGGGAAAGTGAATGTTATTAAGGACGTCAAAGATATCAATAAGTTTAAACAAGGGGATGTGTTGGTGACTGAAATGACGGATCCTGACTGGGAACCGATTATGAAAAAAGCATCAGCGATCGTGACGAATTCCGGTGGACGTACCTGCCATGCAGCAATTATTTCCCGTGAGCTTGGTGTACCCTGTATTGTCGGGACCGCAGAAGGAACAACAAAATTGAAGAATGGCCGCCTGGTTACTATTTCATGCGCTGAAGGCGAAGTCGGAAAAGTCTATGACGGAAAACTTCCGTTCAAAATAAAGACCATGAATTTGAAGTCGCTGAAACGACCTCGCACCCGCGTGATGATGAATGTCGGAAATCCAGAGACAGCGTTTGCTGATTCGTTCATTCCGAACGATGGTGTAGGACTTGCCCGCGAAGAGTTGATTATCACTTCGTATATCAAGATTCACCCAATGGCGCTTGTGCAGTTTGGAAAAGTAAAAGATCCAAAAGCACGAAAATTAATTGAAGAGATGACAAAAGGGTATCCGTCGAAACAGGAATTTTACATCTCGAAATTGGCAGAAGGCGTTGCTATGATTGCGGCTGCGTTTTATCCGAAAGATGTCATTGTCCGCTTGTCAGATTTTCGAACAAATGAATTTGCAGAGCTTATCGGCGGACGTGACTTCGAACCAGAAGAACGAAATCCAATGATTGGCTGGCGAGGCGCATCCCGCTATTACGATCCGAAGTTCGAGCCGGCGTTTGCACTTGAATGTAAGGCACTGCATCGCGTTCGTTCAGAGATGGGTTTGAAGAATTTGAAAGTTATGGTTCCGTTTTGCCGAACCGTAGAAGAAGGAAAGAAAGTCATTGCCATTATGGCAAAGCACGGACTTGTCCGCGGGAAAGACGGGCTTGAGGTATATGTGATGTGTGAAATTCCTTCCAACGTGATTTTGGTTGATCAGTTTTCAAAGATTTTCGACGGCTTCTCAATTGGTTCAAACGATCTTACCCAGCTCACACTTGGCGTAGACCGCGATTCAGGGCTTGTCGCGCACGTCTATGATGAACGCAATGATGCTGTAAAGAATCTGATCCGGCAGGTGATTCGGGGCGCAAAAGAGAACAAGAGAAAGATTGGCATTTGCGGGCAGGCTCCGTCTGATTTTCCAGATTTTGCCCAGTTCTTGGCACGCGAACAGATTGACTCGATTAGCTTGAATCCAGACACAGTTATTAAGACAACTATCGCGATTGGCCAAGCAGAAAAGCAGACAAAGAAGAAAAAGTAGTTTTGCTTTTGGCGATGTTGTCACCCTCTGACATAAAGAAAGTTGAGGCGATTCAAGCGCGGACGCATGCTTTGATGAGGTCAATTGGTTCTCGAGGGAAACAGGTCCGTTTTTTTGGCAAGACTTTTATCGTCAAGAAAAATGTTTTTTGGCTGCTTTCGGCAAGTCCGCTTATCCGGCATTTTCGAGTTCCAAAAAGGGCGTCAGTTCTTGATCTCGGAACCGGGACGGGTTTAATAGCAATTTTTGCCGCAGTCAAAGGAGCGAGGCGAGTCCTGGCAGTTGATATCAGTCCGGCAGCAGTATCAAACGCGCGCCTTAATGTGAATCGCCACAAACTAGATAGCGTGGTTGAAGTCCGCCGATCAGATATGTGGCAACACGTTGGCAACGAACGATTTGATGTTATTGTTGCAAACCTTCCTTTTCGTGATAAGCCGGCTTCAGACTTGGTTCAAGCCTCAACGTTCGATGCTGGTTTCAGGGCACATCGATTATTTTTTTCTCAACTTACTCGGCATTTAAAATCGAATGGATGTGCATATTTGTCGCAGGCAAACTTTGGAGAAGTCGACAAGGTGAGACAATTAGCTAAACGCTATAAATTTACGTTACGCAAAATAGCTGAAGAAAAGCAAAGGCGCGACCCTCGGATTTTTTACGCATTTCTTATAAGAGCCAAGAAATAGAAGTTTTTATACCCTTGACAAAATAGCCATTCTCATGTAGCATGATTTTTCACACGGGTAGTTCTTTGTTTTCACCTTTTTCATTGGAGGAATCAGTTATGGCGCATTCTTTCCCCCTGAATGACATTGTTCGGGAAGAGGGCGGCACAGTTGTCGTGAATTTCTGCGGCAGGGAAGTGGGCATACCGGCTTGCTGTTGTCGCAGAGGAGACAATGGAATCACCGTCACCGACAGAAAGGTGAGGGATAAACTTCGGGCCATCAAAGCTCAGACGGGCGGAGGACGCTGCACCAAGGGCGATCCGCGTCATAGGGTGGGCTGTCGGCGCTAGTACAGCCTTCAATCAAAGATTTTTCGGGGCCAAGTTCGCTTGGTCCCGTTTGCTTTTCTTGAGTTTTTTTCTTACTTCCTATACTGTTTGAGGTACCTATGGAGAGGTCGCATAGTTGGTTTCAGGGTGGAAGGGTCGCATAGTTGGTCTAGTGCGCACGCTTGGAAAGCGTGTAACCCGCAAGGGTTCGGGAGTTCGAATCTCCCCCCTTCCGCTCTAAAACTAATCAAGACTCTCGAATGAAAAATATTATGAATCAAGGAATCGAGATTGAAGATATTAAGGGCAATAAAAAACAAATAGGTTGTCTTGGGTGTGCTATTCAAAATCGCAAAGTAGAAAGTATGGGAGGCAGTATTGTTTTAACAAAATTTTTTAATGCACATCAAGATTACGAAATTCCAATTCCTGGTTTTATAATCATTTCCTCTAAAAGACACATCCAAAGTGTTGATCAATTTACTAAAAATGAACAAAGTGATTTTATTAAATTATTGTGCCGTTTGCGCTCCGCATTACGGAAGGTTCTTGGCGTTGAAATTGTTTATCTCATTCAAAAGGAAGATACCCGACATCATTTTCATGTTTGGTTATTCCCGCGTTTTGATTGGATGAAAAAAAAGTTTGGCAGAAAAATATCATCCGTGAGCTTAGTTGCGGAGTTTGCAAAGAAAAATATGAAAACCTCGTCTAATTTAAAAAAAATTGAAGGAGCAATTAAGAAAATGAGAAATTATTGCAAAAAAGAATTTACTAATTAAATAATTTGGAAATTACTTCTACCACTTTTGTAATAGAGAAGAAATTCGAGTATTCATCAAAGTAATTAAAGATTATAGTTTATGCGTAAACAAAACAAATTGAAAAAAGGAACGATCCGCAGCTTGCAAACGTATGTTGATGCAAAGATTATATCGCGAGGTTTTGATGATGAAAGTTTGCATGAGAGACTTTTATTGCTTGTTGAAGAAATTGGCGAACTCACGAAAGCATGCCGAAAAATTTCAGGCATGAATGTTGACACAAAGAAGAAGAATTTCAGTACCGTCGGCGAAGAAGTCACTGATTGCATAAATATGCTTTTTGCCGTCGGAATTGAACTAGGGCTTGATATTGAAAAAGAATTTGTTAAAAAAGAAAAGATTGTAGATAAGCGGTTTTACCGACGCGTCGGGAAGAAACAGTAACGGAACGCTTATAACTACATCTGGTTAATTTAAGCTTGGGCACCTTGACGTGCGCTTATTCTTTTTGCTATTCTTGCCAATTAAAATACTGGTAATTGGAGCAAGGAGCGTTCATTTTGAAAATTCTCACAATTGCATGTTTGGGGAGCGGCCTGGGGGAACCTGGCGAATCTCAATATGAGTCGATGCGTGAAATCGGTCGATTGATTGCTGAAGCCGGTCATATAGTCATGACTGGTGGCTATACAGGCATTGGCATGGAAGCGCCAGCGATGGGAGCGACAGAAGTCGGCGGTCAAGCTGTCGGTGTTACGCTGTTGAAGAAGCCTGGGAACGGGCACCTCTCATCGTGTATCGACTGTTCGACAATCGGAAAGGTTTCGCTTTCACTGGAACAGCAGTTTGGGTTGTACCTTGGAACGTTATTGGGCGCCGACAGATTTGTCATCGCTTCAGGTGGCGGCCTAGGGACTTTGGCTGAGTTGATCGCAATCCTCAACCTTTTGTCTAAGCACTGGCAGACACCGAAGAAGGTTGTTGTGCTGCAGGCCGGGTACTCTGGTCTCGGCTGGGATCAGGGCATGATTCACCTGATTGCACATTGGTGCAATATCCCCATTGAGACGTTTTCGACGATCTATTTCGTCCAAAGACCTGAGCAGGCAGCCAGAATCGCCATTGCCTGACTATGTACCTAAAATGCAAGAAGGAGCTGGCCAAGATGCTAGCTCCTTTTTCTTTGTTTTTTATTCTATACTATACACACGCGTTGAATGATTTTATAACACCATGATAATGAGCATTCGGAAAGCAAAACTAAAAGACTGTGAAGCGATATACAAACTTTGTAAAACGCCTGCTTTGTTAAATCCATCGGGTGAACCGCCAAAGTTGTGGTGGATCCAGTCGTTCGTCAAAGAAAAGCAGATGCTGTATGTTGCCGAAGCTGGTAAAAAAATTGTCGGATTTGTGATGGCAGAAGAATTGACCGGTAAAGGATGCATCATTTGGATGATGGCCGTTACGAAAGCATTTCAAAACAAAGGCATTGGCGCACGGCTTTACCAAACAATAGAAGATGAATGCAAAAAAAGAAAAATCCGCGCGATTGTTTTGTATTCGTATATAAAAAATAAAGGCATTTCGAAACAACTCCAACGCGCAGGATTTCAAAAAGGGAGTCACTATGAGGAATATATTAAGTTTATGTAATTCTTGATATCTGTATGTCAAAAAAAATCGAAAAATGGAAAGAATTATCCAGGGAAATTGTTTTTCAGAAATACAGCAGAAAAATAGAAAAAGTGATGTATCGATTGCCGAATGGGAAAGAGAGCGATTTTTATATTAAGAAAGAAGGCCCAGCAATAGGAATGTTGGCATTAACAAAAGACAATCGTGTGATACTTGTGAAGCAGTTTCGTCCCGGTCCGAACGAGATAGTATTGGAACTTCCTGGAGGATTGGCCGAAGAGAACGAAACTACGGAACAAGCGGCTCGACGTGAATTGCTAGAAGAGACTGGTTATTCTGGCAAAGCGACAGTCGTCACAATGGCTCATGATTGTGCGTATTCAACCATGAAACGATATTGTGTTGTCGTTACTGATTGTGAAAAAGTGGCGGAGCAGCAGTTGGATGAAACTGAATTTGCAGAAGTTGTGTTACTTTCTTTGAATGAATTCCGCGAGCTGTTAAAAACAGGCAAAAATACGGATATTGAGGTTGGGTACATTTGTTTGGATTATTTAAAAATACTTTAATTTATTTACATACATTTTTATGGAAGTTAAAGACCTTCAAGAACAAGTCGTTGCAAATGCGTTTCGATATGGTGAAAAATTTAAGGTAACCATAGATCAGGATTTTGCACTTTTAAAGCTTTATGAAGAAGTTGGAGAATTTGCTCAGGCAGTTTTGATACACAGAAAGAAAAGCCGACCAGAGAAATATTTGCCCGAAGAACAATCAAAAAGCAATCTCGCCGATGAGCTCGCGGATGTTATTGGCATGGCAATTGTGAGTGCACACCTTTTTGGTATTGATCTGGAAGATGCCATGAGCAAAAAATGGATTCATCGAGAATTAAGAGATCAAAAGCATTAAAAAAATTTAAAAAGCACTATCCATGAACCCAAAACTTATCGCATTCCTTTTTCTCTTTCTCGGCGCGGCGATTGATACCGCCGGTGATGTGGTGATGAAAATCTGGGTCGTATCAAACCGCAAAACCGTTTTTATCGTTGGCCTTATTGTGTATTTGGCGGGGCTGGTTTTGCTCTCTTTGGCGTATCGATATGAAAACATAGCTGTCGCATCGACGATATTTGTAACGTTTAATGTTATTATTCTATCGGTAGTTAGCTGGATATTTTTTAAAGAAGGACTTACACTCATGCAAATTTCAGGGATACTGCTTGCAATTGTTGCCGTTGGATTGTTAGAATTTGGCGGAAAATAATTCAGGCGATCCGCACATTGTGCGAACCGCCTGGTTTTTTTGTTGATGTTACGAAAGAGGACCATACTGAATCGGCTCGACTCCTTCAAGAAGAACCTTTCGACTCGCCTGAATCATAGCCTCGGTCTCGAGGCTGCCTGGAATCGTTATGATCGACATCTGCCTTCCTGCCGCCAAGAAAGCGATTTTGTCTCTGACGTTCTGAACGAAGCGCGTTGACAGCGTCATGCCGCCGGTCAGCAGAATGCCATCGACGATGCCGCCCAGATTAACCGCGCGGCGCGCGATTTCTTCCGCGATACGTTCGATCATCACCTCGTAGACGGACAGCGCATTTTTGTCGCCGCCGTCAATCAGTTCGAAGCACGCTTCGAGCGATTTTGCGCCCGTCAGTCCAAGCAAACCACAGCCGGATTGCAAACCGTCTTTGATCGTCTGCGGATTGTCGCCAAGCGCAAGTCTCGATGCAACGAAATCGATCAATCCTTCGGTAGGCAATTCGCCCGCACGTGTGTCGGAGAAGCTTCCGCCGGCATTCGCGTTGTTGACGCGGACCATACGTCCCATTTTGAAAGCGGCTATAGTGAAGCCGGTCCCGAAATGACATGTGATGATGTTGTACATCGACCATGGGTTTTCTCCAAACACGCTTTTTTCAAGCGCTGCGTGGATGTTGAGCCAATGGCCCAACCCCTTGAAGCGGATTGTGGGGTGTCCGGTGATTGCGCCGGATTCCGGAAGCTGCATGCATGAGATGGGGTCGACGAAGATTGCAGGCACGCCGCGTTCGACAGCGAAATTCTGTCCAATGACAACAGAAAACTGCGAACCGTGGACGGTCTCGACGTGTCCGGTCGAAATGGCTTCGAGGACAGCCTGATTGACAGCATAGATTCCGAAACCGTTTGGCTGACCGTTTATATCTGGCGTGAGCGCCAGACCGCGACAGACAACCATCTTCACCCGGTAGTTCGAATTCGGGCCGAAGACGTTGGGCGTTTCATCAATCCAGTTGCAAAAATCATCAGCGCGGGGGCCGAACTGTTCGCTAACTGCTCGCGGCATTGTGATTGCCCGTTTCGCTTTCGGAGCGACAAGTTCTCCGGTTTCAACGGATGCCGCAGCATATTCTCCGCCACCGCCTCCATAGTTGATCGTAAGAATGAGACCAGGTCTTTCTTCTGGCATGTTTCCTCCTTGGTATGCACCATTTGATTGTGAAAATAACGTTTGTGTACTGTTGTGTTTGCAGTACTTTACCAATCGATGGGTAGTTTGTCAATTTATAAGGAGCCCTTTTTTCTCTCGTTTATTTGGTGCATTTTTGACGAAAAAGCACTTTTTCTATAGGGTGACTATATAAAGATGCCACAATCGACAACAGAAGAGATTAAATCCAAGCTCAATATCCTTGATGTCATAAAGGAGTATATTGAGGTGAAGCCTGCGGGAGCATACCACAAGGCCAGGTGTCCGTTTCATAATGAAAAAACTCCGTCTTTTATGGTGTCTCCGGATAGGCAGATCTATCATTGCTTCGGATGCGGCGAGCATGGCGACGTGTTTACGTTTGTGCAGAAAATGGAGGGGTTGGATTTTCCAGACGCGCTGCGTTTGCTTGCGAAAAAAGCCGGAGTCGAAATTCGCGCAGAAGATCCGCGTATACGCAACGAGCGCACAAAGCTTTCTGATATTGTTCGCTTTGCCTCCCGTGTCTACCAAGAACAACTTCGCCGTTTGCCAGAGAATCATCCAGTGAAAGAATATTTGAAGCAGCGCAGTATTACATCAGAAGTCATTGAAACTTTCCAAATTGGGTTTGCTCCAGATTCCTGGGATTCGCTTTTTGAGGCGTTGAAGAAGAAGAATGTGCGACAGGAAGATGCTTTGGCTGCGGGACTTTTGGTACGCAAAGATGATGGAAACGGATTTTATGATCGATTTCGTGCCAGGCTCATGTTTCCAATCGCGGATGTTCATGGAACGATTGTTGGTTTTGGCGGGAGGGTAATTCCGACACTTGAAGCTCGGTGTCTTGGCAAAGAAGCGGCAAAATATATTAATACGCCGCAAAGTCCGATTTACAATAAAAGTGGGATCTTGTATGGACTGCATCTTGCAAAAAATGCCATACGCACAAAAAAGAAGGTTGTTGTTGTCGAAGGGTATATGGATTGCATTGCGGCGCACAGATGCGGAACCGAACATGTTGTGGCGTCGTCGGGCACGGCATTCACCGAAGGACAGGCGAAATTATTGAAACGGTTTACCGATACCGTACTTGTCGCATATGACATGGATGAAGCTGGAATTGCGGCTTCAGCCCGCGGAGTATCAGTGCTGTTGCGAGAAGGAATGACTGTCCGCGTCGTGTCATTACCAGACAAAAAAGATCCTGATGACGTTATTCGGGAAAATCCAGATGTATGGAAAGAGGCGATTGAAAAACCGAAACTGTTTGTCGATTTTGCATTTGATCAGACACTAAAAAATCGCGATCTTGGGAATGTTGAAGACAAGAAAGCTGTCGCAGGAGTACTTATGCCATTGATCGCGAATCTTGGGAACGACATCGAACAAACGCATTATTTGCAGAAACTGTCAGCAAGCGTTCAAGTTGACGAATCGGTGTTGCGAAACGCACTGCATGCTGTGAAAGAAACAGCTCCTCATGCCAGACGAAATTCTTCGGATACAGAGAAAAAGAAATCGTTCGAGAATTCACCGGAGCTAGAACTTTTAAGCGTGCTTATGAAGAAACCAAGTTTTTATGAGCATGTGCACGACAAATTGATTTTGGATGCAATAACAAACTCCGACCTGCGAGTGCTTTACACGTTAATGCAAAATCAGTATAATGAGAGCCACGAACTCAATATCGAATCCTTGCGTACGAAGATCTTTGAGGACACATCAACTCAAGGGCTCGTGACGTATCTGGATATCGCGGAGCTTGGTTCCGCGCGTTTGCCAGAACATACCGACAATATGGGTATGCAGTTGGTAAATGCAATGATGAGCGATTATCATAGGGCAGTGTTGAAGCGCCTTGCCCCGCAAATCCACAACGCAGAGCAGTCAGGCGACAAACAAAAGATGGCGGGACTGATGTCGGAACACGATATACATACAAGGGAATTACAAAAGTTCACGTCAAACATGTAAGGAGGATATTTTTTATATGCCAGCAAAGAAAAAAGTAAAAAAAACTTCAGTAAAAAGCTCAGCAAAAAAGGGAGCGAAAAAACCATCAGCCAGAAAGCATCCATCGAAAGTTGCTCGCAAACCGCGGCGGGGTCCTGTTCAGTTGGACCAGGCAAATGTAGATCATTTGTTGCAAAAAGGGCGCCAACGAGGATTCTTGACCGAAACCGAAATTTTGCATGTGTTCCAAGATCTCGAGCAGACACTTCCTCAATATGAGATTTTTTTGGATACGCTCGAAGCTCATGGGGTTCAAGTCGTTGAACGCACAGGTATTTTAGATACCCCTTCTGACAAGGGCATTTTAGACACGATTGAGTCAACCGCAAAAGGCGCAAAGAAAAAGAAGCAAGAAAAAGAGCGCGCACAAGGCATGGATCTTTCTGATATTTCAAACGATTCGATTCAGATGTATTTGCGTGAAATCGGAAAAGTTCCGCTTTTGTCCGCAGAAGAGGAAGTCTCACTCGCGCGACGAAAAGATGCAGGCGATTATGAAGCGCAGAAACGGCTTGTTGAAGCGAATTTACGCCTTGTTGTTTCCATCGCAAAGAAGTTTACGGGACGCAGCCTGTCGCTTTTAGATTTGATTCAAGAAGGCAATATCGGTTTGTTCCGCGCCGTTGAAAAATTCGATTACAAAAAAGGATATAAATTTTCGACATACGCAACATGGTGGATCCGCCAGGCAATCACGCGCGCGCTTGCAGATCAGTCGCGCACGATCCGCATTCCGGTGCATATGGTTGAGACCATAAATAAATTCCAGCAGATTGAACGTCAGTTGATCCAGGATTTGGGACGCGAACCTCTGCCTGAAGAAATCGCGGCTGAAATGGGTGAAGACATAGAAAAAGTCCAGCACATCATGAAGATCAGCCAAGAAACCGTTTCGCTTGAAACAAGCGTTGGTGAAGACGATGAGGATTCAACGCTCGGTGATTTTATTGAAGACAGAAAAACAATTTCTCCGGATCGCGTAGCCGCAATCCAACTGCTTCGAGATCACGTCAAAGAAATTATTTCGGAACTTTCTCCACGAGAACAAAAGATTTTAGAAATGCGCTTCGGCCTTACCGACGGCGTCGCACACACACTTGAAGAAGTCGGCCAGGAATTTGGCGTGACACGTGAACGCATCCGCCAGATTGAAGCAAAAGCTCTTGAGCGGATCGAGCAGCATGAAGGCATGAAACGCTTGAAGGATTATTAATCCATGCCCCAACAATCAGAATCAGAAGTTCAAAAACAAACCGATCGGGCGCGCATAAGGTCGCAGTTTCGTTCAGTGGTCGGCACAACATTTTTGTTGGTGCTGATTTTGGCGTTAGCATCCACACTGCATCTGATCCATCCGCCACTTACGTACATCTTGTTTTCGCTCATTTTCATCGTAGATTTTTCCTTGGAAGCATACATTACGTGGATGTATAAAATTTATTGGATTTCTAATCGCCGAATTCTTGAGGGCAAAAAAGCCAGAGCGGTTGCAGTGATGTTTGGGTTGTTAGCTTTTGCGTGCATTTTATTTGCAATTTTTTCAGTCACAGGGTAATATTTCCTCACATTGATTATTCCGGGGTAGCTCAGTGGTAGAGCAGCTGGCTGTACGTTACAATCGCTGGTATACTTCATTATGTATGCCAGAAAAAAGAACTTATGCCGACCGTGCCGAGTATTTGAAACGAGCTGTTGCGAAACGTCGAAAAAAAATAAAAGCAATGGTGGTTGAATACAAGGGCGGAAAGTGCAAAATGTGTGGTTACAAAAAATGCGTTGAAGCGCTTGACCTTCATCATGTACGTCCGACTCAGAAAGATTTCAGTCTCGCATCTAGCGGATTGACTCGTTCATGGGAGCGGACAAAGCGAGAAGCCGATAAATGCATTTTAGTGTGCGCTAATTGCCACAGAGAATTGCACGCAGGCATTGTGCAGCTTCCTCGAGCAATCGAGGTTGAAAAACGAGGTGAACTGCGGGAAACCTAAACGAATTTTTGCATGGCAATCCGCAGCCAAGCCCGTCAATTTTGGCGGGAAGGTTCAGAGACTATCCGATATCGGAGTAGCCCTCTTCACTTGAAGAGGTCGAAGCGCCTCGCCCCGCACGTTGCGGGGATGATATAGTCCATCCCTTACGGAAACGCGAGGAGAAGATGTAACCAGTTGGTCGTGGGTTCGAATCCCTCCCCCGGAGC
>Ga0265297_10007611_pt1 | contig 14901 bp, 15 predicted proteins | sample Munlanlwell13791_FD_192502 | JGI IMG/M metagenome (GOLD analysis project Ga0265297, IMG submission 192502) | Leachate microbial communities from a municipal landfill in Southern Ontario, Canada - Leachate well 137-91 | ecosystem: Engineered > Solid waste > Landfill > Unclassified | place... | reverse complement strand
GAGGAGATCGAGGAGCGCTTCGTATGCGCGAACCGTGTCCATAAGGTACGCATGGATCCGGATCGCGCGCGCATCCATGTACGGGAGCATGCTCCGCACATCGTCGACGCGAAGTCGCTCCTGGTACTTGCCCGCATACGCCGCCATGGCGGCCGCGCCAGGGTTCCGGCGTCCGCGGCTGTCCGTGATGTAGCTCGCGCGCGCCAAGTCTTCGTATGCCCGCTTCTTCCGCGGCGTCCGGGCGCGCTTCAGGCGCCCGAGCAGGCTCCGGTACCTCAACGTCACGTTCGCCGTTTCCTCGGCCCCGAGGACCGAAAGGCGGAGCAGCATGTCGAGGTAGTCCGTGATCCTCCGGCCGTCATCGAGGAGCTCCGCGATTTCGCCGCGATCGGGACCAAGATTCCGCATCTTCATGAGCGCGGCGCGATGCGCGTCGTACACGCTCTCATGCGCGGCCCATGCCGTGCCGTTCGGAGACGTGTTCTCGATGCCGCGATTCCGATCAAAGACGGTACCGACCGGATACGCCGTGCTCGACCCCTGCACATACGCGATGACGCGCAACGGATCGATCATCTGAAACGTCCCTTCGAGCGGCCCCTTCGCGGTTCGAATGACCAATGTCCGATACGGTCGCTTGACTGCGCTCATCGTCCGAATCTCCTTCTTGTTGGGAATGTGCTCGTCCCCGTGTATTCGGGACTCGAAACTAACACGATGCGGCAAAAAGATGAAGCCCCGGTTCCCTTCCTCCGCGCGTTCGCGGAAAAAGGAAACCGGGACCCTAGAGTGCGGCGTCAGGCCGCGTTGACGCAGCCGCGCGCCGAAGACGATCTCGGCGATGAGCGCGGCGCGTCTTCGCCGGAAACGGACGGCAACGCCCGAGCGAGTCGGCCGATGAGCGACGTCCTGTCGAGGACGCTTGCGACGACGCGTCGAAGCGCCGTTTCGGCGCCTGGCGCCAGCGCGAGATCCAACGCGGCAGATGCGTCGAACACCGTCTCCTCGACGTTGTCGAAGAGGGATCGCTCGGCATCGGAGCGACAGACGATCAGCTCAGACACCGGCTTCAGAATTTCCTGCCTGCGCAGCCAGTCATAGCCACCGTCGCCGATGCCGCACGCGAACCAGTGAAGATTCTGATCGCCGTCGGCAAGATCCATGCGGAAGTCCTCGCCGAGGAGATTGAGAAGCTCCCGCAGATCAACCTCGGACGCGTGCTCCAGGAGCACGTCGATCGTCTGTCGATCGATCAGGTAGACGAGGAGCGCGCCTTCGATATCTGCCACGAGGCGTTCGTCGTACGCCCAATCGCCCCACCCCTGAAAGACGTCGTCCTTGGGGTGACGGGACAGCGCGGCGAGAACGCCTGACGCATCGGCGCGATGACCTTCAGCGATCGACGCGGCAAGACCCAAACGATACTTCCATGAGAAGGGCATGACACCCCCTCCTTTCGGTCAGTTAGAGGTTCACGAGGTGCAAAAATTTTCATCGCCAACACGCGAAGCGCATTCAGCGAAATCGTACGTATATCAAATTCTGCCCACTTTGTCAAGCCTGATAGGCAGAGATTGGAGATGAGAAATTTGGAATTAGGGTTAAAAACTGTAAGCCGGTCGTCAAACTAATTCCCGTACGCCTTCGCTTTGTTCTGCAGATGCTCACTGTACGTCTTCGCGTAATACACCTTCCCCGCCTCGTCCGTAAGAAAGAAAAGGTAATCCGTAGGCTCCGCGTGGAGCACGGCGTTAATGGCGGAAAAACTTGGATTCCCGATCGGTCCGGGCGGCAAACCGTCGCGCTCGTACGAGTTATACGGAGAATTGAACGCGAGGTCTTCCGCCGTTGCGCGCGCACGCCCTGCGCCGATAACGTAGTTCAGCGTCGCGTCGCTCTGAATGCGCATCCCGTTCTTCAGACGATTGAGAAAAAGCCCGGCGACGATCCTCCGATCTTCGGGCGTGCGGACCTCCGCCTCAACGATCGATGCGAGCGTAAGAACCTCGTGCCACGTCATGCCTGAGGCGCTGCGGTCCGCATCAAGAACGTCGACGACTTTTTTCTCGAACGCCTTGAGCTGCTTGTCGATGAGACCCTGCGGAAGCTGATCCTTCCAGACTTCATACGTATCGGGAAAAAGGTAGCCTTCAAGCGATTGGCCTGCGGGGATGTCGCGCAGGATCGGAAAATTATCCGCGAACGAAGGATCGAATGCACGCACGGACGACGTCTTCGTTGGCGAGGATCCGGCAAGCGCAACGAATGCTGCGGTATCGACGCCGTATGCGGCGAGCATCTCGGCTTCTCCTCTGATCGTCTCCCCTTCCATAATCCGAATCGTCTCGATCTCGCGCATCGGACCTTCGGCGATCGTGTCGGCAATGAATTTCAGAGAGGAGCCCTGCCGAAACGCATATGTCCCCGCTTTCGGATGGCGCGCGGAGTCGTGAATGGCCGAAAATGCATTGTAGATCCATGCCGAAGGGACCAGTTCAATGCCTGCAAGGTGTTCCCCGATCACTTTCGGCGTATCCCCATCACGTACGATCACCGAAATCGGCTCCCCCGCCCTCGGCGTTGAGAAGTACGCGACATGAACGAGCCACGCGACGGTGGCGCCGATGGCGATCAGAAGGAGACCGAGGATGAGATAGCGAAGCCGCATACAAGAAGGTGGGAGTCGAACGTCAGGAGTCGGGAGAATATCATACTCACGACTCTCGACCTCGACTTCTCTTATGAACCCATGCCGTCACGGATGGCGCGGACGATGAGCACCGCGAGCATACCAACGGCGACGCCGCCCAAAATATCCGTGGGGAAATGCATGCCCGTTGCGATCCGACCGATGGCGACGCAGACGGCAGCCGTGCCGAGGACGCCGCCCAGGACGGGATGCCCATTCGCGCAGGCGAACGCGATCGCAACGGCGATCGCCGTGTGGCTCGACGGGAAGGAGCCGTGCTGAATATTCGGCGGCACGAGCGCAACAACGCCCTTCACGGCGAGGAAGGGACGGACGCGATCGACGAGCGCCGAAATGATCGACGACACGGCGAACGCCACGAGGACCGACCACGCCGCTTCAATGACAACAAGGCGGTATGCGCGAATCCGGTACGCCGCCACGGCGAAGGGAATGGAAAGATAGATCAGCCAGCGCGACGAGAACACGGCGAGCGCGCTCAAAACCGGCGTGCCGATGGCACGCTGAAACGCGAGAACAATTTCGGAGTCAGTCATGAAAACTAGGGATTGGATGGTCAGGGCGCGATTTCACGATCCAATGATTCATCTTATTCCCTCGTCTTATTCTGATACGCGCACCACCGCGCAACCGGACATTTCCAGCACTTCGGCGTTCTGGGGATGCAGATATCGCGTCCGAATTGAACGAACGAGCGATTGATCGCGCTCCACATCGATTTCGGAATAAGCGCCTGAAGATCCCGCTCAACCGCTTCCGGCGTTCTCCCCTTCGACCAGCCGATCCGGTGCGCAATGCGGAAAACGTGCGTATCCACGCAAACCGTCGCATCACCGTACACGTAGCTAAGAACGCAATTTGCCGTTTTCCGGCCAACGCCCGGGAGCGCCATAAGATCCTCCATTGTCCGCGGCACCTTCCCCGTATGGCGCGCCACGATGATCGTCGACAGGCCGTGGATCGCTTTCGCTTTTGCGCGGTAAAGGCCGATCGTCGAGATTGACGTCGCAATCTCCGCGGGAGTCGACGCCGCGAGCGACGCAAATGTCGGGAACCGTTTCTTGAACGCCGGATAGATTTTTAGGACATTCGCATCCCGCGTGCGCGCCGAAAGCAGCACGCCGATCAAGGTGTCTTTTGGATTCCCAAGGTCCATGTCCGGCTTCGCCGCATACCGCGCCGCAAGCGTGCGAATGACGCGCGCCGCTGAAGACCGGCCATTCGCTCGAGACGCCATGGGCGGATTATAGCAGGCCATCGTAAAAGATCGACACAATAGAAACCCACTGCCAATCATCCAACAATGAAGCAATGGAGCAATGAAACAATATGGATTGCTTCATTGTTTTGACCCAGCGACAGCCTCGCGACTAAACGATCGCCTCGCCCTTCATTTCTTTCGGCGCGGGGATGCCGAGGATTTTCAGCATCGTCGGCGCAATGTCGGCCAGCGTCCCGGCGGGTGCCGTAAGTGCAAGATCACCGCCAACGACATCGCCGGCCTTGGCTTTCAACCCTTCATACGGACGGCCTGCAATGATGAACGGAACGGGATTCCGCGTTCCGACGGGCTCAATCTCACCCGTTGCCGGATCGCGCATACCCTCCGCGTGTCCGTGATCGGCAACGACGAGGAGGACGCCGTCGAGCGCGAATGTCGCTTCGGCAACGCGGCCGAGCGCGCGATCAACGGCTTCGCACGCTTTCGCCGCCGCCGCTTCGTCGCCAGTCCGCGCAAGACCGTCCGGCGCAACGAAACCGACAAAAATGACGTCGTACTTCCCATGGATAATCTCCTTAACGGCACAATCCGCCACCGCCGCAGACGCCATGTCCGGAACGCGCTCAATACGGGACGCGAACGGACCCGGAATAATAAGCCGTTCTTCACCAGGGAGCACGACAGACGATCCATTCACGCCTTCTGTCAGATCGAAAAAGCCTTCCGTCTCGGCGATCCGAAGCTGGCGCAGCCCCGCCGAGGCGATCGCCTCACCGAGCGTTCCTTCGACGACCGGCGGCGCGAATGCCGTTTCAATAGGAAGATCCGGGTCGATCTCGACAATCGTCACGACCCGGATGTTCGCGATCGGCGGACGGGTAAACGATGAAAACGCGGGGAGCGCCATCGCCGTTGCGAGCTCGCGGATTTCCGCCGATACCGTATCGAAAAACAAGACGGTGTCTCCGGGCCGAACCCGGTCCCCGCCAAGCGCGACCGGGACGAACGCGGATTCGCTCCCGCTAACGCGTTCCGTTGCGCGGACGGCGTCCATCCAAGACCGCTGCGACGGCGTTCCGAGCGTGATTGCTTCATAGGCGAGCCGCACGCGATCCCATTGCCGATCGCGATCAAGCGCGTACTCCGCACCGAGAATGCTCGCGAGCGCGCCAACGCCGGCCTCCCGAATCGTCGCCTCCGCATCGGCAAGAACATCGGTCTCCGCGTGGCCGTCGCGCAAAATCGCGTGAACGAAGACACGCGACAATCCCTGCTCCCGCGCGTCACGGAGCAGCGCGGAGAGCGTCCGCGCCTCCATGCTCCCCGAACGTCCGATCGACCCGACGAGGTGGATTGCGCCGCCGAGGCGCCTGATGCGTTCGAATTCGCGTCGGATGACCGGAGCGGACATCATCGTCCCCCGTTCAACGGCGACAGCGATCTTCGTTGCCGCATCGGGGATGGCTCGGCCGGCGCCGATCGTCCGGCATCCGGCGCGCGATGTGCCTCGCGCGCCATCCGTCAGGCCAACGGCTGCGCCGGACGCATCAAGCGTAACGACCGGATACGTCTCCAAAAGATGGGAAAACGAAGGGAGCTTCGCGCTACGAATCGCATTGCCTTCGACGATCGGGCTAACGCCAAAACCGCTCACAATGGCGAGGACGACCGGTTTTGGACGAATCATAGATACAACGCGATCCGCGGAGACTCACCGATCCATCCGATATACGGTCCCGCGATCCTCCGAGGAAACCCCATTTTCACGCGCACGTCAATCACGCGCTCTTGCCTTTGCGCAATAAGGATCGCCCGGTCATCTGTTCCGGCGCTTCAACGCCGAGGAGCGCAAGGACCGTCGGCGCGATATCGGCGAGCTCCCCATTGCTGCGAAGACGCAGACGCGCGGGGATGCTGCCAGCAATGCAGAACGGGACGGGATTCGGATTGTGCTCCGTGTCCGGCGTCCCGTCGGACGCCACGAGGATTTCGGCGTTCCCGTGATCCGATGTCACGATGAGACGCGCGCAACGGCGCTGAACGGCCTTCCAGATATCCGCGAGCGCGCCGTCGAGCGCTTCGCATGCCTGAACCGTCGCGGGCAAATTCCCCGTGTGTCCGACCATGTCCGCATTCGCAAAATTCGCGCAGACGAAATTCGCGCCTTGCCCGAGCGCGCGGACGACCGCGCGACCGACCTCCTTCGCCCGCATCTGCGGCTTTTGATCATACCGTTCGACCCGATGCGTCGGAATGTGGACGCGGCGTTCGCCAAACCTCGTTCGGTCATACCCGCCGTTCAGAAAGTACGTCACGTGGACGTATTTTTCAGATTCAGCAACGTAGTACTGCGACTCCGACCGAAGCGCCTCGACGAGCGTGCCCGTAATGCCGCGGTTCGTATACGCCGCCACGGCACTTCCAAGCTCGGAGCCGAACTCGGTGAGTGTCACGAAGAGGATATTCTTTCGTACCGTTTTCCGTACGAATGCATGCGGCTCGCACTTTTCAAAGCACGCCTGGACGAACGGTTTCGCGAGCTGGCGCGCGCGATCGCTCCGAAGATTCCAAAAAATGATGGCGTCGTCGTTCTGAATGCATTGTGGTTTCGACGACGCCGAGCGGATAATCGTCGGCTGAATAAACTCGTCAGACTCGCCGCGATTGTACGCGCGGTTCACCGCGTCCATTGCCGTCGGCGCGCGAAACCCTTCCCCAAGGACGAGCGCGTTGTACGCGCGCTCCGTTCGCTCCCAAAACCGATTCCGATCCATTGCGTAGTACCGGCCAATAATCGTACCGATCGTGCAGTTCTTCGGCATGCGCTTTTCAAGCTCGGCGAGGAGCTTCGGCGCAGAGTGCGGCGATGTGTCGCGGCCGTCCGTAAACAGGTGAAGGACGACACGGCGAACATGGAGTTCTTCGACGAATTTCAAGAGCGCGAACACGTGATCAGGATACGAATGCCCGGAGGACCGGTTCGTAAGGAGCCCCATCATATGGAGCGTTGAATGCCTTCGCATGGCGTGAGCAACGACGCGGAGGAGCGCGGGGTTATCGTGGAATGTCCGCTTCTTGATCTCTTCATTAATTCGAATGACGTCCGTGTCGACCGGCCGCCCCGCACCGATCGTCGTATGCCCGGCTTCGGAATTGCCGACCTGCCCCTTCGGGAGTCCGACCGCCTCCCCGTCAGCGCGAAGCGTTGTGTTCGGATACTCCTTGAGGAGCTTCTGCCATGTTGGCATTTTCGCAAGTTTCGTCGCATTCCCATCGGTCCGTTTCGAGATGCCGAATCCGTCCCAAATGAGCAGGACCACGGGGGCATGGTTCTTCTTTGGCGAGCGACAATTTTTGGCGGGGGTCATATAGGATCGAACGTCGAGTAAAGGATACTAGACTGACGTTATTCATTCAAGATAAGCCCCATTTTAGAAGAAATTAACTGAATGTCTACTTCTATTGACATTTTAGACGATTTCTGTTATATACCATGCATCCTTGCGCGTCCGATGTTCGGATGTGAGAGGGTGATATTTGGCACATTTGACAGAAGAACGTCGCGAGACCGGACTTCTGTGGGAGGAAACATGGAACACGAACAGAACCGACAAGACGGTCTCCCTGAAGGAGATCTGGACGATGAGCACGAAAGAGAGACGGCCGTCGGCGATGATCCGAGCCGTAGAAGCGAATCTGTGGATACGGGTACCGGCTCGATCAAGCCGATCGAACACTTCCTAAATCCGAGGTACGCCATCGTCTGGCATCCCAAGGACGCCGAAGAAGCCGCGCTCATCAAGGCCGCGCTCCTGCGGTCGATCGATGAAGGCGACGAGAACATCTCCGAACTGCGCCTCCCCGACGATCCATCATGCGGAAGTTGGGACGACGTCTTCACGTCCGCCGTCGAGGCGGAACGAAAGGCATCGGAGCCGCCACCGCCGCTAGAGCCCGACTGGGATTCGAACCAGAACCCAATCAGGCTCACCATCAAGATCGGCGGGACAGCGTTCCAACTCGTCATAACGCCGATCATCCCGTTCAAGCGGGGTGAGCGTAAAGACATCGCGAATGCCATCCAGGCGTTCGTGAAGGGAGAAGGACCGGCGCCGACGAGAAGGGCTGATCCGCCGTTCGAAGATTGGGAGGCGTTCAGACAGCACATCCTCGAGACCAAGCGGACGAAGGCGACTCCGATCCCGGCGCAGCTTCCTGCTCCGCCGGAAGCGGATCCCGTTCCGCCAGCGCCCATCACGTCGAGATCGGGGATCGCCCCGGCAGACGTCGATGCGCCGCGCGCGCAAGATCGTTCGGAGCCTCTGGCGACGAACGAGCCCGCGCCCGCACCGCCTCCGGGATTCGGCATGCCCGCCTCGCCCCCCGTCACTGCACCGCCCACGGCCAACGATGCGACGCCGAAGAAGGACAACGAAGGAGCCCAACCCGCTCCTCCGCCCGGCTTCGGCCCGCGTCCTGCGCCGGCGGCGGCTGCTCCCGCGGCTCTTCTGTTGCCCGGAGAAATCCGGAGACCGAAGAACCTCGGTGCGCCGTCGCTGACCGCCGTGTACCACCCTCCGTCGGCTACGGGTGCGGCGGACCAGGCCAGCGCAGGAGCCCAACCCGCTCCTCCGCCCGGCTTCGGCCCGCTCCTCCCGTCGCAATCGGCGACGCCTCCGCAGACCCCCGGGTCGAACGGAGACGACGATGACGATGACGACGAGGATCAGGACGACGATCCGGACAACGTCGCCGCGAAGCCCCCGCAGCCGCAGCACGCCGCCGCACAGGCTGTTCCGGCGGCTCTGATGCTTCCTCCGGCGCCACCGCCTCCGCCTCCCGTGCCGGTACCAGCACATGTCTCCGCGTTCCTCGCAAACCCCCAGGGCTCTTGCGGGAAACCGGCTGCGCCGCCTGCGGACACCTGCTCGAAGAGCGGGCCGGTGTCGGCCGACGCCGCGACGATCGCCGCAGCTCCGCCGCAGCACGCCGCTGCGCCGGCGCCCGCCTCGAAGCCGCGGACGCGGATTTCTCGCTGGAATCCGCGTGCCATGCACGAGACGACCCTGGCGGGCATCATGATGGGGGCAGGCGGTGTCCTCATCCTCGCCGCGACGGTCTACAGAACGTTCTTCATGTAGCGGCAATGAAGAACGACGCACAATAGGTCCATCGACCAGTCGGGCACTCGCTCGACGCACCGATGGACGTACCGGGTACAGGAATTCACCCCTCCTGTACCCGGCGTTTATTTTTCGCCTCCCTAATCTCGCAGCTCTGCTGCAAATAGAAGGAATGCGAATCCGCCGTAGCGATAGCGAAGGCGGATAGACGATTTAATGGATGATCGCGTTTGCCCGCACACGAACCCTCATGAACTCGCCACGACCTCTGCGGCACGCTTTCGCCTCGCTTTCACGATCTCAATGACCGCAGGCATGATCGATATAAGGATGACGATGACAATGATGTAGTGGATCTTCGAGTCGATGCCAGGAATGGCGCGGCCAAGAAAATACCCAGCACCGAGCATTGAGCAGACCCAGCCAATGCCACCAAGAATATTATAGGTAACGAAACGCGCATACGGCATTTCCGCCGCACCAGCAACGATCGGCGCGAAGGTCCGCACGATCGGAACGAACCGTGCAAGGACGATCGTTTTATTGCCGTACTTCTCGTAGAATGCCTTCGCGTGGAGGAGGTGATCCTTCGCGAAGAAGATCGACTTCTCGCGCGTAAAAATTTTCGGCCCCGTTGCGCGACCAAACCAATACCCCGTCGCATCCCCGATGATCGCCATGGCGGCAAGGAGGACAAGGAGGACGACGATGTCGAGATCGCCCTTCGCGGCGAACAGTCCAGCCGTCACGAGGAGCGAATCGCCGGGGAGAAAGAAACCAACGAACAACCCGGTCTCCGCAAAGATGATCGCCGCGAGAACGGTATACCCGCCCCACGCGATCAACCCCTGCACGTCCCGCAAACGCGAAAGAAACTCGATGAAGGAATCCATGTTGAGCCAGTCTACGTTCGTGAAGGCACCGGGTCAATGAACACAGGGCTTTAGATCTATGAATCTTTGGATCTAAAACCCTAAATAGATTCAGCCCTGTTATAATTCTCTCATGGTCTTCGCCCACATCCCTGCCGGTTATGTCCTGGCGCACATCCTCGTGAAACGAAACAGATGGCCGAAAATCCTCCTCTGGGTCGGCATGCTCGGCGGGACATTTCCCGACATCGATATTCTCTACGGCCAGTACATTGCGAAAGACTTCGCTGGCCATCGCCTCTACCTCACCCACTTCCCATCCGTCTGGATCCTTATCGCCGCAATCGTTCTCACCATCACGATCCTCGCGGACCGACGCGACTGGATGCGCGCATGGGCCGTTTTCTTTTCCGCAGCGTTCCTCCACATCGTTCTCGACTGGGTCGTCGGCGATATTTTCATCTTCGCTCCGTTCTCGTGGAAAATCTTTAATCTCATTCCCCCGCCGCCCGGACAATACGGCTGGTGGCTCCTCAACCACATCACGAACCCCGCCTTCTTCCTTGAAATCGCCATCGTCATCACCGCCGCCATCATCTTCTTCCGCGGCGGCTACAAAGATCTCTTCGGCGCGGAGTGACGAAAGGCACAACAATGAAGCAATGAAACAATCCTGTCAGCTGACAGGATTGTTTCATTGTTTCATGGCTTCATGTTCACCCCGCGAGCTCACGCTCCCCGCGATGCCGCTTCATGCCTCCGACGGGGACGGCTGCAAAAAAGGTACACCCATACCCCTCGCGGTTCCCCGCCTGCCCTTTGCGGTACCGAATCGGTGATTTGAACCAGATCCTGCCGCCAGCCGTTTCCATGATCATCTTTGCAAGGAAAAGGCCGAGGCCGGAACCATCCGCCGCATGCTCGCGCGCATTCTCCGCCCGGTAGAAATGCTCGAAGATGCGCGCCTGCGCCGCCTTCGGAATGCCGATCCCCTCGTCGCTCACGCTCACGACGTACGACCCTTTATCTTTATAGAGCGCGACTTCAATCCGATTTTCACCCGGCAAGGAGTACCGGATCGCATTCGTTAAAAAATTATGGACGACCTGGCGCATGAGCGTCGCGTCGATCGCTGCCGGCGGCAGCGCGGCCTTCGGCGCTTTGAAAACGATCGTACTGTGATTCTCAATGGCGAGCGGATGAATTTCGTGGATAATGTCGCGGACGAACGACTCCATATCCGTGAGCTTCGGTTCGATCTTCAGGTGGCCGCTCTCAATGCGCGAAACATTCAACAAGTTATTCACGAGCCGCACCATGCGTTTAATCCCCGCATCGACTTCGTTCAAGAACGTTTTCTGCTCCTCATTAAGTTTGCCCGCGTCTCCGGACTTCAGCATTTCAACGTACCAGTTGATCGTTGCGAGCGGCGTACGCAGCTGATGCGACGCGATGCCGACGAATTCATTCTTGAGCCGGTCGACGTCGGCCTTACGGATCGGACCGCCCTTCACAGAGGTTCGTTTCATACGCGTTTCGCTGTTCGATGATGGCGCGCGCGTTTCGGCGCCGACGCCATGCCGCTCGGAGATGGGGCGCAGATCGTAACACACCCCTGTTCGGCATTTGTGATTTCGAGGAGGCCATTGATCAACCGCGTCATGAAATGGACGCCCGCGTCGACCTCTTTGAGGTATTTCTTCTGCGCCGTATTCAATTTCCCCGCATCGCCGGAACGCAGCATTTCAACGTACCAATTGATCGTCGTGAGCGGCGTGCGGAGCTGGTGCGAGGCCAGCCCGATGAACTCTTTCTTCTTTCGCTCGTGCGTATTTTTCTGCTTCGTAACTTTTTTTGCTGTCATGTTCATACGTCCACGTTGATGCGTTTGAACTCCCTTCATCGCGTAATGCTGATCGTAGCACCCTCCTCGGCGCCCGGCGCGCACACAGTCACCCGGCCATTGCCGCTCCTCGAAATACGGTAGCCCGTCCCCGTTGCCGAGGTCGACAATGGATCGCTCGGCACGAAAACGAGGTAGCGCTCATTATTCGTGAGGACCGACAGGTCAACGAACCCCGGGCACGCCGATCCCGTCTTGCAGATTTCGTCCGCCGCCGTTGTCATGCACGTTGAACTCGTAATGCTCGGCGGAAGCACGCCGTTCGCATCGATGGAGTACTGGTACACGGCGTTGAGGATGGTGTTGACGTCGGATTTTCGCTGCGCGTTCCGCGTCTCCGCGAGCTGCTTGCCGGGGTTGATCGCGAAAATGACGATCCCCGCGAGAATGGCGATCGCGGCGACGACGAGGAGGATTTCGATGAGCGTGAATCCTCGTGAACGGGTCGATTGTCTTTCGGCGCGTCTCTGCATACCCTCTCACGAGACGAACGAACTCTCTCAACGGCCTCTATCTTCCCACATCGGGGCGTTGAATGGAAGGAGCGGGAATAACGGACGGCGAACGACGGACGGCCGAAAAACAATCATCCGGGAGCGTTTCGCTCCCGGATGATCGAGAATCATTTCAATCCTATACTTAACGCGTCACGCTGATCGTTGCGTTCTGCTCAGCGAGCGGCGCTGCGACCGTCACGCGATTATTCGTCGAACGGAAAATCGTGTACCCGGTATTAGCAGTCCCGGCGAGCGGATCCGCTGGGATTGCCGTGAGGTACTCCTCGTTCGTTGTGAGCACGGAAAGGTCGACGGTGTCCGTGCACGGCGCGACGCGGCAAATGTACGCCGCCGTTGATGACGGGATGGTGCTCGGGAGCGAGCCGCTGTCGATGTAGTATTGGTAGACGGCGTTCAGGATCGTCGTCACGTCGGCGCGGCGCTGCGCATTGCGCGTGTCGCCGAGCTGCTTGCCTGGGTTGATCGCCAAGATAACGATCCCCGCGAGAATGGCGATCGCGGCGACGACGAGGAGGATTTCGATGAGCGTGAATCCTCGCGCCTTAGTGTGCTTCATCATAGGTATGAATAAAGAGGTGGAGTGAATGAATGGTGAAGAGTGAGAATTGATCCGCTAATCAGCGACATCCTGCCAGGACGCGGCGCGGATCACCGGCGTTATTTGGTCGACGATGACGCGCTCTCTGCGAACGATCGATCCGACGATCCCCGTCGAAACAATCGTCCGACTCTGCCCGCCTTGGCTCGTGACCGCGTACGTACACGTTCCCTGACCCAGCGTGAGAGTCCCGTTTCCGGTGAATGTGCTCTGATCGTGAATCTGCTGCATGGCTTCTTCGGCGCATGCCTCCGCGAGCGCTTTCGCCTGCGCGGACTGTTCGAACGCAAAACTTGAGCGTGACGCCCCAAGGCCGAGCAAGATGAGCGAGATCCCGATCGCCCCTCCCACGGCTCCCACCACGAGGACGCTGATCAGGGTGATATAACCCCGACGGCAACCAGTATAACACGAAATGACTCTGCGACTGAACAATGAAGCAATGAAACAATGAAACGATTTCGCTTTACGAAGCGGATTGTTCCATTGTTTCATTGCTGTGCCACCCGAAGCTCGCAGCGGGCGAAGGATGGCTTCATGGCTGTTCATATCCATATCGTCATCTCACCGTGGCCGTGGTCGTAAACGTTTTCCGGACGCGGTATTCATTCTTATTCGAAGGATTGATGTGCGTCAGGGTGAATTGGATGCGCACGGCGCCGGGGGCATTCATGCGCGTCAGGTTCTGGAATGTGAGATCGGAGACGGTGACGCGCGCGTTCGTGAGCGGCACGGGTGCCGCCGCGCCTTCGGCGATCCGGAACGAACTGCTCGCATTAAGATCAAAACCCGTTGGATCCGTCGGCGCGGACGACGTCTGCAAGACGAGCGCCGCCGCGCTCGCGCCCGGTGCAGGCGACGTCACCGATTCCGCATTCCGAACGGCCTGCGTTACGACACGCATCACGAAAAGCCCCTGCTGATCAACCTCCGCGATCGCCTGATTCTTCACGCGCGCGCTCAATAGCATGGCAAGGAACATTGAAAAGATGAGAAGGAGCAACGACGAAAGCCCCACGTAGAGGAGGAGCTCAATGAGCGTGAACCCGCGACGGGGAGATGACGACATAGCCATCAAACCATCCTTCGCCCGGTGCGGGCTTCGGATGGCGTCGCAATGAAACAATGAAGCAATCCAGGTTGGCGTAATGGCCGAATGATGGGTTGATTCGGATAGGCGAATGATTTCATACACGTCAATTTACTGCGGCGCGAAGACGAGGAATTCCTCCAGGTTCGACGCGCTCGCGCCGAACGCACGGTCAAGTCCCTCGTTGTAGCAGATACCGTTGATCGCGTTGTTGCCGGCAATGTTCACCGTACTCAAGAGCGTCGGCGCATTGATCGCGGAGATGTCGACGACCTGGAACTCCGCCGTCCGTACGCTCGTCCCGAGGAATGCGTACGCATTGCCGAACGCAATGTCATTCACGGCTCCGCCGATCGAAAGCGACCCCGCGAGCGCGGGATTCGCCGGATCCGCGAGGCTGACCGTACGTAGCGTATTCCCCTGCCCAACAATGAGCCCGCCGGAAAAACCCGCGAGTGCCGTCGCGTCGGTATTCCCCTGAAGATTCAACGAACCCGCGAACGATAACGATGATGGATTCGAAGCGTTAACGGCCCGGACTTCCTGCGTATTCGATCCGTTCACGACGTATGCGTAGTTTCCAACAACGGTAATGGCATATCCCGTTGACCCCAGATTCAACGAATCGAGCATCGCTGGCGCGGACGGATTGCTCGTATTAATCGCGAAGATCTCGTCACGATTGCTCGAAGCGCGAACGAGGTACGCGACCGTTCCGTTCACGGCCACGCCATTCGCATTCGCATTCCCCGACGCATTGTACGTCCCCACGACGGTGGGTACGGTCGGAGCGGCGATGTTGATGACCTGGAGTTCCTGGGTATCGCTCTCATTTGAGACATACGCGTAATCGCCAGCAACAGCG
>Ga0265297_10007610_pt1 | contig 14902 bp, 6 predicted proteins | sample Munlanlwell13791_FD_192502 | JGI IMG/M metagenome (GOLD analysis project Ga0265297, IMG submission 192502) | Leachate microbial communities from a municipal landfill in Southern Ontario, Canada - Leachate well 137-91 | ecosystem: Engineered > Solid waste > Landfill > Unclassified | place... | reverse complement strand
GCTCCATGAGGTCTTTTGTTAGAACATAAAAAATAAATGGGTATGTCTTAATCTTAGATATAAGTCTGGTAACTATTAACGTCTTACCGCCACCAGTACAAACGCTTAAGACTCCTCTGGTAAACTTGAGGGCTCTATCTATAGTAAAATCTTGATAATCTCTGTTCTCAAAATCCTTAGAAGGAACAAAGTCTAATTCTGGATAATTTATGTCTGGCTTTGGTCTGTCGTTCACCAACTCAAAAGGGATGTTGTGCTTTTTGAACAATTCTCTAACCATTGCCAATAAACCAGTATAGAAGGACTGCCCCTTAAATCTATAATATAAACGTACTACTCCATCCCACTGTTTGCTTTTAACAGAAGGAATAAATCGGGCCCCCTGTAGTTTATAAGAAAGAGTTTTATCTAGCTCTTTCTGAATATCTTCTGGAAGGAATCCGACTATTTTAGAATAAACATTTCCAACAATTATCTTAACCATTTTTAGCCTCTAAGACATTATACAGATTATTTGGATTCTGTATGGGATGATATTAAGTTCATCTTAGAATGACACTTTGGACATTCCCTGTCTTCGTTTTCTTCATCGTGAGCCATTTTAGTATGGCCGCAGTTGTTACATACATATACGAAGGATGATATCAACGTCTTAGAGCTACATGTCCCCTTTTTGAACAAACTCATAGCCCCTTATCTCCTTATTACCTGTCATTTTACTCAATACATTATTATAATTTGTCTTATACATATCTTCTTCTATCATTGGCCTATTTTTAGGTTTCCTCTCTCCGGTTAGCAAAGGAATAATGTCTGCTACTGTTTCGATCTCTTGTCGAAAATAAACGGTGTCCATTTTTTGACACTTATCGCATATAACCTCTACAGCTAAATCCCCCATGTTTCTTGTATTGAACTTCATGGTAATTGATCGAATAGACCTTATCGGCAATTCACTGTTGCAAAAGGGACACCTGACATTAGCCCACGAAGGGATCTTCATTTTTTTTAATTCTTCCTCATGAAAGGCATAAATATCATTTGGCATATCTTGTTCTTCCCAAAAGTTATTTATCATCTTTTTTCTCCGATTCTGCCAATAGATCCTGTCTGTGCTTGCTCAGAATGCCAATCAAGCGGCAACATTCCCTATATGCGCCTATGATCTGTCCACTGCGTAGTTGGCTCTCCATCTTTACAAGGCCATTGATAACTTTTTCCAACGAATTCACATCATCCAATAATGTACTCATATCATATCTCCTTCTCTAATTCTACCATTGCTTCCTTTACCAGTTCTGAAAAATTCAAGGCAATAGGATAATTATATGTTGTTATCTCTCCGCCGACCTTGTTTCTTATTATTTCATCGTAAGATTTGCCAAGCATAAACTCAAACTTAATTTGATTTTTATGAGCCAATTTCTCGCTAGGATCAGAAAAATAAAGATGCCAGTACTTATATCCATGGTCTCTTTCCTTACAGTATGCATTCTTATACTGGGGATTTTTAAACTCATAAATAAAGTGGCAATATTCGTGGATTAAAATTTCGGTTTGATCTGCATAGGACGGATAAGTAAATGAATCCAAAAGAATAACAGGAGGAGTAATAAATATTCCTTTCGTTAATTTGAATGGTAGTTTTATTTTACTCGTCTCAAATGATCTCTTGCTCATATATCCACCATGAACTCCTCTTCCTAAAATTTGTTCTATGGGCCCGATCACGACTTTTAGATCACTAAATAGCATTTCATGCTTCTTACACAAATTTCTAATGATATTAAAAGAGTAATAATAATCAGATACCTTTCTTATGGTAAAAATGTTAGGGTCAACGGCATTAAGCCCATTGGCAATAGCACCATTTCTAAATTTTAAGGGTTTTGACAAATCGTCGCAAACATCTTTTTTAATAGATTGTTCGACTATTTCAAGCTGAGTTCTATGTTCAAGTATTTCTTTGCAAGCCCGACTACCATTTTTTACATCTATGGTGTGATCGACAGGATTATACCTGCAAATAAATGGATGACCCTTAATTTTCAAAATGTCCCTACATACAAGAGGCGAGATAAAAACTGGTGACTTAATCAGAATATAAGAACTTTTAGGATCATAATCTAACACTAAAAAATTCGAGTACTGCTTATTTTTATCTATCTTTCCAGTTTCCTTGTTCATAATAGAAGACAACTTTAGCGGAAAGTCAGGATCAATCTTAAATGCCATATAATAGGGAATGGCAGCGGGATTACCATAGCCTTCCTTCTCCAAGGAAACGGCAACCGTCATCAACAAATCTATCGCTTTAATTAATTCTCCAAATTCACATACCTTATCTTTTAACATATAGCTACATACTTCTTCAAATGGCCAACCCAAATACAAATATCTACTAATGGCATACAGATCTGCAAATTGAGCAATATGATTTTCTTCTCTTTTTATATTTTTGCAATATAAATGATCCCTGTATCCCGCCAAAACCACAGATTCCTTTTCGGTAGCTGATGGAGTTTCTTTTTTCTTTGTTCTGGAAATATCAATAAGAATAAATGGCGTTTTGAGAGTCAATAACGTTATTGGGTCTTCCAATTTTCTACCGTATATATCTATCTCCTCAATAAACGAAATAGAATCACTGTCTGCAGCACCAATATATCCGCCAACGAACTCCTCATTAACTCTATATCGTTGTGGTATAACCTTTAGGGTTGTTGGCATTCTCGAAAGATAAGCCTCTATTACTGGCAGATTTTCAAAATCAATATTGTTATGATGTTTGCCTATAATTTCCTTTGCCTGATCAAAACTGCTAACAGATCTCACTCTTAAAGAGCTAAATGGGCTCCCCCTAATTAGAGTACCCAATTTATATCCGTTCTCAAAATCTTTTGATATCCTATATTTAACTGTGCACAACAAGGTTTCCAATGTTTCTTTGCTAAAACCAGACGCATTAGGTAGATAAATGATTTTAGAGTCGGCATCAAAACAAACATGCAGTAGCTGGCCGTTAATTTGTTCCTTGAATTGTTTTTCCATTAGAATCTTTGCTGTTGACGCATTCATAGTTATAGGCGAACGTACTACTTTTGGAATTCCATTTTTAACAGATGGAATAACAAAATAGTTCACAATCTTATTCTGTAAATTCATAAATATATGATAGCCTAAAACATCTCTTTTACAAGAGCAATTAAAACGAGTAATTAATCTCTGCCTTATAAGACGGCGTTTTCCAAGATTCGGGTTTATGTGGCTTATAAGTTTTTCCATTAATAACGCAAGTATTATCAATAATTGCTATTGTCGTAGGCCAACTATCTCCCAAAAAGTGATTGCATAGACCAAATCCATGTATCCAGTTAGAAGCATCTGGTTCATTATAGTCTTGATCTAGGCAACCCGTCAAACCGATGCTATAACACCCAAGTCTTATCTCTGGACGATGAATATGACCAATAAAGACATCTCTTCCAAATGTTCTAGCTGCCTTTTCCATTCTAGAGCCACCTATCTGTCCAAACATTTTCATTTCGCCATGAATAAACTTTGTAGCGCCAATTCTCAATACACTCTTGAGCGGTATAAGTTTATATCCTAAACCCTCTAAATTACAAATAAATTTAAAGTCAAGATATTTACCAAATTGAGGAAATTTTTCTACAAAATCGGTAGCGAATCTTTCATGGTTTCCATATATAAGATAAGACTCCTTTGCCCATGTTGCGGTTCTTTTCAAAATGTAGTGGGTTTGAGCAGCTTCATCCAGAAGCTTTTTATCCATGATTACTCCGCCTCTATCCATAACATGATGGTTCAAGGATGAATAATTAAAAGTATCCCCAACATTAACCTGTATATCTGGTTTATAATCATTACAAACTTGCTCTTGAATATCTAAAATATTAATATCATGTTTATCACAGTGAAGATCCCCATTCACAAAAATCTTTTTATCCGGTTTAAAAACACCAGTTGAAGTAACCATTTTATCAAATATAGAGGTAGTAAGTCCCTTCGATGTTTCCTTAATAGGACAAGGGATAACAGTAGGAATACCATCCTTGTTTACCTGCAATATGAGCATACCCTTTTCCCAATATTTATTAGTATGCCTCATTCTTCTATACTTACTAAAGCCCTCATGATTAGCCTGTTTTATAATTTTGCCATCTTGAAAATCTATTTGTTTGATCGTTCTAGGAATATGATTTTCACAAATACAACCCGGAGAGGCAAAGAACGACGCTCCCTCACTACAGCAACGGGAAGTAAATTCTATTCTATGGCAATTAACTATCGCCTTTTCGCCAAATATCTGGGTATCCAGACTGCTTATTGGCGTTTTAACGTAATCACTTATAATATCCTGATTCATTATATACAACTCTTCATTAATGCTTATTGCTTCTCTTACCACCTCATAATGAAACTTGTATGAAGACCTTTGTTCCTGAATAGTTTTAAGTTCCTCCATTTTTGCCAATATGATTAGATTATCAAAATTCCCCCAATCATAACTAATGTCCATCTCATCGTCTAAAATATGTCCTATATGGATTATGTTTTTTGGCTTCAAAAACGAATTAACTTGCTTCAATAGATCGAACATTTTTCTTCCGGTATGCTTACCATGAGAATCCCCAACGATAACATAAGTTCCGCTGGATAATTTAATACTTTCTGGATTACCATATCCCAGAATAATTAATTCTTTTTTTGCCCTTTCCTTTAACTCTAAAAAAGATATAAGTAGCTGAGACTTATCTAGATTGACCTTCTCTAGAAAAGCTTTCTCCTTAATCAGTTCTATTCTCTCAAAATCAAATCTGCAAACCTGTAAAAGAGCGTTCGTGTATTGGTCTAGCTTAAGCTTATATTTTTCTTCGTCATTCTTATTGAGAGAGGTTTCCGGTTCAGCCTTTTGAATTTCCCTCCAAGCTTTCCAATCAGTATGTTGAGCTTGACTTTCTACAGAAGTGAACGATCTACCTAATTTTTCAGCAATAAAATCATAAGATTGGCCAGCTTGAAGATACGCATCTAATTGTATCATCTCTTCATTTGTCCACCTGCGAGATGCGGCATTTAGCGAATAATTTTTAGGGTCTTTCAAAAATTGAGGCCAATTAATTCTTCCATACTTTCTCTCTATTGCCTTCCAACTTTTGTTTTTTATTACGGCAGCTATCTCCGCCCAGCTTTTACCTTCTTCCCTTAATTCATAGATAGTCGTTAGATCTTTAATAGCCCAACCCGTAGCATTTTCTTGCATAGATGTCTCCTTTATTGCTTCGATATGAATATATTATACATAAAGTATAATCAACCAACGTTATAGATTTCCTTAATTCTTTTAGAGGCCCTTTCTGCCGTTTTATCCCAAGTATATTTTTCAAAGACCAACTGTTTTAATTTTTTGCCCTTTTCCAGAGCCTTATTATAATTGTTGATGACATAATGCATATGTTTTACTGCCTGATCTATTTGATTGGCACCCAACTTAGGGAAAAGCTGACCATGATAATAACCACTTATCCAATGCATTTCTGGACGACATACTTCTTTTTGATCAGTAGTAATCATAAAAGAGTTATCTGCAGTTAAATATTCTCCCATTCCGGTATTATTACAGGAAATCACTGGCAGGCCGCATGCCGCAGCTTCTATCTGAGGTAAAGAAAACCCTTCTCCTCTAGAAGTGTGCAAGAAGGCATGCCCCATTTTATACAAAGACGGCATTTCCAGTTCTGGTGTAACGCCGGGAACAAAAAGTATTTGAGGGTAGTCCGAGTTCCTTATTTCACTAGCATATTTTTTTGCATCAGCTAAAACCACATTAGGGCCAACATGCGTTGAGGCAATAATGAGGGCAACATCATCCTTACTACTGAAGGCCTTAACAAACGATTTGAGCAGAACGTCAATACCTTTTCTAAAGCTCCACCCAAAAACAGTAAAAAATCTAAAAGAATTTATTCCCTGAGAAGACGGTTTACCCAATATATCGCAAAAGCCGCCCCTATTAATTGTCCCATTTTCAACATTTTTTGCATTGCCATAAACAACCTCATCTATCCCTAATGGCATTATTAAGATAGGTTTTTTAATACCTCCTTCTTCAAATAATCTTTTATTATGGGAAGAGGGGACCCAAACTTCGTCACAATATCTATTGCATAAATCTCTGAACGAGGGATGCAACGTTTCAGTTTCCATCATAGTAAAAAATATTGATCTCCCATTATGAGGAGGATGTGGATGGGGACCAAAACCATAAACTATGGGATATCTTTTTATCTTTCTAAAGTCAAATGCCGCATGCTTATGGACGTAATATTGCCCTAGAGGTGAAATTTGAGGAAGAGACGGAACAATCTCGGCCCTAGAAATTACGTTATAGTTATGTAATCTAAAAACAATAGACCTATTCATGCATCCATAGCCACCAGCGTCGACAAATGTTCCCCACCAAGAAATTGGCATGATCCGATTTTGAAAGTATTTAAAATCTTTTAAAGAGTCAGAAATAGCTGGATGAGTATAGGGAGAATTACCCCACATCTTGATTATATCGAAATTCATAGATGATCTTAATGTTCTGGGCATTACCTCAGTCAAGATCCGCTTTTTTTCTTCGTTCTTTTGATTTTCCAGCCTCTTTTTATCTTCTTCGGTACGTCGGTAAACTTCTTTATTCTTAAAAAATAAGATCTCTGGATTTTTTTCTTTGTCCAATTCAACTCTAAGATTCATTAACCCACAGTTAATATTCTTATCAATTTGCCATAAAGACAAATTAATAAAATTGTTAGGAAACATCTGCTTAAGGAAATCTATCTCTGATATCTCATTAAGTTTTTTATCAAAAGACGATACAACCTTAAGAGTCTTTTTGTCAAACACTATATTCATAAATTAAACAGCGCTATATTCAAATTCGATATATCCAACATCGGCTGGGATATTTTCAAACGTCACCACAAATCCTGTCGCCGTATAGCTAGAAACATAAATACGTGGCAGATCATCACCTGCGGGAAAATCTTCCGATGACGATGACGAACTGGAACTTTCAAGTTCACATGGGGATAAGGGAAGTGTAGAGAAGGCCACTCTAGCGCTTGTCACTGGAAAACCCGTAACAACCGTCAATGTTCCACTTCCGCTACAAATATAGGACACCTTGTCAGTATACATGTAGTTATCTGAGAGTCTTAAGTCATATCTTCTGCGCATAATTATATCCTTGCGTTTAAAGGAGTATGTATTATAATTCCTTGACTATCCACAGGAATCCTCTTGGCAATATTGTATAAAATTCCTATGTGATCTATGGAAATCGCCTCCGGTCCATAATTAACTATGTTTGACAATATGCGGAAAACGGGATCAAAATACAGACATAAAACAAATTTGTCGGCTGGATCTTGAGCATTATAAAACGTTATACTACCTTCCTTATAATTAGCAGCATAATTTCCGGGATCGATTAATTCACCTGTGCCAGTAGTATTAGTTGTTGAGATGCGATATACCTCTATTGTTGATTGCTTTGGCCAACGTCCATTTATAGCGGTATACTTCTGATAATCTTGCGTTAGAAACAGCTCATTATATCTGTCCAAAATAATAGTATGTCTATCGGGCGTTACCATCGGTCTAGTAATAGAATAGTAATCTTCTGGTTCCACTGTGTCAAATTGGGTATATCCATAATTAATAGTAGAGGTTGGTGGAATAGTGGCCTTATGAGTGATATGAATGGAAGCCAAATATTCATCGCTATCAATATCCAGATCCACTGGCTGAAAGAACACGACGAAATTTTGAGCTTTATAATAAGACAGTGTTATACCTGCATAGATCTCTGGGCTTTCGAAATCCTCGTTCCCGTACAAATATATCTGATACTGAAAATATCTAGCCTTAAACTTTAAATCTAGGCTAAAATCTTTAGTTACTGAAGAAGAGTACCATGATGACCAAGCTCCCCAATTAACGTTATCAGAAGACAATCTATATCTAAATAAAACCCTAGATCCATAAGGCAATAATAGATTTTCTAAAGCAATACTCGCAGATAGGTTATCCCTGCCTAAATCTATTGTGTTTGTATATATTCCACTGTTAATATTAATTATCCCATTATGAATAACTTGTTGAATAAGATCTGTCACATCACTTGTGCTAGCATTTACAAGGTTAAAATTAGTTCCGCAAGTTTCGGAAGCATATTCCTTTAATAAAACATCATCGGACCCATAAGCATATCCCAACCTGATTGGAACTACTGGAACTATACATTTACCATCAATAAAATTAACATTATTTATTGCCTGATCGATAGATTTTTCAGAAGTATTCTCGTCTCCATCAGTTAATAGAAATATTACTTTTTTAGAACTCTTCCAAGCAGGATTTTCCGTTTGGTAATCTATAATCCTTTGCGCAGCCAATAACATTGCATCATGTATCTGACTAGCTCCGATAGTATTAATTTTAGCCAAAGCAGAAGCAATATATAGATCATCCGTTGTAGGTTCGTCTAATAACTTGGTTATGCTTGGCAACCATGCGATATTAGATTCTACAATTATTACATCTTCTACGGAAGCATGAAGCTCTTCGGCATAAACAGTTGCCCTAATTTGAATAACCATATATTTTCTAACTTTCTCACTCTTAACCTCTAGGTTTTTTGACACATCATTAGGTTTATATGCATATATTTCAAAAATAATACGAGTACCATCAGATACTGGCTTTTCTGGCATAATAATCCAATGGCCGGGATAATCTTCAACGCTATATTCAGAAAACTTAGCTTCAACTATAACATTAATAGCTCTTTCTGTTTTTGTCACATCTAGTGCCGTAAAAGGTGCACCCTGAGTATTTAAGGTTAATACAAGCTCTCTATCTTTAATTTTAGACGATATAGTTAGTGTATTGAACATCATTCTATTGACTACTGTTCCATTATCCAATGTCATTGATCTTGGCACTGGAGTACTAGAACTCGATGTATATGGTATTGCTCCTCCAGTAGGATCATAAAAAACATATGCGTTAACAGCAATTTCAACATTAGGATTTGTTGTCGGATCAAGTTGTGTAACCGCCACAGAACGCAGATCATGAGTATGAGATGGATTTCCAGCGGAAGAAGAAACATAATTCTGAATTTCATGAGTATGATCCTCTACGCTTCCTACCAATACAATAGTTCTATTAGTAGATCCATCTCCAAAGTAATTTACTGCACATTCATGGGTATGCTCATTACCTAATCCATCGTTATAAATATCAGTTCTACTGAGGGAAACTGCTACCGCCCCGTTACTAAGGGAAACGTCGGGATGAGATCCAATGACCAAACAGCTACCCCCTCTATTATCAATTTTTTCAGTACTATCAGAACCTGTCGCCCTTGAATTAGATTGAGAACATATTCCAGCTTCAAATTTTACAGTGGGGAAATAGGCTCCAGCGACGTTATTTAATATCGGTGCGCCCTCCCATGTTACTTCGGCAACAATATTGGGCGAATCAACACCATCTCTTATAAATTCTTGTTGATATGATTCTAGAGAAATAGCTATTTGAAGAGGCTCTCTGAACGTTAATTTGGGATAAGGAACTATTAATTTGGGATTTCCTGACGTATCCAAAACATAATATGGTTGTTGAGCCGCACCAACAGCTCTTTTAATTACAGATGCGCCGTCAGAATCTCTATCCCTATATGTAGAAGACATTATGGCATTAATTTCCCACGGAGGTTGGTCCTGATCTCCTGTCGCTTGCGTATCCATCGGTGGTCTATTTCCTATATTCTGGTTAAGCCCATACGCTTTAACTATGGCCTGTCCTGTTTCCCAAGTTGCAGTTGATTCTATTGTTAAACCCGAAGCCCTGACATTAACTCTTCTTGCCTGACCCCAGCCATCAGGATTTGCGCTACTTTGATCAAAACCCATTAGACGATCTATACCATTTTCTCCAATGCTATTTTGCCAAGTAATATTTTCAAGATCACTAGGTAAATTTGATCTAAATTCTGCATATTCTGTTGCACTGCCATCAGCCCAGCTAAAGCTATTGGGCACAGAAGAAACATAAAAATACTTTTCCAAGCTCTTGTCAGCTTCTTCTTCTGAAATCTCTCCCGTCCATTCAAGAATTCGTTTTACGGTTCTTTGATATCCTAGATATGAAACAGTTATAGAAATAACTTCATAAGTCCCATAACAACGAGGACAGTTAGCGTCACATTGCATCGTCACTACCTCATGCGGTCCTAACATTATTCCACCCGCCCAGCCCTTATCAGTTTTACTAACCGCAGGAATACAAGATGTTCTAGCCGGGTCAAATGTAATGACAACATTATCGTCAATAACATCTCCTTTCCATTTTATGCTAGTCCCTATTTCATATAGGGCGTCTCCTCCTTCCGCATAAACCGAAGAAGGAGAAAGTGTTTCTATTTCTATGGGATTGGCAACCGCTATAAGATCAGATCTAACCATTTCATATTGATCAGCATCTCCGAAGTAAAATGAAGCCTGAATCATCAAAAGCGCTGAAATATCGGATGAGGGGACAGTAAATGAAGCTTTACCATTAACAATCGGAATAACCATATCCTGAATGCTTCCGTATTGAGTAGCCTTAGTCCATCGTTCTGGTTCTGTGTACCAAGTAAATGCTCCTCCAGCTATTAATATCTCTGCTGCAGCGTTTGAGGTATTAATTCCTGCAATGTCCTCTTTCATTCGGGATAAAATAGTATTACGTTCACCAGTCGGCATATTAGCATCATCTTGCAATATCTGTGAGAAAACGTTATCTTCAACGACCGTTCTCCATGTGTCAATCTCGCTCAATGGCTGAACAACAGTCACAGCTCCAGAAACATTAGCCTGTTCTCTAGGTGGTACATAATTTAAATCCTGACGGCTCAAATCATCTCCTTCTTCAACAACAGCCGCTATATCAATTGTGGTGTTGCTATATATTCTAATTCTCAATTCACCAGATGGGATTAAAAGTCCCTTATCTGATATAATATAATTCATCTCGAAACTATTACCCGTAGCATAAACCCCATGAATAGTTTTCGTAGTATATCCCCAGAACATTCCAGTACAATCCTCTTCTTGAGGAGGAGCCTTAACAACATAGGGAATATCTGTTCCGCTATATTCAGAATAAACTCCATAGGGGGGAGTAAAATAAACGGTGAAATCATTTAAAAACTGTGTTGCGATGATATTTTGGTTACTGTCTTCCATAACAATAGCTGGAGTTATATCATATTGTTTAACCATTACTTCGCTAGATACGTTACTAGCTACTTGGGCAATACTAAATCCTTCAAGGGTCTTAACCGTTAACTGCGTTGCACGACTGGTCATAGACGATTCACCGACGCCGTTCTCTAAATAAATTGGATTTTCGATTTCATAATCATCACCATGAGAAAGAGACAGTGTCGTTGTCGTAGTAGTCGAAACACTATTTGCATAATCGCCAGTATTCTGCTCTGTTTGATCTGTATAAACTTCATCATTTTTTGGACGCAAAATTCTAGAACTTTCTTCATTTTTTTCCAAAACAGTTTTTAAATTATCTTCTGTAATCGGCAAAATTCTAATGGCTCCTTGCCCGTCTATACTTGGAATATCATGTATATTCGATTGGACATATTCGTTTCCTATAAGGTTTAATGAAGCATAGCTGGTCGAAGGAGGCAGTGGAGTTGGGTCATAGGGTGCTAAATATTTAGGGTCTATACTTTTCCCTGTATATATTGGTGTAATATCTACTAACGACAAAGAAGATGGCAATAAATTAGCCTCAGACACTTCCGAGGCAGCATTAGAGATGTCTTCAGCAGTTGGAGCCAAAACAACCTTTGCCTGATCGATAACGTTATAATCGTATATTGTTGCATTTTCTATTTTGACATATTTATATTCCGTGATCGAATCGGTCCCTGTTTCTGTTATTACAGTCGTTTGAATTTCATTCTTGCTATTTAATATATTCACGCTATCTTCTTTTTGAAGTCCAGTAAGAGATGATAAGAATAGCTTTGTACTTCCTCTTGGAGCGTTAGCAACAAGAAATTGTTCAGAAACGTTTTGAACATTGGCATCTGGGGTATAATTAACATAAAAAATTACCTTTGTTCCATCTGGAAAAGGATAACCATCAGAATCAAAAACAGAAACAGGCAAAAGGGCTGTTTCACCTAGCCAATAGATATTATAATCATACCACTCTTCAGTTGGTCGAAAATCCCATTCTATCGTTAGTCCGTTACTCGTCTGTAAAAAGAAAGTTATATCTCTTGAGGCTTGCACATCTCTTACTAACAACTCGGCGTTAATATTCGTAACCCTAACCGCCTTGGTAATGTTAGACTGCTGTATTAGGCCTCCTCCAATAGTCCAATTAGCAATATCATAGGCTGAACCTCTTGTTAAATCAAAAGTAGATGCTGTTGAAGAAACGTTAGTAACTGTTGCCCCTAGTGATGCAAATTCATTATCTATTAGATCAACAGTTTGCCCATCCTGAATAATTAAAATATTGTCAGTATGAACAACAACATCCCCTATTGATATATTATCCAATATCTTAGAGGTACTTAATATAGGAGTGGAAATAGGCCTTCTAAGCATTAGCTGGTCAGAAGAAACAAGATTCAAAGACGGAGAGTCTTTGGGTCCAGTAGTGGAACCAATACTCAGCGGAATTTCGCTATTAGGTATAATGGTTTGCCAATTATCTAGCGTAACTGCCTGTGTAATCCCATCTCCTATGACAATTTCCCCGATATAATAATTGTGTTTGTCCTCAAAATTCTTAAAACCATATGCGACTATTGGATCGCTGATAGAGCTTTCAGCATAAGTCGTATAGGTGATATTATCATCTCCAATTCCGCTATCTTTTTCTAACGTTCCCGCTGATGGTATTACTGCATTACCAACAGCATTACAAATCAGGGTTGTCCCTAAATTGACGGATGAAGCCACAGTAAAAGTATATCCATTGGTTTTATAAATATCGTTTTTGTAGGCTACGGCTGATGATACCGTAAACATATATGCGGTTCTTGCAGGAACAGTCAGATCTAATTTAATTGTCATTGCGTTAGAAAGATTAGACGTAATGGAGCTGGTGTTGGCTATTTGTGCCCCAAACCGAACCATGTCTACTAAAACTCTAGACGGATATTTTTGTTTAAATTTATCTATCATCTCCCTGATAAATTCAACCCTAGTGCTTAAACGATCATTCCACCCCATGCTTCCGCTACCATCAACTACAAAAGAAATCATAGCGTCAGAATAGTCTATCTCTACTTTATCTGGTGTATATTGAGAACCACTAACTAATTTAGTGCCATCATTAACCCCACCTGTTAAACTATGTACAATGGTTTCCTTGGCGGCAGGGGGAGACAAAATTCTAAAATTAGTTAAATCATATGCATTAAAACCGCTAATAACCCTTAATGCTCTAACAACCCGTTCCTGTTCAGTCCAAATAAGCCCGTCATTGCTAATCCATGCTTTGACCTGAATTGCATCGTTATTAGGTGTATATCCCCAAAGTATGTAATTGTTTTCGTCTCCATTTTCCTGCCACATAACAAATGACAAGTATCTATTAGATGGAACTGTACCATTTACATTAAGGTTAAATGCATACCATCCATCTCCATTAATATTGCTTCCTGACAAAGTGCTCGATGTAACCAAGTTTTGTGGCTTCCCACTATCATCACAGGTATATAGATCCAAATGAATAGTCAAAAGAGAAGATGTCCCATACAAACCATATAAATAACAAAAAGCCTTTCCAATACTATAACTATCATCTGTTAAAAGAATTGTTTGGGCTAAACGATTTAATATTGTAGAAGAATTTACCGCTGATAGCCCCCAAATTAGGGGTTTCGTTTTATTCCATCCCCCTAATGAACTAGAAGAGCTAGAAGAAAAATTTCCTATGCTCTCGCTGCTAGAGCTACTTGAATCTATGCTTGTAGAACTTGTAGACAAGCTAGAACTCGTAGAGACACTTGATCTGCTTGTCAAACTTGAACTACTTGAGCTAGAAGACGATAAAGAGCTAAACGAGCTGGTGCTTCTGCTTGAAGTAGATGAACTATATCTCAGAGAGGATGATGAAGAGCTGCTTGAGCTTGGAAAATCACATCCTATGGTTACATAATCAGGATAATATTTTGGAGTACCATCCCAAGTTACCGAACCAGTTATTCCACTATCATTACGCTCGAAAAGAGTTATAACGCCAGTAGCACCCTGTCCTAGAGCAACCAAATTTGCAATTTCAAACGAGACATCGTTATATATTCTAATTTGTTGTTGAGGGGTGATATAGTCAAACTGAACATATAACTCACAATTAACAGTATTACTATCATTAGCTCCGTAAATAATCCACGAGGAGAAATTAGAACAATCGCTACCATTACATAAATAATAAATACAACAGTGAGAAGAACTTGAAGAACTATCAGAATAAGAGGTTGACGAGCTGCTTTCCGAATTGTTCGAACTAGAAGAGCTTTCTGAGGACGATTGGGATGATGAACTAGAGCTAAATGGTTCACAAGACAAGGTGGCAAAGGCTGGACTATTAACGGCTGTTCCGCCCCACGTTACGCTTCCGCTAAGATTACTCGAATTAACGGCGTTTAGTGTAATACTTCCAGCCGAGACCCTTTGCCCTACTGCAACCAGCTGGGAAAATAACACGTCTTTATATAACTCAACCTGTTGCTTCCCACCTACAACATCAAATGAGGCATATAGCACACAATTGTCGCTATTTAAAGGATTCA
>Ga0265297_10007609_pt1 | contig 14902 bp, 21 predicted proteins | sample Munlanlwell13791_FD_192502 | JGI IMG/M metagenome (GOLD analysis project Ga0265297, IMG submission 192502) | Leachate microbial communities from a municipal landfill in Southern Ontario, Canada - Leachate well 137-91 | ecosystem: Engineered > Solid waste > Landfill > Unclassified | place... | reverse complement strand
CAGACTTGTTGCAAGGATCTGACCCTCACCGCAATCAATCTGGAGTCCTTCGTTATCAACGACCTCCAATATGCTCCGCTCAGTGTCAATGTGCAGCCCTGCATGTTCTGAGCACTCATACGCGCTTATTCCGCCGTCGTTTAACCCATAGGTATCGTAAACATCGCAACAAAAGATGTCGCCAATGGTCTTTCGCATTTGGGGGAAAAGCTTCTCGGCAGTCGTAAATATTCCTTTTTGAGAAGGGACTGAGACCTTATTTTCCTCCAACCATCTCGCAAAGAAATAGATGGATGAAGCATACCCCATAGTAAAATGGGGCCTGAATGAATTGAGGATTCGGGCATACTCCCGCAACTCAGGATCTCCCATATCAAACGACGATAGCTTCCTGATGTTTCTCGCGATCTCGTGGACCTTTTTTGTCAGATCGAATTTTGCTCCAATGCCTAAGGAGGAACCGCCGAGAAAGGCCATTCTATCTCCTAACTCATATCCACCATACCCCCAACCACGATAGAGAAGTGCTCCGCTAAGAAAGCGATCACGCTTGGAGAGCCTGTATTGCAGAGGTGTGCCGGTCGATCCCCCCGTTGCCCGATTATAATATTTCATTGACGAGAGATTTTTGGGTTTAAAATCCTCCCAGTGCTTTTTAATGATATCCTTGGTGAGGATAGGTAGTCTCTCAAGATCCTCAATGGTCCGCACATCGAGGGGTGAAAGACCAAGGCTCTTGAAGAGATTATGATAGTATGGAACATTTTCATAGGAAAATTCAATTGTGAGTCTCAACTGCTTTTCCTGTTCGCGTTTTAGTTCAGCGTATGGTTTCCACTGATTCCGAATCAACCTTTTATATGCAGGATAAAACGAAGTATCGCCACACTGATGCGCCAGAATAAAAAGACCTTTATGGAACATACCTACCATCCCCCTTTCCCAATCCCCATACACGCAACCTTCTCCTTACCTTCAAACAGGTTCTTCCCATCCATGATCACCGGCGAGACCATGAGGCCCTATACTGTCTTCCTGGAGATCCCCTGGAACCGAAGCGTAGGACTGCTGTGCCTCGGGGTGCTCTTTCATCTTGGTATGACTTTTCGGGAAATTTCCAATAAACCAAACCATGAACGCGGCGATATCAATTTTCTCATTAAGTAGTCTTTCTTTTTTCTTCTTCCATTCTTTCTTTAAATCCTCTTTTTGAATCAAATCAAGAGCTTTGTTTATCGCTGCAGTTGAATCAGCATAATTAAAAATTAGGCCATATTCCTGTTCAAGTTCGACGAAATTGCTCATATCGTTGGGTCCGACAAAATTATTACACCGTATTGCAGGAGTTCCAAGTATTGCCGCCTCGGTCGTCATTGTCTGAGTGTCGGTGATGAGCATTTTTGCATAATATATCACATCGTGGATCCTGCTTTTTGGGATTTTCATGACGCGGTCTTTTATCTCATCGGGAACTCCTGTCTCTGATGAGATGAAAACCTTCGCAAATCTCTCAAGTTCGTGTACAAGCCGTATTTTATCCTGCTCGTTGAATCCCTCGACTTTAAAATCATGGACGGCGTCAAAGGCATTAAATCTGAGCAGGACGTAGTCCTCACCGCCAATCAGGTTAAGGAGATTTTTAACACTCTCATCAGGCTGGAAATATTTTGGGTGAAGATATGCAAGCTCCTTGTAACTGTTCACCCGAACCTGTTTTTTTCCAAGGTTTTGACGATATGATAGCGGAGTAATAATTGTATGGGTAAATGGGTAGAACAATTTGAATTGGATCAAAAAAGTCTTCCTATTGATAGAAAATTCTGAATCAACAAAAACAATGCTTGGAACTCTTAGAAGAAAACTTGAATATACTTCATACCCTCCAAACCCAGATATCATTTGTGGATAAAAATTTGATAAATAAAAAAATGCACGAATGATATCGATAGGAGCTGTGAAGATTTTTCCAATTTTTGATACAGGGGGTTTGGAGTATTGATAATATTTCACACCATTTTCTTTCAGAAGAGCCAATGTCTCTCCATAATCTCTTGCCAGGATAACAACGGAATATCCTTCTTTTTCAAGTTCTTTAATAATATTTTTATAAAAATGGTACTGTGCGGGAGTATTAATAAAAAAAGCCACTCTCATGATAATTCCCAATTAAAAAAATATCTATAAAGGAAAATAACTACTTCCCCACCTTCATCACTTGCACCAGGCTATTCAAGATCAAGCTCGTCGTCACCAGCAGCAGCCCCAGTATCAGCGAAGTAATCCCGCTGACAAACATGACCGAATGGAAGGCTCCTCCCGTGTATAATTCGGTGACGGAAAATATCGTAGTCCCAGCCCCAAACAGCGTCAACACCGCCCCAGGAACCCCGAACGTGATCAGCGGCCTCTTGTACCCGACAATCCCGATAATGTGACCGAGTATATCCAGGCCATGGGAGATGGGATTCTTCTTGTGGCCGTTCGTCACGTTATAGCTCACGCCGATGGGAACCTCCTTGATCATGAGGTCCCGCTGGGTGAAGTGCGAGATCATGTCGGATTCGATGTTGTACCCCTCGGAATGGAAGTCCATGTTGACCAGGGCTCTCCGCCCGAGCACCCGGAACCCGGACTGGGTGTCGGTGCTCTTTGATCCGGAGCCGGCGTTGGTGACGAGGTTAAGGGTTTTCTGCCCCAGTACCCGGTGTGTTGGGATTTTGTTGGTGCCGTTGAGGAACCGGGATCCGACGACAAGGTCCGCATTGCCGGATAAAACCGGCCTGACAAGGTCCGGGATCTCGGCGGGGTTGTGCTGGAAGTCGGCGTCAAGCATGACGACGGCAAGGGGGTTGTATTCCTTTGCCCTGTCGAATCCCTTCATGAGTGCCTGGGCCTTACCGAGGTTGACCGGGTGCTGGATGACCTCGGCGCCCGCGAGGGTTGCAACCCGTGCGGTGTCGTCGTTGGAGCCGTCGTCGACGACGATGACGTGGTCGACGTGGACCCGGGTCTGGAGGACGACGGTGCCGATCGTGGGCTCCTCGTTGTAGGCAGGGATGACGGCGATCAGCCGCATGGACTGGACGGGATCGGAGAAGATGTCCTCTTCAGGCGATACATCCCTCGGCCTCATCAAGAGAGCAGACGCCGGTGGTGGTGGCGCATACTCCCGGATGGGAGGCATCACCATGCCTTTCGCAGTGTTTGCGGTGAGCAATTCCAGGAAGGAGCTGTAACGCTCTATCATGGAGGAGGCCTCGTGAGGGTTGACGTAGATATCCGGATCGTTGAACGAGATTCCGGTAAGGTCGTGCGGGTACATTGGACTGACCTGGGTGCCCGGATCACGGATCGGTTCTGATATTGTACTCCCCATTCCGATCCGGACCCGTATATTTAGTTTTCCAGAAGAGACATATTTTTTTTATCAAATAAAAACTTTTCCCTGTTTTTTTGAAAAAATTGGTGTTTTGGATGGCAGATGGGGAGAAAGGGGGATGTTGGAAGGGATTTTTGTGTGCTGGGGTTCGTGGGAGTATATATCCAACTCCGCCGTCCGGCCATGGTGTTTGGATTATGACCCCCTCCTAGCCATTGGAGGATACCGAGATCAATAACATTGGCGAAAAGATTGCATTGCCGGGGGATAACAAAAGTATGCGGAATGTGCACGACTGGCGAATGGGGATTCTTGACCCTGCCTGGTGGGAGATTGAATCAATCGAAGCTGCAAAACTATATTCCCTTTTAAAAAAGAAATGAGGATAACGTGAACGATATCCAGTACGTGTATGATGAGGGAGGGAACAAGGTGAGTGTAATAATCCCCCTGGATCTCTGGGAGCGAACGCTTCAGGTCACACCTCCGAAGATTAGATCATGTAAGGTAAAGGAGTATTACGGGATATATCGGGACGTGATAAAGGATCCCGACACCGTTGCACGCGAACTCCGCGATGAGTGGAACCGGACATGACCCGGTATCTCGTTGATACCAATATTCTGATCTACTATCTTGCCGGGGCTCTGCCAGAGGATACGAAACCAACTGTTGACAAAATATTGCAGGAATCGTTCAATATTTCGATTATCACAAGGATCGAACTTCTTGGTTGGAAAGGCCATACTGATGAAGGCCGGACTATTGCGCGTCACCTGCTGGATTGTTCCCGGTGCTTACCCCTTACGGACCCGCTGGCGGAAGAAACCATCACGATCCGATATGCTGCCTCAATATCTCTCCCTGATGCGGTTATAGCAGCGTCGGCATTGTCAATAGATGCGACACTCGTAACACGAAACGAGAAGGACTTTGCGGGTGTTGCCGGGCTCACAATCTTTAATCCGTTCAGGTAAGATGTAGGTATTCATCGCACGGAAAAGTTGCGTGAGGCAGAATTTTTCCACACTCCCGCACACTTCCCCAGGAAAGCCCTGGATTCCGCGTTTACGTTTCCGGTCAATGCGTAAGAATAGATTGAGAGAAAGAGGTTAATGTTCCGGACATTCAAGATCCCGGTTGGAATACACGGGTAATACCGTCTGTTGGAGGAAATGTCGGTCCGCAGTCCATATCCCATCGAGCTAGAGTGCGATACCGACTGCAAGAAAAGGGGCATCATCCTCATCGATTTCTTCCATCAGGGAGCACGCATGGCGATAAGATGCCTGAAAGTCCTCAAAGGGAACGAGTGTAACCCGCGATAGGAGGAGTGAGAGGGCCTCGTCGGATTCGTCTTCTGTGAGATGTGCTTTATCCATGAGATAACCCATGTGCTTCTGTATCTCAGTCACTAGGTAATCCGGTGCGTAGAACCGGAATGCAGGATTGAACAGTATGGCGCGTGATGAAGAGGATTTCAGGAATCCCGCAATAATCCTGTTTGTATCAATAACCAGACGCATGATAGAGAAACCGGGAAAAGAAACGGGAATGGCCGTCCTCAGTGTACTCAGAGCATACTCTTTCCATGAGATTGTTCAGGTTCAGGGTATAGTTTTCTTGCGGTAATGCCTGGCTATGCCATGTTTTATTGTGGTGTCGAGCTCCATAACCTCATCATCGGTCAGTTCGCTCTGCTCTGTCAGTTTTTCCAGCAGGGAGAGTTTTTGCGCGTAGTCCACGATAGCCCGGCGTGCAACCTCGCTCCACCGGATTTCTTTGTGCGTTTTAACCACGTGATATACGTCATCTGGGAGAGACAAGGTGATATTCGGCATGCTAAATCACACATATATGTGTAATCACAGATAAAGCCGATCCCCCTGCGAGGATGCCCCGGGTTTTCACTTCCAGGAAAGATGAGGGAAACATAGGAACACTCCCTCGCGGGAATTATTTTCCAATGATAACGCCTTTGTCGTTTTCATTGTGCGTGCGTGTATCTCGATGGGAATCATGTATTTTTTTTGGATCCTCCTTGAGGAAAATCCTGGCAATAGAGTCTCTATTGAGGCACTTTCCGAGGGATGTGGCGCTATTGCCCATTTTCCTGTGTATAATCCCGGACGGGAAAGAGTTTTGAGGTAAAAACCATATGATAACGTAGCAGATTGGAGATGCAGAACACAATCAACCACGCAATTGAAGAGTATGTGCGTATGGTAAAGGAAAGGTGGAAGGACCAGATAGAGCATATCATCCTGTTTGGTTCTGTAGCCCGCGGGGAAGAAAAGGAAGACTCGGACATCGATCTACTCATCGTCGTGAAAAAAGAAGATTTCAGGGTACGACGACAGATGATCTCCTGCGCATATGATATCCTGCAAAACAGAGGATATATGATATCAGTAAAAATGCTCGCGAAGGACGATTTCATGAGAATGAAAAATTTTTCCTTCCTGAGTGAAGTCTGTGCAGAAGGGGTACGAGTTGCCTGAAGAGAGCGAAATCGGGATGCTTTTTGAAAAATCAGCGCAAAGGCTTTCCGCAGCACAACAATTGCTTAAATCCGGCTTCTATGAGGATGCAGTTGGTCGTGCCTACTACTCGATGTTTTTTGCTGCAAAAGCGGTACTCTTAAAAAAAGAAATTTCCGTGAAGACTCACCGGGGACCAAATTTCTGCGTTCGGTTCCGCGTTCGTTCAACAGCACCTTGTAGAAACGGAATATGGGAAGATGCTCTCAATTGCAGAAGAGTTAAGAGAAGAAGTTGATTATTCGATAACCCGGAAGGTGGACGCGGAAGAAGCATCGGCACTGATAGATGATGCCGCTCGTTTTCTTGAGAGGATGAAACAAATAACGCAGAAAGGCGATTTTTAGATAATAGCAAGCCATTTTGGCACTCATCATGAAAGATGATGATTGCTTTTTCTGAACAATGTGCCTCTGCATTATGAATGATCGGGAAGCGTGGTCTCTGCCGCCGAACCCCGCCACCCTATGTCTGGAGAGAATGAGTGGTCGTGTGTATCTACTTTTCAGGCAGTACCTGGGTGTAGCAGGTCCTCATCCCGGCTCACCATCCCCTCCCCCGCCACCCCCCCTGTCCAGTGGGATTGGGTGATGAAAGCATCATATCCCTCCCTTTTTTTTCGATCGGGTGTCTCCAGTATCATCGGCATAAGGGAGCGTAGATCCGGGATTCGGGGAGGAGGCTAGAGATCCCGTCCTTCGCTGAGCACGTCGGTGATGAATGGATTCCCTGCGTTGATCAATGCAGCAAACTCGGCAGGGGTGTAACAGAGCGGTTCAAGCGGAAGGTCGGACATTTCCCGAACAAGCGATGGTCTCTCGTGGAAACGATGCGGGAAATCGCCGACCACGATGAGATCGATATCGCTCCCTTCATGCATCTCTCTCCTGGTAAAGGAACCGTGGAGAATGATCCGGTCGATACGGTACCGCTGACGGAGCGAGCGGGCAAGCTGCTCAAGCTTGGTTTCTATTTCTGCATACAGCGCTGCACCGCGTCCAGGATCAAACCTGCAGAGTGAAGGCATCGATCTGTATCCTCCTTCGTGTAGTATTCAGCGGGGATCATCGAACCGGCGAGCCCGTTGGGATACCGGGAGGTAATATAGACGTTGTCGAGGAGTTTTGCCTCCTGTTCAAGGCAGGGCATGCAATGGGCTCTCTTCTGGGATTCCAGGAGCAGTTCGTGACACCGAGTGGGTGAGGATCTTTCGGTATCCTTCCGCGTACAGGAGGGATTTGATTGCTTTTTCGGCTGCCTGCTGTGCCTGGAAACATGCCCACTCATAGCGTGCACCCTGCATCGAGACCTGTGCTGCAGCGAGGTCACATTCAGCCTGGGCGATCGCCATCGGGCGGCCTCTTCCATGTTTCCGCGGGCCATGTACAAAGGGATCAGGGTCGTTTCATGGTATCAAGGTATCGTGGATGAGCACTGGCACGGGAGGGTACATGGATCCAATGCCTGCTGATATCGCAGTATCCCCTGCTCTTGTCCTGCCAGTCTGACCAGAGATGGATTTCCAATGAAAACGCCTTCGGCGTTTTTATGGTTTATGCTCGACTGCAGAGCGGTCGTTCGCAGTTGGTATGAAAAATGCATCCGCGTTTTTCATCAGGGGAGCATGTGACCCAACAGTCTCATATGTGTTTCATCCATCTTGCCGCCATCCAACTCTGCCACCCCCCCGTCCGGAGGGGATGAGTATGTCTGGATACGCATCATACCCAGGTCCCTGTCACACGAAAGAAGTGGGAAAGAATGAGGATCCATTTCTCGCTTTGATCGGGAGGTACACAGAGATTCCGGGGATTTGGACGAGCGAATGCGGGGCTTGCGGTCACGGTCAGGCAACCTTTCAGGTTCCGGTATCCGATCATTCTTCAAACCGGTAATCCTCCAGTGTGAGGACATCCATTGGTGTCTTCCCCAGGCACTTCGTAATTCCCGGTAGGCAGCGTGCACAATGTCTTACATTCAAATACAATGCCTGCAACACCTTACAATAGATGACACGATCCATTACCGTCCGTATCCCTGACGAACTGGATGCAGAACTGGAGCAGCATGCAAGAGATGTCGACCGGAAGAAGAGTTATATTATCCGGAAAGCAGCCGAGCTCTATCTCCAGGAGTATGCCGATTACGTGATCGCCCTGGAGAGACAGCGGGATAAAGATGATCTGATCATATCCGCTGACGAAATGAGGAAACGGCTTGGCATCTCCCATCAGGTTTAAATCATCGGTCATTCGTGATCTGAACCATCTCGATCCCGCAACTGCTGAGAGAATTATCAGGGAGATCGAGGATACCATTGGTTCCGATCCGACTATCGGCGAGCCCCTTTCAGGAGAATTCAAAGGACTGCTCCGATATCGTATTGGGGAGTACCGTGTGATCTATGCACGATACCCGGATTCTGTTCTTATCGTTCGTATTGGTCACAGGAGATCCGTATACCGGTAATGGGGAACTCTTCCTTTACTGACTGTTCAAAAAGGATGTAATTCCTATGTACCTCCTTTCTTGAACCTATCATCAATGTCACTTCGTTCTGCTGTGATTTGATCCTTATCACCCCTGGCTGACATCTCTTTCGTGTTCCTGACCTCAAGGTCATCCATTATTACAATGCTGCCAATTCTGAGGTTGCCCTGTTCCAGGTCCCATTCGCTTCAAGACCTCATCCCCACAGCGCGATCAGCACGGTCCCGGCGACCATGACCAGGCTCCCGGGAACCCGTGATCGGATGCTCCCTTCGAAGAGGAAGTATCCGCCGAAAAGGACCGCGAAAAATATCGAGAGCCGTTTTATTGAGATGACATACGGCACAATCGAGAGCGTATACGCCAGGTTGATCAAGATCGCCTCTCTCATGAGGATCACTCCGAATGCAGTGGGTGGAGGGCTGTCCGGGGATTGAGGATTCGTTCTCTCTTTACGGGTTCCAATCATCCACCGCAATTTTTACAGAGAGAAAAGAGGGCAGGTATCATCAATACAATCAGACAATTGCGTCCAGCACATAATTGAAATATACCCATAGAAGAGAAGTATGCATACAGAGAGGTGGAATGAGAATGGCAAGACGCGACCGGATAAAAATACAGTCGGTTGAGGATATCCAGCACATTCTACGGCAGCACATTCCTGCGTTATCTGAAAAATATGGGATACAATCACTTGAATTATTTGGGTCCTATGTCAGGGGAGAACAGAAGAGAGGAAGTGATATCGATATTCTTGTTGAATTCCATCCGAACCGATCTCTGACACTCTTTACATTCGTCAGACTCGAACAGGAACTTTCAGATCTCCTGGGGATGAAAGTCGACTTGGTTGAAAAGGGTTCTCTCAAACCAGGGCTCCGTAACCGCATAATTCAAGAGGCAGTCCCAATATGAATCATGCGAGAGAATCAAGGCAATATATCCTGGATATGCTCGACGCAAATACGAAAGCTCTTGCATTTGTGAAAGGGATAGAAAAGGAGGAATTCCTAAACAACGAAGAAAAAATCTTTGCGGTAATCCATGCGCTGGAAAGGATGGGAGAGGCTGCCAAACATGTACCTGCCGGTATAAAAAAGAAGTATCCGGATGTTCCATGGCGATCGATTACGGGGACTCGTGACAAAGTTGATTCATGCCTATTTTGATGTCCACGTAGAGCGTCTGTGGTACACGGTCGTTGACGATCTTCCTGGCCTTGAACAGGCCCTCCGGGCCATTCTCATTGAGATGGACTAATCCCTTTTCTCTGGCGTTGTGTGTGGAGATTGACATCCCAATCTTTCTAAAAATATGTGAGATATCTCAGATCGAACGTCCTATTTTGCATACAACGAGGCAAAATCTCATACCCCCCGTTCGTTCGGCCATGGAGATGGAATGGAATATACGGAAAACTTCTTAAAGATTTCCTGCTCGCCTCCTCTGGGGTTCCACGATAGAAACCAGGGATCTTACGCACCACCGGCTCCAGGTGAGAGGATATTGCCCTTTATACTTACATCTTTTCCAGAATACCAGTATCTCTCTCTATGCTCCTGTTTCGGTAAGGTACCACGTCAGGATCGCGTTGAGACGAGATGGATGACTTGTATGCGGAGCGTAGGAAGCTGTTCCTTGATGATGAACCATATGGTTGCATGGTCGATGCCGAAATAGTGGTGAATCACGATGTTACGAAGGCCAATCACCCTTTTCCATGGAATGTCAGGATTTGTTGACCTGATCTTTTCAGGAACGAACGATGCGGCCTCCCCAAGGATTTCGAAGTTTCTTACCACGGCGTCCTGTGTCTTTCTGTCTTTCATATACTCATCAAAGGAATATCCCTGTACATAATGCTCGATAGGAACGATTGGCCTCCCGCATATCCTCAAGTGCCTCCAACGGATCACGCTTCGACATATACCACATCCCGGGTCATGGCCTGGAACAACCGGGGACGATTGGTGATACCCCCCTTTAATATGAGGTCTACCTTGTGGGAGAGAAGGTCTTCGAGGTGTTCCTTCAGATCAACGACTTCCCACCCGATTGGTTCGGAAAAGTCCACCAGGATATCGATATCGCTCTCCGCCGTTTCTTCTCCCCGTGCATACGAACCAACTATCCCGATCTCACGCACCTTGAACCTTTTTTGTAAATCAGGCAGGGCAGTGGAGAGGATCTGTAAGAATGAGGCTAATGAAAGAGCATTGCATTCCTTGTGAGCATGTGGGGACATCGTATTGTGGATAGATAACGCGAATCAGGGCAATGAATCTTTTTCCTGAACGCGGGGGCTCCTGGAACACTTTACACTATACGGGGAATCGAATCCCCTGAATCACTCTTTATGGACCATGCGAGAAAGAGCAGGGATGCCGGGGGCTATCCTTTGGCCCGCACACGGTGGGAGGAAGTGAGCAGCACATGCCTTCCACCGCCGAATTTCTGTTCAAGTCCGGTGAGTATCCATCCTGCCGCAGTCAAGGTTGTCCTTTATACTCCTGTAATTCACTGTCAGGCCACGCAGTGGGTGGGATAAACCATGCAGGAGGGGGGGTCATCCCCTCATCCCCACAGCGCGATCAGCACGGTGCCGAACGTGCGGCTCGCGTATCTCTACGGTTCGTTCCTTGCCCGCGAAGATTTCCGGGATATCGACATCGCCCTGTACCTGGACGAAGATCCGGCCGATGATCGGCAGGGATCGTATGCAGAACGGATCGGGATCGCACTGGAGGAGGCGCGCTCCTTTTGCCATGCATGCGATATCCGGATATTGAACCACTCGCCCGTATGGTTCCAGTACGAGGTGATCTCATCGGGACTGCTGCTCTACGCCAGGTCCGATGAGGAACGGTTTGAGCATGAGACCTCGGTGCTCATCGCGAACCAGGACATGAAATGCACCTGCGATCTCTTCGATTCCGGGTACCTGGCCCGGGCCTGGATTATGCGGATGCTTTCACAACTCCAGGCATGGGAACGGTACCGGGAGATACCCTACGAGGAGTGTGCACGGGAGAAGGATGTGCGGTACATGGTCTGCCATGCCATGCTCCTGGCCATACAGTCGGCGATCGACATCGCTACGGGCATCGCCGTGAAAAAGACCCCGAAGCGGCCGGACACCTGCCGGGAAACCTTCCTCATCCTTGGGAGATCGGCTCTCATCCCGGAAGATATCGCAACGGAACTCTCCACGCTTGCAGGATTCCAAAACCTCCTGGTCCACGAGTATGCCGCACTCGATCATGAGCGCGTCTACCGGATCCTCCAGGGAGACTGGCAGACACTGGTGGCAGTTCGGCACACTGTCAGGGACTTTCTCAAAGAGAACCCATAATTCGGGAGGATCACTCCCCCCTCAGGCAACCCGCCTCCTGCGACTGACCAGAGGACGATCTCCCTTTCCGGTCTTTCGCTCCCCACCGTTCGATCTCTCCAAGGACATGGTCGCGGGCTCTTGGGTATACTGGCACCAGCAGATCCAGGAGATCCTTCTTCCCGATTTTGAACCGTGATGGTCCAAGCCGTTTGAGCGCTGCCGCGTCGAATTCGGGTTTTTTATGCAGGTACACCGGAAAGCTGTCCAGTGCCTCTTGGGCGTCCCAGAATGAGTCCGGACATTCGGCACACGGGGGCACAACAGGGCCCTCTGGCTCGTGGACCGGACGATGTTGATGGCCAGGCTTTTTCACCTCCACTTCCTGCGCAACGTGGGTCCGCCGTGTACGGAGCCCCTCAAGAACCGCTTCCCTGTCCCGCCCGCGAAGGGTAAAGATAAGGAACGGGTCACGGTCACACTGCTCTGCAAGCAGGTAAAAAACCGCGGCAATATGCTTGCAAGGGTTCGCAGAGTCCGGGCAGCTGCACTCGGTCCTGATCTCCTTGCGTGTGGCAGGCAGGAGCGACAGGCCGGCACCGGCAAAGACCGTCTCAATCTCATGGGGGATCTCTCCTCCCAGGAGCATGGCGGCGAATAACGCCTGTGTTGAGAGGGCATCGAATATCTCATCCCACTGCCTGTCGTTGAAAGGCGTACACGATATCGTGACACGGTACGGCCGGGGATTGGTCCCCTGCACGTGCGCATGGACAACGGTATTCTGAATGGTGATCTGTATGACCTGTCCCTTGCGGGCGTATGCCTTTCCCCGCTGGAGGCGCGACCCTATCCCGATCTTTTCCAACGCGCCGATAAACCGTTTTGACCACCAGGTCTCCCCGATCTCTCCCTTTTTGCTCCGCGCTGCAATCCCGTTCTTCACCTTGATCGGGTTGGCCGGAGGGTAGTAGTCTCCCCAATAGGTCATATCACCATACTCCCTGTGGCACTTTTCCTGAGCGAAAACAGTTCACGGAGGTCTTCGGTTGAAAGGCCGGTGATCCAGTCTTCCCCTGTGCCGATGACGCTCCCTGCCAGTGCCCGCTTCTCATGAAGCACGGCATCGATCTTCTCCTCAAGTGTTCCTCCGGCGATCATGAGGTGTACCTCCACATTCCTGGACTGCCCGATCCGGAATGCCCTGTCGGTCGCCTGGTCCTCAACGGCCGGGTTCCACCAGCGGTCGATATGGAAGACATGGGTTGCCGAGGTAAGGTTCAGCCCGGTGCCCCCGGCTTTTAAGGACAGGATAAAGACCTTCGGACCTTGCTTCTCCGCAAACCGGGCCACCATCCTGTCCCGATCCTCCCGTCTCGTTTTCCCGTGCAGGAAGAGGACTTCGGTGGAAAAGACCGTTTCAAGATAGGGTTTGAGTATTCCGCCGAATGATGCGAACTGGGTGAAGATGAGGGCACGTTCATTATTTGCGAGCACCTCGTCAAGGACCTCGCAGAGCCTCTCTAACTTTCCGGATCGGGCGGCAAGAGAGCTTCCGTCATTGAGGAAGAGGGCCGGGTGGTTGCAGATCTGTTTTAACCGCATCAGGGTGACAAGGACGGCCCCTCTCCGTGCAACTCCCCTGAGGGAGTCGAGCTTCTCCAGCATATCCTGCACTGCAGCTTCGTAGAGGGAGACCTGCTCCCTGGTGAGCGGACAGAACTCCTTTACGAGTATCTTTTCCGGAAGATCGCTGATGATCTTCCGGTCGGTCTTCACCCTCCGCAGGAGGAACGGCCGGACGATTTTTTTCAAGGCCAGCGCCCGTGTGGCGTCGTGCTGCCGCTCAATGGGGGTTGCAATCTTTTTCTGGAACGCGGCCGCGGTTCCCAGGTAACCGGGATTCAGGAAATCCATAATCGACCAGAGTTCAGCGAGCCGGTTCTCTACGGGGGTGCCGGTGATGGCGATCCTGCTTCCGGCGGGCAGTTTCCTGACCGCCCTGGCCTGTTTTGTGGCATGATTCTTGATGTTCTGGGCTTCATCGAGAACGACACAGTCCCATGAATGCGACGAGAGGAGCTCTTCATCTCTCTGGACTGTCTGGTACGAGGTGATAACAAGATCGCTCTGTCCCCGCTCGCGATCGAACTGATCGCCGGAACACCGGTCAGCACCGTGGTGGACGTACACCCTGAGGGATGGTGCAAACCTTTTGACCTCGCGCATCCAGTTGCCGATGATCGACATCGGGCAGACGAGCAATGTGGGATTTTCTGCGTGTCCTTCCGTGTTCCGGAGGGCCAGGTACGCGATCACCTGCACAGTCTTCCCCAGTCCCATGTCGTCGCAAAGGCAGGCACCCATGCCGGAGCGCGTAAGCCGCAAAAGCCACGCGGTCCCGTACTCCTGGTATGGCCGCAACGTGCCGGTAAATGTCTCCGGCAGGACGACCGGAGTCGGGTCCTGCACGGATACGAGCCGGTCGAGGAACGCCCTGAGATCCGTGTCAGTAACCGATGAGGTGAGGGGGAGGTCTTCATCCGCCGGGCCCCCCAGCGTGAGGGCAAGTGCATCGGCCAGTGACATCTTTTTGTCCGGGTAAACCTTTTTGAATGCGCTGACGACCCGCCGCACCTCTTCGGGATCGAATACCACCCACCGCCCCCGGACTTTCATGAGAGGGAGTTTCCGCGTGGTGAGCTGATCGAACTCTTCAGGCGATAGTTCTTCATCGCCAATGGCGATCCTCCAGTCAAAGGAGAGGATGCTATGGAGTGAGAATGCCCCGCTGCCCTTCCCTTTTTTCGCAGCCCTGCCTTTGAAGGTCACCCTGATCGAAGGGTGCTGGCGGCCGTGCTGCCACCACGAGGGCAGCAGGACAGGACAGCCGAGTTCTTTGAGAAGAGGTGCGGTTTCTGCAAGAAACCCGTAGACCTGTTCCGGGGGGAGGGCGATCCCATCAGGCCGTGCTTCCTTTAAGGCTTCCCGGATCGGGGGGTAGACCCTGGCGGCAGTCCCGAGATCATAGAGCATCCGGTCCTGCGGGTGGCCGGTCTCTTTTTTTACCAGATGCTCAACCGTGTTCGATCTCCCGGACCAGACCTCACTGGCAGGGACCAGCAGCGTGGGATCATCCTTCGCCTGCAGGAAGAAGCC
>Ga0265297_10007608_pt1 | contig 14905 bp, 13 predicted proteins | sample Munlanlwell13791_FD_192502 | JGI IMG/M metagenome (GOLD analysis project Ga0265297, IMG submission 192502) | Leachate microbial communities from a municipal landfill in Southern Ontario, Canada - Leachate well 137-91 | ecosystem: Engineered > Solid waste > Landfill > Unclassified | place... | reverse complement strand
CACGCCGCCAGCGTTCACTCTGAGCCAGGATCAAACTCTCCATAATTGGTGGTTCAATCCTATGACCCAAGATGTTAAAATCATTGGCTTCATAAATTGTTATCTATTTTACTTTTTGGTGGTTAGCTTCCTAACCAAAGTAAATAGACGGTTGTTGTATTGTGTTGACATTAAAGGTCAACGTCTTCGAGCATCGCCCAAAACCGCTAAACCTACTTAGTTTTCAATGATCGCAAACTCAAACTCAATACCTTAACTCAAGGCGTCTCATCGTTTGTGGACGGGAATTATAGGGGAATTCATAAACAATGTCAAGAGGTTTTCAAAAGATTATGAAAAGAATTTACTTTGCATAATTTTTACAAATAACTTATACATTATTATATGTGTTTTCCACTTTCATGGTTTGTTTTATTGCCATTATCTACCGCCAAGAGCAAAACCGGAAGGATAAACAAATCACTCAGTAAAGAGATCAACATCAAAATAGCCCCATAGGCACCGATCAGCTGTAGAGACTGCAACTCCGTCAATGTCAACAGTGCAAATACGATCATCAACACTACCGCACTCGTTATCGCAGGGACGCCGGAATAAAAGAACATAATCTCGAGCGCATGCTTGCGTGTCCGTCCGAAATAACGGCTTCTGAAATATTTATATCCGAAGTGAATAATCGTATCCGATGTCAATCCGACCGAAATTGTCATTGCGATCAATGCCTCAATGCTTAGTTCGAAATTAAATACCATCATAAATACGGTAAACCATACGATGGGGATCGCATTCGCGATAAAACCGACAAATCCAACCTTTGCCGATCGAAAGATAATCCCCATTATCACTCCTATCATCAATAGTGCCGAGAGTGAAGAGAATGCCAATATTAGTGTTTTATCCATTTTCGAGCTCTCAGAGAGACTTTCGACATCCGTGAAATAGATCGGCAATGCCTTGTACCCTTCCAGCCATCGTATTACCGCCGACTGGTCTGCATTATGGAGTGTAATGGAGATGTTTAATGCATCCTTATCGATATACGATTGTTTTAAATCATACAATTCGAGAAAAAATAACGCTTGCAACAGCCGTTGCTCATCAAAAGCAGTTTGCGGTTTATTCGCCATATCCAGCCGCTTCAAAATCGTTACGACCGAATCCACTTTTTCTATTCCGTGATTATGTATACGCAGTTCCGATTCAAACGTTTCAATTTTTTGCAGCGTATCGAGATCAATGTCTTCAAACGGAACTTTCAGCGTGATTGTATTTTGCGTGACATGCTTATCAAAGAATCCATCCGGCGTCATGGCAAGACGAACGACTATAGTGACTAGAAGAATCAGACTTGCGACCATAAAACCTTTTAACAGTTTAGGGTTATAGTGTATTTCGTGATTAGCAAACCAATAACAGATCCGTGCAAATCCGACTCTAGGGTGACTAACCGAAAAATAGCTGAGAAATGCGGGTAAAAATACAATGCTGACAATATAAGCAACAGCCGAAGAAACCATCAAGCTCAAACTTAGCATGGTGACAATCTTTGAATCGGCAAAAAGCAGCGATCCCAAACTTAGGATCAAAACCGGCAGCGTCCAAACAGCAGGATGAAGATTCCGATTGATACTTTTTTCGATTGCCCGGATTGAGTCATTTTTAAATTGTGAAACGTGCCATCGATAATAAAAATAGAGATAATGGCCGATCGCGATGCTGACGACCATCAAGCTCATCGCAATATGTATCTGTTTGCTGCCGGTAAACAAATACATAAGTGAAAATGTCCATATCAATGTCAGCAAAGTAACGCTGATTGCCCCGAATGCGGCAATATAATTTCTAAACAAAATCCGTGACATCAAGACGATCACCAAAACAATCACGCCGACATACCAAAGGTAATGCCCCAATTGCGCTTCAACGACCGGCTCGGAGTAGTGGTGTTCAAACGGAATATTCATATGATCGAACCGGAGCTGATTTTTCGAATGAATAATGAAATTAAATTCTGTGAAGTCATCATTGACAAACCGTTCGTACGGCTCGGGGAAATTTTTGACAAACGTCAACATCTTCTCTGCACTCAAATGGCCGATCGGCAGTGCTTTAACGATTTCAGATTCATCGGATGTCCGGTCATTATAAACGATATGGGAAGCAAACAGCGATTCTACCTGTTCGACTCCGGGCTGATATTCAAGCTCGGCTTGAAGTGATTGCAACCGTTTTTTTGTCGATTCGTCAAAACCGGCAGTTTTAACACTTAATCGCCCGATATTGGAAGTCGAATATTCCTGCTGGGTTGTTTTTTGAAACTGTTTTGATTCGCTCAACCAAAAAAAAGTATCCGAAGAGATCAATTCAGGTTTGATAAAAGCAAAAACACCGACAGACAATAAAATAAATATTGCGATAACCCACGCTCTAAATCGCCGAATAAAGGTAACAAAATGTGATGTATCCGGAGTATGATAGTACATGGTTAATTCCACTCTTTCGCGATGATGAGATAAGGACGTTTGGATACGCCGACCTGTTCGGCCACATCCTCTATAGCATTGATCTTCTCTGTGACGGCAGGTTCAAACTCACGTAACGGGTCTATCTCTTTTTTCCCTACCATCACCTCAAGAAGACGCTGCAACGGTTTTGGCGATGCATATATGGTACCAATAAGATCATGCGAGTTAAACCGTTTTAGTTCATAAAAAAAGATATAGTAACGATATATCGTTCTCATTTTAGGGCTTTCAAAAAGCATCGATATAAAATCCTGCGAATGGGGACACTTGGGGTCTACAAAAACATATACCTTGATATCGCCTTCTCCATATTGCATCGCATAGTGCTCTATCGGCTGAAGAAGCGCGACCTTTTGCTTGGTCGACAACTCTTTTGCAACGGCTTCCATGGAGATAAAACACCATAAAAACAGTAGAACCGTCATGAAATAGGATATCGGCTTGGATGTATTCTTCATAACGTAATCATAAACCAGTCATATTACGATATCACTACAAATGTGATTAAAAAATGATCATTTAAGCCGGTTTGTATCGAACAGCTGCCATAAAATCAGCTAATCGTCACTCCAGACGTCACACAAAATACTCATTTTTTACACTATAATATAATTTTATCGAACATAAGGGAAAAAAAGATGGATTACGTCGAATTTTTGGGGACAAGCGGAACACGAACGCCTACACAGGGAACTACATGTGTCCAAGTCTCTAATCATTGTGTTATCGATGCGGGGAATCTCATCAACACATTCGGCGATAATATCTTGTCAGTCGAACATATTTTTCTTACCCATTCGCATCTTGATCATATTATCGATATTCCGTTTCTAGCCGATCTCTTTGTTGCCCAAAAATCATCCCCGCTTAAAATATATGGGCTAAAAACAACGCTGGATGATTTACGACACTTTGTTTTCAACCACCGTATCTGGCCCAATTTTGTAGAAATCGATTTAATCGGATATCCCGGCAAAACTATTGAATTGATTGAAATCGAACCGGATATCTCCTATCCTATCGACGGGGTATCTCTCACCCCATTTAAAACGGATCATACTGACGGAAGCTGCGGATATCTGATCGAAAAAGAGGGTAACGGCATCCTCTTTACTGCGGATACCTATCGATGCCCGCGTATTTGGGAACTGTTGGATCAAAATCCCCATATTCACTCTTTGGTCGTCGAGATCTCATTCCCGTCCGATTTTAATGAACTGGCTTTAGATAGCAAACATCTGACCCCCGCTCTGTTGGAAAGCGAACTCACCTCCTGCACACGCACCGATTTTATTCTTTATACCATGCATCTTAAAACATTGTACGCTCCGGCCATTATTCATGAACTACAAAGTATGCAATTATTAAAAAACGGAGGAAGGGTCCTGAGAGACCTCGATCGAATCGATTATGCAAAGTGACGCTATAATACGCCCAATAAATGATTAAGGTGTGAAAATGAGTATAGAACAAACATTAATAGAGCGAAGCAACAACCAATGTGAACTTTGCGGTGCGACAGAAGGGTTAAGCGTTGTCGAAGTGGCTCCCAGTGATGCGTCAGCAGAACAATCAATTTATATTTGCGAAACCTGCAAAAGCCAAATCGCCAATCCCCAAAATCTCGATGCCGATCACTGGCGCTGTCTGGGTGACAGTATGTGGAGCCAGGTCCCTGCCGTACAAGTGATGGCCTATCGTCTTCTCAGTGTCCTAGGGGAACAAGACCAGCTCGACATGATGTATCTCGAAGACGAAATTAAAGCATGGGCACAAGCAGGAATGTTAAGCGGTACGGCAAATGATGATGGCGGCGCTGTCATCCACCGCGACAGTAACGGCACAATCCTTGCCGAAGGAGATACGGTAACCCTTATCAAAGATCTCGAAGTCAAAGGGGCAGGATTCACAGCAAAACGGGGGACTATCGTCAAAAATATCCATCTTACTGAAGATCCGAAATTTATCGAAGGCAAAATCAACGGCACACAGATCGTCTTGGTCGCCGCATTTATGAAAAAGTCCAATTAAATCCTCTTTTAGCAGACCCGTGAGGGTACTGCTCTTTCAGCTATCCGACATTACCGGAAAATTTGTTCTCCATTCAAAAGTTATTTTTCATGAAATTCATATACGCCGTCGAAATGTTCCAAGTTGATCAGGCGTAAATGGTCGCATCGTTGGATATAAAGGGTGTAGAGCGGATGAGACGCCGTTTCGTTCAATCCGTTTAGCGACGCTATAGCTTCGTCGAACATCGCACTGCGATAAAGTTCCAATGCGCTATGAAAACGGTCCAGCTCCTCTTGTAAAACAGCATCCGCAATTCCCGGAGCGATAACTTCATAAATCCGAATCACTTCGCTTTTCCCTTTTACCCGTACCAAATCCAGCTCGCGGATAACATAGGTTGAACGGAGCGCTTTGTAGGTAAATTCAGAGATAATGAGCCGCACATGATAATATTTGCACAGCCCTTCCAGACGAGATGCTAAATTAACCGCATCGCCGATAATCGTATAATCAGAGCGCCCTTGTGATCCGATATCCCCTACCGTTACCAATCCGGTATTGATACCGATACCGAAATCAAGCTCGGTATGAAATCTGGCGTAAAGTCTTCGGCTTAAAGATTCACGGAGCGACAGTTGCAGCAGAGCTGTTTGTACCGCAACATCCGCATGGTCATCCACGCGGTTCGGCGCATTCCAATACGCCATAATCGCATCACCGATAAATTTATCGATCGTCCCTTTTGACTCAATGATCGGTTCGGCCATAGCGGTCATATACTCATTCAAAAAATCGACGACCCTTTGGGGTGAACCGAACTGTTCAGAAATCGCGGTAAACGAACGAATATCGGAAAAAAAGATCGATACTTCAACCTCCCGGGTTTGAAACGCATCAAACGATTCCGATTTGAGCATATCTTCCATCACTTGCTGAGAGACTTTTTGGGCAAATTTTTTCTTGACCTCCTCTTTTTGGCGGTTTTCAAAGAAAAAGTTCATCCCAAGAACCGACACTATCGATGTTATCAAAACCACGAGACTGTAAAATAGATTGACAATAATATGGTGATCAAACAGCAGATAGTAGTTGAAATACCCTACCCCTGCACATACAGCAATAAATCCGCCGAAAAGCCAATAAGGAGGGAGAAAAGATAAGCCGAAGACGACAACCGCACACAATATGACGATCATCCCCAGTTCTACGATCTCGATCCATTCCGGACGAAGCAGCATATCATGCTGAAGAAGATTATCAATCAGAGTTGCCTGAATCTCAATGCCGGGGATGATATTGTCAAACGGGTTACTGCGCAGATCCATCAATCCATACGCCGATGTGCCGACCAATACGAATTTCCCTTCAATCTTTTTCGGATCAAACGTATTGTTTACGATGTCACTTGCGGAGATATAGGGGAATGTTCTCCCGGGGCCCCGATGATTAAGATACATCCGCCCGTTACGGTCGGTAGGAATCTCTACCGTACCGGCACGTATCGAGGATACGCCCGTCGGCGAATAGTCTATGACCACTTTTTGAGCATTTATCGCGATGCGGTACATCTCGAATGCCAGCGAAGGATAGATACTCCCCTGATAACGCATGATAAGCGGGACGCTCCGGATAGACCCTGAAGCATCGGGGACATTGTTGATAAATCCGCTCGAATATCCGCTTGTTTGGATCACTTCAAGGTTACTCAGCAAACCGTTCGGTTCCAGTAGATAATTGCCCTTGGGGATATTTTTTTCGATAAAGATCGCCGGGATATCGGGCAGAGTGGAGTGATCCGAATTAAAAGCCTCATCAAAATTGAAAATATACCCCAATACCGTAGGGGTATTTTGAATCGTCTCGGCAAGCTGCAAATCATAGTTCGGCAGCGTTTTCGGGATATGCAACTCGCGTCCAAAACGGTGCGGGGAGGTTTTATCCTCTTCGGAAAAAACGATATCCAGTCCTATGATTCCCGCACCCGCGGCAGAGAGGTTCTGGATCATCCGTGAGACGGTATTGCGCTCCCAGGGCCATTGCCCTATCGTATGGAGACTTTTTTCATCAATGTCTATAATGACGATGTCATTGCTTACCGGGGTGACTCCCCGCGCGATAAAGAGAAAATCGCGCAATTTATCATCGAGATTTTGGTAGGTTGCCGGTAAAAAAAGATACGCATACGATACACCGCTGCTGATAATGATAAAGAGTAAAAACCGGGCCAGACGGATGGATATACGCATTAGCTACGGCATCTTTTTAAAATCATTTCGGCTATCACGGCCCAAAGGTAGCACCATCTACGCCATGCTGAACATTGACAGCCGGTTCCAAGATCCTCTCCGTTGTAATCGTCACGCCGGTATCGGTTACAAGACGCTCGACATCAAGGGCCGCTCCACGATCAAGCGATTCATCCGGATGCAATATCGCCGCCCCGTTTGGGAGAACGTCTCCTGAAGCGGCGGAGAGATTCAATCCTTCGTCTAACATTTTTTTGAGCTGTTCGGGAGTGAACTCTTTGACTTCACCCATAGCCCCTGCGGCCGAAAGGGTAATATACGACCCCGCCGGGACGATAGCGACATTCACTCCGTCAGCGCTTCGTACGACAATGCTCCCCTGCATGCACAAAATAGTGATCTCCCCATTCGATGATACCTGAACAATAAAATCGGTCCCCCGGATACCGATAGTCGCTGTTTTCGTCCTAACGATAAACTTTTCAGGGGCGATTTTTCCGATTTTTCCGCTCACAGCCCGGATGGTTCCGGTAATCATATTGAATTTCGCTATAGAATCCGGAGTTGCATCAAAAAGGTACTCTTCCACGGAAAATCGGCTCTCCTTTCCAACCGTGATAATCGTGTTATCCTTGAAGGTCAGCTGCGCCTTTGAATTTTTGGCCGTTACGACCGTGTCTTTCGACTCTAAAGGGGCTCCCAAAGTTGCCGAGAGCTCCTTCGAACCCCGTTCTATAGACGCTTTGCCGTTTAAAGCGGTGATGTTGCCGACACTCGCCCCCAATAAAGATACCAACGAGAAAAGCAAGAGTGATAATTTGGTAAAGAAACGCATAGTGTAACCCTCCTAAAAGCGAGTAGACAGACTCAAACCGAGTGTGTATTTGTCAAAATGGTAAATTGAGATGGTGGAATCGGTGTGATTGTAATTCCCCAAAAATTCCAGCGATACGGCCTTGGTAAGACGCTGTATGAGATTGATCGATCCGTAAACCGTTTTATCGGTACGATTCGACTGGAACAAGGTGCTGTAATCATCATAATCGCGTCTTTTCACACCCATATTGGCTTGCAGGATACTCATCGGCAGCAGCTGATTCGTATAAAGGAAATTCGCGCCCGTTTCATTGTAATTGACATCAACACGGTTACCGCTATTTTTGATTTGACGCGAAGAAAAAAGCTCCCCGCGCAGAGAGTTCGCCGGGGTAAAATAGTATTCCAGCCCTGCTTGCATCTGTATATTACGGCTATCCAAAGCGTTGGCGGTTTCAGTATAATTTTTTCGGCCTATTTTAAAGGCAACCGTTTGACGCAATGAAGAGGAGTAACTGTACATCCACTTCGGCTGAAGGGAATATTGCATGTAATAATTGTTCCCTCCCAGCAATACCCTGTCCACACCTGCGACCAATTCATACAAAGAACGTTCATTACTATAGATCATTGCCGGATTATAGGAAAATACCGTCAAATCATACCCATGTTCATCGCTGTACCGACGGTTATAGAGACCTAGCTGATTACGGATCATCGCTCCTTTACTCTCCCCGATGTCATACAGATGAGTCACTCTTAGCGTTTCCTCATGCGCCGTATCACTGACAGAATGGGCAGCGGGAAATACCCCGTAGGCCGGAAGAATATATATATCGTCAGACGAGCCGAAATTGACGTTCGAATCGTATAAAAATCCGGCTCTGGCCGTTGCGGAAAAAAAGCTGCGCTGCCGCTGTTTAGCAATGGCGCTTAAGTAATATTCAACCTGATCGCGAACATTTTGAGGAAGCCCGGGATATTGCACAACTTTTGCAAATCCCTCTTCGGCTTCGCTGGAGAGACCGGCACTTTGTTGCGCTCTGGCAAGCTCGACCCGGTTATAAACGTTGTCAGGTTCGAGCATCATTACCCGTTCGAATGCGGCAATGGCGGCAGAGAGTTCACCGACCTCATAGGCACTTCTTCCCAGGTAAAAATTGAGTTTCGGATCATCCAAAGCTTCCAGATAGAGGGTAGAGAGGATCGCATAGGAACGGGTGTACTCTTTTGAGGCATAAAACTTTTTAGCCTCTTCGTACACCCCTTTCTCGCTATCGGATAGGGCATAAGCATGAGCCGAAAATGCCAGGGCTCCGATTAAGACAAAAGAGCGAAAACGGTTACTTGTCATGGTCTATCCTTATGCATCGAAATCAAGATTAACGGCATCGATATTTTCTTCTTTGAGCGTCTCTTTCGCGTAACGCAAATAAATACCGCTTTCATAAAAGAATCGGACGATGTCGATATCCAGATCTCCGTCTTTAGCCATATAATAAAGGATTTTCATCACTTCGGATAATTTTTTCGCTTTTTTATAAGGGCGGTCTGATGCCGAAAGGGCTTCAAAAATATCGGCAATTGCCAGAATACGCGCTTCAAAACTGAGCTCATCCCCTTTGAGCCCGAGCGGGTACCCTTTGCCGTTTATTTTTTCATGGTGCCCGGATGCCACTTCGGCTACATGTTCAAGCTTACGGGGAAAAGGGAGCTGATTGAGCATCCGCAGGCTAACCATCGCATGATTGTTGATGATTTCGCGCTGTGCACTCGTCAGTGTCCCTTTTTGGACACACAAATTATTCACTTCATCGTCGCTCAGCAGCGGCTCTTCCACTCCATCAAAAAGGATTTTTCGCTGAGCGATGGTACGGATTCTCTCGACACTCTCGTTACTAAAAAATTCGCTTCCCTTATTCGCCTCCGAAAGAAACCGATACTCGTCATCCAACTCTTCAACGGATCGATGAAACGCCTCTTCGAGTCTATTAAGCGCTTCGGGATCGGTTAGGGTATTTTTTTCAATCAGATAATGGGTATAAACATCCCGTTTCAGAATTTCAAATTTCAGCTTAACCGTTCCTATACGGTCGTAGATCGTTTCGAGTTTCGTCGATTTGTCGATAATATACTCCGGAGTGGTTATCTTTCCGATATCGTGCATCAGTGCTGAAAACTTGATCTCTTGCAGTTCCTCATCATCATACCGAATCTCTTTAAAATGGTCTTCGTCCTCACTGATTGCACGGGCGATCATCATAGAAAGGGAAACCATCCTGCCGATATGCCCGGCCGTGTAGGGGGATTTTTCTTCAATAGCAACGTTGATTGTCTTTAAAAACGATTCAAGTAAAAGTTCCAAATCATTAATCAGCCGCTGTTTGGTCAAAGCAACCGCTGCTTGAGAACCTAAAGACGACGCCAGATCTTCGTCTTGACGGTCAAAAGGGATAATGGTTCCGTCGCTCCCTTTTTTATTGATGAGCTGAAGAACGGCAATCAGGTTCTCTTCATGATCTTTCAATGGAAGGACCAGCATCGACTCAGAGCGATATCCCGTCTTCTTGTCAAATTCGATCGTGCCGCTGAAATCGTAACCGGTCGATTTATACACATCGGGGATGTTGACCGTCACTTCTTCCAACGCACACATCGCCGCGACCATATGATGGTTTTTGTTCCCATCGGCATCATAAATATCAAGCGGTTCCCATTCGATATTTCCCGAAGTCCCCCCCATTTGAATTCCCAAAGAGTCGTTTTGGATAACTTTGAATTCGAGCTGTTTCGTTTTCGGATTATAAAGATATAAAGTCCCTCCATCGGCGTTTGTGAGCTGTTTACTCTGGCTGATGATCATTTCCAAAAGGGTGTCAATGTTCTTTTCTGCGGATAAAGCGGTTCCGATAGAGATGATCTGCGAAATGATTGAATTTCGCGTATGGCGCTTACATGGTACGGTTGCAGTCTCAGGGTTGTACGGAAGGCATTCGAAACTTTCCAGAACATGTCCTCCCCTCTCCAAAATTCCCAATGCATTGAGCTCTTCTTTAATAGTCCGCTCAAACAAATACTTTAAATGCATCGGAAAAATACGAAAATCGTGCCGTCTGCATTCGTTAAGCTCTTCGGAAAGAATTTTAGGGGTCATATGTTTGCTGTCTTGAGCAAGACGGTCATAAGCGGAAGGGAATGAGACATCGATGATCAAAGAGTGGATGTGAGGATTTGCGTCCATTATCTCCCATATCTTTTTGCACCGATAGGTGTCGGATGTAAATAATATACCGTTTCCCTCTTTTTCGATCAGATATCCGCAGCTTCCGTCGGTATGGTTGGTTTTAAACGGAGTCAGCACAATATCATCGACGTTATAGCTCTGATCGGGAGATATCTCTATAAATTCAATTGTTTTGGCATTGTGTTCAAACAGATCGATCTCTTCAAAATTCGGCCATATCCGATGATTAAAGATAAACTGCCGCAGATCGTACAATGTCTCTTTGAGCCCGTATATCTTGAGTGAAGAGGTTTGTTGTGTGACAAACAAATCGGCTAAAAAAGGGATATCGATAATATGATCGAGATGAGAATGGGTGAGAAAAATATGTTCGATGGAAAAAAGACCGTTTCCCAATCCCTCGATCAAATTTCCGGTATCAATGACGCAATGTTCCGAAACTTTTAAACAGGTCGTCCCTTCTAAGGGAGTTTTCGTTCCGCTGATCCCTAAAAATTCGATGTATTCCATATATTTCTCGCTCTGTTCATGGCATAGTCATCAATTGTAGTATCAAGAATATTAAGGATGCGTTAATTCAATCTTTTTTATGCTTTTATTAAATCATATCCATCTCTTTGAGTGCCCTGCGTATTGCTCCGGCGATCGATTCACCCGTCCGTTTCGTATAAACATCGAGTTTTTCTTTCTCAGCTTTGGTAAGGGTTAGAAAAACTTTTTCGCTTTTTTTGGTTTCATCCGATTTTTTCGGTCTTCCGCCGGGATGTTTAGCGGTTTGTATCTCTTTATGGGTAGAGAGTTCTCGCTGAGTCACCCGTTTGGCGAATTTGTTCTCTTTTGGGATAGTATCCATTATTGCACCTTTTAAACTGTAAATAACTCTTTATCAACTCTCATATTCGCGGATCTTTTCATGCAGATCACGGAAAAGTTTCGTCCCTTTTTTGTAAGCGTACGCTTTTATCCCCCCCTGCTCTGAGAGTTCTACTATCGATTTGTTTTCATTGATCGCCGTTTGAAGGGCGACGCTCATAGGGAGCGGAAACATCTCGATCTCAAATCCCAATGTCTCTTCAAAGACGAATTTGGCATCATTGATATCATTCTCTTTTTGACTCATGTTTGGGACCATCAAGATCGGTTTGTTCGCCGATGCAACCCGCATCAAGGTATCTACCGTCCCCTGTATCGTCTCTAGGGTCGGAATAAACGGGATGATGATCAAATCCGAATAGCCGATGGCCTGATCGAGTTTGATATCGTCAAACCCTCCGAAATCGAACACTGTCTCTGCCGTCGGTTTTGCCAGATATTTTTCCCGAATATCGATACGGTTCACTTTACCCGGGATCCGCTCAGAGAGTGACCCGTAGGGATCTATTTCACATCCTTGAAATCCGAATCCCGTTATAAGCTGGTGGGCGATCATCGACTTGCCCACCCCCCCTTTAAAATTGACAATCGTAATATTCATCATTATTCCTATAGTAATTAACTGTAATATACAGTATTTTACAGTTAATTAATAGTTAATGTCAAGTTTTATACAGTAAAAAACTATCTCTTTTTCACATTATTCAAGCGGGAAGTCGAACGGCAAAAGAGATCCCGCCGAAAGTGACGGATAGAGGAGTAAAAAAGAGGGGATTTAGAAAAAGAGCCAGATCAGCAACGCCAATCCGATACCGAGATTAATCCAGCTGCCGCCGTCTTCGAAAAGCATCACGAGCACTTCGTAGTACTGCCGCTCGATGGCGGAAGCAGCTAATGGCATTTGATCTTTGGCGTAGAGCGTAATATCGCTTCCCCAAAGGAATGCAACGATTTCAGGGGAAATAAAAAAAAGGAGAACGCCCACAAACCCCCATACGGTTTTGGCTGGTTTCATCGAGATAAAAGCCTGTTTTGTTTTAGGGTTTTGGACAAACTGTTTTGCTGCGGTTTTTATTTTTTGTTTCATGTGATGCGAATTTTAGCATAAAAGAGTGCCGATAGCCTCTTCCCTTTCCTGTCATAGGATGAAAGCGCCCGTTGAAAGAGTTATTCCGGCAGTTCGCTGAAATCTTCTTTTCCGACGCTACATACAGGACATAACCAGTCCTCCGGCAAATTTTCAAAAGGTGTACCCGGAGGAATACTGTTCTCCGGGTCACCTAAGTCCGGGTCATAGATGTAACCGCAAACATTGCATTCGTATTTTGTCATCTTCTGCTCCTTGCTCTAACTGTATTTATCCATCTCATCACTGAGAATTCGATAATTGACCTCCCGCGAGGACAACGGCGCCGATCCTATGCGGCTTTCATTCCGAAGAGCATCTTCCAAAAGAACTTTTTGAGGACTTTTATAGATCACCCCGATCGGAAACGGATGGCTCTGCAGTGACGCGGCAAACGCCATGACCTTGTCGGTAGGGTCATAGTCGCCCGGCAGTTCGTAGATATTTTCTTTAAACCACTTAAACGTATTCGTTTTATTAAACGTGACACACGGCTGAAAAATATCGATAAGGGCATACCCTTTATGCTCAATTGCAATTTTGAGCATTGCTTTGCAGTGCTCTTTGTTCCCCGAAAATGTCCGGATAACCAGCGACGCATCAAGCGATATCGCCGTAGCGATCGGATTAAACGGCTCGACATGAACCCCTTGTGTCTGGACGGGCGTTTTAAATTCCCGCTGTGATGTCGGGGAGGCTTGGCCTTTGGTCAGACCATAGACCATATTGTTGTGAACGATGTTGATAATATCGGCATTTCGTCGGATCGCCGCCATAAAGTGGTTCCCCCCTTCGCCGTACATATCCCCATCACCCCCCTCGGCGATCACCGTTAATGACGGGTTGGCAACTTTCACCCCCTGCGCGACGGGAAGCGCTCTGCCGTGAAGGCCGTTGAACATATTGACCCTCATATATTGCGGTGCTTTTGCCGCCTGCCCTATCCCCGATACGACAACCGTCTGGATCGGGTCAAGCCCCATCTCGTCAAGCACCTCTTTTAAATGGGCAAGAATCGAAAAATTTCCGCATCCGGGACACCATGCATTATCCTCTACGATTCGGTCAAACCGTGTACTCATCGGATCTCCTTTAGCACTGCTTGAAGTTTTTCGCTCAGCTCGTCGACGAAAAAACTCAATCCGTCGGATTTGAGTATCTGTGCGTGAACCTCGATTCCGTGCAGTTTTAACAGTTTGGCAAACTGCCCCGTCGCATTATTTTCGGCCACTATGATCCGGTTTGCTTTTTTAAGCGGTTCCAGCTGTAATTCGCTAAGCGGATAGAGCCACGAAAAATGGAGAGATGAGACATCAGCGTCGCTTACTCGCTCCACGGCCTCTTTGATGATGTGTTTCGTGCTTCCCCATCCGACAATGATAATGGCGCTTTCCCCCTCTGCTTCGGGAATAATCGCTTCGTTACGAATCAACTCACCCTTTATGAGACGTTTTCCGTTTTGCTCGTTACGTACATCCATACTCTCGGTGATCAGCCCCTCTTCGGTATGCTCATCCGAATCGATGAGTACCAATCCCTCGCCGTGTCCCGGAATCCCTCGGGGACTGATACCCTCTTGCGTAAGAAGATACCGTTTATAGCCCGCCTCAGTTTTGTCGATGTGGCGCACAGGCTGTTTCGTATCGATTTCAAACCGCTCGACATGAAAATAACTGTCTGCAAGATATTGATCGCTCAGAACAATCACCGGAACCTGAAACAAGTCGGCAAGATCGAAGGCTCTTCGTGCAAGATTAAAGCACTCTTTCGGATCGCCCGGAGCAAGGACGATCCGCGGAAACTCCCCGTGACCCGCATAGATTGCCAGCTCCAAATCCCCCTGTTCCGTCCGCGTCGGAAGGCCGGTCGCGGGTCCGGGCCGCTGTGCCAGATAGACGACCATCGGTGTCTCACTCATTCCCGAGAGACTGACTCCCTCTCCCATCAGGGCAAATCCGCCGCCGCTCGTCGTCGTGATCGCCCGTCCGCCGCCGTACCAGACACCCAACCCCATCTGAAACGCCGCAATCTCGTCTTCGGCCTGCTCGACGCAGATGCCGGA
>Ga0265297_10007607_pt1 | contig 14905 bp, 8 predicted proteins | sample Munlanlwell13791_FD_192502 | JGI IMG/M metagenome (GOLD analysis project Ga0265297, IMG submission 192502) | Leachate microbial communities from a municipal landfill in Southern Ontario, Canada - Leachate well 137-91 | ecosystem: Engineered > Solid waste > Landfill > Unclassified | place... | reverse complement strand
CCAAAGCTGTCAGTGTTTTCTGGGAACCCGAGGCCATTTCCCCGATCGCAAAACCATTGGGATTGGAAGGTGCAGCCGTCCAGCCGGAAGGAACATCAAAAAGTGTTGAAATGATCTGCAGCGGATTTAAATTAACCGTCACGGTTTTCCAAAATGCGTTGTTATGCAACGCCCTGACAGTCAAAGTCTGTCCATTCAATTCCACGGACTGAACGTTCCCGCTAAACGTGACCCGGCTTGAGGCATCACGAAGTTTCTGAACATAGATCGTATCTCCGATCCCATAAACAACGATGTCCCCGTTGGAGAGAATATCCGAAAAACTTTGGGCGCTTGACCCCTCCGGTATTGTCGCAATCTTGATCAGTTCCCCTGTTGTCCGGTCCAAAGCTACCAACATCTCTTCAGAGCCCACCGTCACCTTTCCGATCGCGAAACCATCAGGATTCGAAGGTGCGGCCTTCCAACCTGGAGGAACATCATAAAATGTCGAGTCAATGCTCCCCTCCAACAGGTCAACCCTGACGATTTTTGTGAAAGTAATTTTCAGGAGGTCATTGTATTCCGCGACAGGGATGTTCACGATCCGCTGCCCGTCAAAACTTCCCGGAGGATCGAATATGAAAAAACCATTAAATGAAATAAGTTTCCCTAAAGATGTTTCTGCGTAAATCGTATTTACGCCGTTCGCGTCTCTCGCGCCAAGAACAACTCCGGCCACTTGCTCTGAAGTATAAAAGTCCGAACTGTCTTGAAGCCGCCACGAGATGGGTATGTCTCCCAATGTGTAAATTTCTTTTTTGCTTATTTGAAACAATACCACCCGAGCTGTATTGGGATTTCCGGGGACTAACACAGCCCCCACTACGAAATCGGGATTCGAAGGCGTGATCATCCATCCTTCTGGAGTTTCTGAAAAAACCTGAAGCGGGTAAATGCCGAATGTCGCGGTTTCCAGGATCCCGCCAGCTTGAATGAAGGCTGTCGCAACCGGTCCGTTAAAGCTGAGGGAGCGGAGCCTGAGATCCGGGAACTTTATTGTTTGGCCGTACTCATTCATCATATAAGTTGTATAAAAACCGTTTGCATCCTCAACACCAAAAAGGATCGTTGCCACTGTCCCACGAGGCGAAACATCCACGATGGCCCCGTAACGCGATGTATCGGGGATTCGCATAATGTCGACTTGCACGCCGCTTCTTAGATCCAGGACCATCGCTACGATTTCGGAGCCTTCGATCCTCGTCGCTACTTTAAAATCCGGATTCGAGGGCGCAAACATCCAGTTGGAAGTTTCTAATGTTTGATTCAAGTCGAAATTTTGTTCGGTCAGTCCAAGAAGCGTGCTGAAGTTTTCAACCGTTTCGACATTCGAGAAAAGCGGCCCATCCGCGGGAATAAAATGACTTGATTCAGCGGCTCTGGCAAGGAACGCGGAAAGTCCCATCATTGCCGCAATAGCTATTGTTTTGAGAGCCAACTTAAACGATGCGCCTCGCCGATGTCCTTTTGAAGAAGTCAAAAAACCCGAACGATAAACTGAAGAGGAAGCACTAAAAACAGCCTGTTTCTTTTGCTCATCAATACTTGCCCGGCGGACTTCGGGACTGGGTGTTTCGACATCTTTTGACCTCACGGCAACGCCTTTCGGCGGCTCGTTTGTTACCGGAACATCTGTTTCCGATTCAATCTCCCCTGTTTTTTGCCCCCTCACCTCCGCACGCTGGGTAAGAGTAGTAACATCTTTACCTGATTCGTAAACCGTTTGGACAGGCTCTTCGGGTCTTTGAACATTTGTCAAATGATCCAAGCCGTTGAAGCTGACTCCCTCCCGACCAACCTTGAGCGGCAGGTACCCGCGCAGTGTATGTTCACCTGAGACTTCTCCGCGGACGATCTTGCGAGCTTCAATTTCGTCAAAAACAGAAATGCCGTATTCGGCAAAGAACTTTTCAATGTCTTCTTCGTTTTCCGCAATGGCAATCATGTTTGCGCTCGGACCGCCGGCGCCCAAAGGCATGATCGCGATCTCTCGTTTGCGTGCGGCATCGATCAAACGGCGTCCGTCTTCAACGCTCTCAGGATCCAGACTCTGAGTATAAAGGCTGATCTCTGCCAATTTCTCGCCAAACTTTGCGTGATACTGTCGTAGCACTTCATCCGTCACAAGGCCCCTGGCATACTTCTCGGCATTGGCACGCAATTGAGCCCCATCAAAGGCAGTTTTTTCGATCCCAAGCTCCGTAATTTCTTGCTGTGTCATTTCAATCGCATTTTCGGGATGCATCGCAAGCCGAAGCCACCGGCGTTGGAGCGCGTCCCGAATATCCACATAAGCGTTGACCGTCTCAATCACGGTCTTCATTTCCTTGCGGCTGAGCGCTTCGACATACCGTTGTGCCAATACAAGTTTTTGGGAATGCAGAAAAAACCCAACGGGGTCTCCATCTTCAAGAAGATCTGTCCACATATTGTTGATCAGAGCCGCAGTACGGTTGACCATGGGTTTGCCGTCTTTATACTTCTTACCGGCTTGCACAAGCGCCATCCGTTTTTCGACGAACTGAATACCTTCTTCGCCCAAAAATGGCACGGAAAAAGCACCGTATGGATTGATCGTTTCCCCGAACGCATCCTTGATCCCCGAGATCCAGACGTTAAGCATCGCGCCACCGAGGATCGAAGACACATGCCCCTGGCCGCCGGTCAATCCTTTGAAAGTTTTGTTCTCAAGTTCCACCGCAACTTGGAAAATGTCCGCCCACGAAAGATTGATCCCGGAAAGCATGCTAGCCGCAGCAAGAACCGCCACATTGAACGCATTCGAACTTTCCATGCCGCCGGCCATCGCTATGACCGGCATTTCTTCAAGTTCAATGCGCACACCACGGATCTTGAAAAGATTGCTGAAAATATATTGCGGGCCGTTCTTCTGAGAAGTTGTGCCGTTCTCAAGCTTGACGTCTCCTACGATCACGTGTGGTTTTTCCGCCGGAATCCCATAGTCCGGGGCTACATATTCCACCGCGTTAGGGTTCGCGGCACGCTTGATCCTGACTGTGACATAGAAATTGCTCGCCAGAGTCGGCGTGGAGGTCACTTCGCTCAGATTCTTGGCGCCTTTTTTCGTCAATAAGAGTTGGAAACGCGGCAGGTCAAGACTTGAACCTGGGCCGTCCAGTCCGCGTAACGGCAGCCGGATCCAAAGATCGAGACCTTGAGCTTCGGCTTCATCAAGAAGTTGCCGGACACGATCGGAGGAATCTTGACCGTTTGTCTTTTGGATCAATTTTTGAAGGTCGACCGTAGGATAAAAAAGCTTCCCCACTGTTCTTACTTCCGCTCTTGTGGACACAGGCGTTAAAAAAAATCGGGACAGGGCAGATGAAAGCATTGGGCGGTCAGAAATGGCCTCAGAATTGATCATGTCACGAATAATCCGGAGTTCCGCACGAACAACAGCTTCGGCACCCTTTTCCCCCAGGACATGTTGCATCGCCGGACGATCTATCCCCGACACTTTGTCCATCTGGGAAGTTTCAAAATCGCGGGACTTGTCCTGAGCCGAGTCGAAGGAGCCAAAGATCGAACGAAGATAGATCTCGTGATCGCGCTTTGAGACTTCGTTAATATGCGGAGTGATCTGAAGATAAGAACAGTTTTTCGAAGCCGCGAGTTTTTTCAAGCCTTCCGCATGAAATCCGCCGGTCACGATCACGGCGCGATTTTGTTTTTGTTTTTCCATTCGCGCAAGAGCGTTAGTGAACATGTGTTGTTCACGAATAATAGCCGTTTGATAAAACGCCATTGCGGCCACGAATAACGCCTTCGCTTCGGGACGAGGGACGAGGGGTTCGAGACTCGTTTTGGTTCCTTGCGAGGTGCGAGTCTCAAGCTGCGAGTCCCGTTGAGTCTTCAGTTCTTCATATTCAGCACGTGTGAGTTCCAGCGAAAACAGCCGTCTCAGTAAGTAGAGCTTGCGTGCGACCGCAAGGTATTCTTTTTCATCCAAAGTTTTGGCTAGTACATTCTGGATTTTATCTTTCAGACGGGAGGTCTCTTCATGAAGACCTTTACCCTCCATTTCCTGCATCAGAATAATGTATTGGGCATACAGGGTCCAGCTTGACCACGGATCCATGGAAAAATCTTTGGGAAGTTTCTCAAAAGCAAGATCGAATGCGCGACGCAGGGTGGAGTAACCGTCTGCGGTACGGCTGACATTTTTCAGAAGGTCTGTTTCGGGTAATTGTAGCAAGGCCTTGAAATTTCCGAGGATCTCCCCGGAAGTCTTGAGACGAGTAAGTTCGTTCAGAAAAGATTTTGCTTCCTGGCGTGCTTTTGCACGATCGATCTTGGAACCAATCTTTTGTAAACGGAAGTAACGGATAAGAAAAGGGTATTGGCCTTGATAAAAGGCATCTGAGAGATCCGTTTTAAGGTGTCTCTTGCTTGCCTCACCAAGAACCTTGAGCCAACCTTCAAAAGAAACGGTCCCGGAGTCAAATGCCTCTTCCTGACGGGCGAGTCTCAAAAGCTCTTTATTTAGTTTTGCGGCAAAAGATTTCTCGATTGCGGCCCGCTGGGATCCTAGGAATCTTTCCGCGTTTTTTTCCTCTTTAACAACCGAGATGAACGCATCGCGATCCTTTTTGTACGCTTCAAGGTCTTCGATACCGAATGCTTCTACCGACATGTTGTTGTACGGCATACAATTGATCAAAAAAGATTCAGGACCTGTGAGAAAACCTTCCTGCATGAGCTTGTCTACAACTTTGCGGTTAAAATCCGGATGATCGGAAAAAATACGGAAAAGTTCGGGTTGAAGTTTGTTTGCCGCGCCCTCAAGAAGCATAAGGCGGACAGAAGAATTTTTCTCGATATGGCCGAGGAGTTTTTCGATGTTTTTTTCAGCCTCGTAACTTCCGTGTGCGGACTGGATGTGGATGAACGCAGGGGCAGAAGGATCGCCGGTGATCATATCTGTCACCTGGCCTAATTCGGCCGGAATTTCTATCATTTTGAACGGCGAGACCGGTAATTCTGCCCGCACGCCAATGCTTTGCGGCATGGATGCGTTCGCGTAGGCAACGGGATTCATGCCGGACGCTATAAAAGTGAACAACACGGCGCCGGCAATAAGTCTTAAAAGCTTGAAATTCATTAGGAAGTTTTCCTTTAAAAACGGATTTTTAAACACTTAACGAAGGTTTATATAATTTATAACACTTTTTAGGGGAATAGCAATGGAGGCTGGTCAAAATTCATTAAATTTTTGATTATTTACGCTAGCTATTGCTCTAAATAAGGCTCAAAAGATACGGAAATAGGCCACAAGGCTGCCATCGAAATGCCTAACCGGCAAGGGTAGATCGACCCAGAATGCGTGCATCAAGGGTTTTAAACTTTGCAGTGGTACCGTCGCAGGGAGAGGTTCATCTCATTTGTGGAACGGCGGAGGCGTTCTTTGACTATGGGGCGAGACAAAAAAGGCGCGGAACGGCATTGCCACCCCACGCCTTGGAAAGCATGGTTACTTCCACTAAAAGGCCTAACCCTTCAGGAGGGAGACCTTAACGATCTTGCCGATCTTTCCGAAGTTGATATTATTCTCGCGGGCAAGCCAGCCGATAGCCTGGTTGAAAAGGGCTTCATCTGTCCCGACCTCCCTGAGGAGCTTCGCCAGGGTCATTTCTCCTTTTTGTTCCAATGTTTTATAAATCTTTCCTGCTGTTTCGCCGATCCCGTAATACTGTTCCTGCATATTTATTTCCTCTCTGATTTAAGATGATGTAAACAAGAATCCCTAAAAAACCTCGTGATCCAGATCTGGGAAGATGTTGTCCTTCCCTTCCAGCTCCCTGAGCCAGCCTTCATCAAGACGGTTATTCATAAGATCGTCATAAATTCTCGTGAAATTAAGAAGATGTTCTTTCGTCCGCTTCACTGCATAAGGTACCACCGTACCCGTGTGCATGATAAAAGCCCAGTCGCTTGATTGCGCGAGAAAGAGTTCGCGCGCGGCCTGTTTGAGCGCTCGACCAACAGTCCCGTTCTGTCCACGGAATTTTTGGGTTATCTCGCTCATACGAAGCGATGCCTTGTGAAGATGACGGTAAATCCAGTCGTTTGCACCAGAGAGCCAGGTCTCACTATACCCCTTCCAGCCCCAGCTTGAAAAACACGGCGTGGAAACCTGATTGACGGGATATTCCCTGAAATAATCTGACGGTGCGATCAGACGAAACATCTTTTGATCGAAGGCAGTCTTGCGCATAAAAAAATTCAGAAATTCCGGGCCTTCATACCACCAGTGTCCGTAAAGTTCCGCGTCGTACGGGGCCACGATGAGAGGTTTCCGGCCCATAAAATCATGAAGGTATTCTACTTGCTTCTCGCGATTGAACATGAAATTTGCGGCATGGCTCGTGGCCTTTCGCATGGCCCAGCCGCGTACATACGGTTGTTTCTCTTCGGTGTTGCCTGTGATGCGATGGTATTTGATACCGGTGTTAACACGCAGGCCGTCGGGAGAGATATAAGGACGGATATATTCAAAATCCAGTTCGAAACCAATGTCGCGATAGAATTCGCGATAATCCGGATCGCCCGGATATCCTTCAATAGCCGACCAAACCTGTTTGGAAGATTCCACATCACGGCCAAACGCGGCCACCCCGCTCGGACAAAAGATCGGTGCAAAGACCCCGTACTTCGGACGCGGCGAGGCATGAAGAATGCCGTGGGTGTCGGTCAGAAAATAGCGAATGCCCTGTTCTTTGAGGTATTTATCCACACCCGGGTAATAACCGCACTCAGGCAACCAAATGCCGATCGGACGACGGCCGAGTACTTTTTCATAAAGTTCCACCGCGGTTTTGATCTGACCACGAACGGTTCCTTCATTACGGCTAATCAAGGGAAGAAAACCGTGCGTCGCAGCGCAGGTAATGATCTCAAGATGCCCGTGATCCTGGAATTTCCGGAAAGCCTGCGTCAGATCCTTGTGATAGCGATTCGCGAACGTATCTCTCGCACGTGTGAACTCCCAATAATAATGGAGCGCGGTTTCATGAAACTCAGGCTGGAAACGCGTGCGCTCTATCTCCTTGTTGGCCAATTCGATCATCTTGTCCAGATGCCGCAAGTAACGGTTCTGTAAAAGCTCGTCCTGTAGCATAGACATAAGCGAAGGCGTCAAGGACATCGTGAGCCGCCAGGGAACGCGGTCCCGTTCTAAACCCTCGAATATATGGATGAGTGGAATATAGGTTTCGGTGATGGCCTCGTAAAGCCAAGCCTCTTCCAGGAAATATTCGTGCTCAGGATGACGGATAAACGGCAGATGTGCGTGGAGTACTATGGAAAGAAAACCTTTTTCCATAGTTAGGGATGCTTTCCTGTCTTGATGACAGGCGCGGGCCTTTCTGTGTTACGGCTCACGATCGGAGTAATCACTCTTTCCTCGACGCCGTCCGAAGACTCGGCGTGACAATCAAAGACAAATCTCCCGTCCGGGAGTCCGTAGCGAAGCGTGAAGGTGCCGTCCGGCCGGAGCTGAACGGGTCTTCCCTGCATGGTCACCTTAGCGTCAGGTTCTGTACCGCCGTAAATAATGAGTTCACACTCAAGCCAAAAACGGAAACCGCGTTGCTTAATCTTGACCGGACTGGATAAACTGGAAACAGCTCCGGCCCCAGAGCCTGATGTGATCGCATTTTTGAGGCGTTCTTCCATGAGCCTGCGAAGCTCGGCAGAACTTTTGCCGACCTGGAACCCCCCCGAAAGAGCATACATTTTGTCAAAATCAATCGACATCCACTGGTCATCAATGATCTCGGACATCCCGGACCTTGGCGTGGTCACATAATTGGAGCGGACGAGACAAAGGAAGCGGCCGTCACGATGCAGGAGCCCTATCTCGACGAAATAGCTGTGGTTGGGCTGGGTGTTAATGTACCAGCACTTGCTCATATTCTGGAGCACAATATCAGAAAAAGAGGGGGTCTTCTTTTCTTCCGTGGTGTCATAAACACGAAGAACGGAATCAACACTCTCCCAGCTTCCGCCGAGCTTTGCAAGATGGCACCGCTGGTGGTCCTCCTGAACCTCCCAGTAGGCATAGATCCAGTGAGGATCGCGAACGAGCAGGTAGATTTGATTGTCCCCGTAGTTGTCTGGAAGTTCGCGCGGTATTTCCTGGTAAACCCGCGCCGCAGCCCCGGAAGGCACAACTGCATCCTCAGGAATGGGCTTTGAGGACTGCTTTTGGGAAAGAACCGAGGCAGATCGTCTTATGACGGGGACCCGTTTGAGAGTTGGCGCGACCGGTCCGGTCGCTGTTTTTCTTACAGAGATAACACTATGCTTCTTTTTAGGAGATTCTTTTTTTACTTTCCGAGTTTTCTTTCGTGGCGACAAGGCCATCTATCCGATCCTTTTTTAAGATCATTCCCGCTCGAAAAAATGATATTTTTACTTCTACACGCTAGCTCATGAATAAAAAAACTATAAACAAAAAAAGACAGACAACAACAGCGCTAAAACTATTCTAGATGCTCAAGAAAACCGGCCAAGGAACGGCTGATAATATACCAAAAGGACGGTAGCCTGGCAACAGGCGTTTTTTCGATCCTTTTCTGAAGGGCTTCGACCGCCTTTTGGGAACGTCAAGCAGCATTCAAGGGTCAACAACGTCAGGAAAACCTGAATTTTTCAAAAAAAATCAGATAAAGGGCCACTAGGACGAGCGCCCCAGAGGAAAGTTTGGAAATAAAGGAGTGATTTTTCTCACTCCAACGATTTAATCTCTTTAAAAAAATAAACGCAAGCGGAACAAACCAAAGCATAGCGCCGATCAGGAAGCCCCCGAGGAAAAACTCTTTGAACCATGTCTCACGCGCATCGGGAAAATGAGCCCTGATAAAACCCACGATCCCCACCCACATCAGAAAGACCACGGGATTCGTGATAACCACCAAAAATCCGACGAGAAAGTTTTTTGTCGGATTCCTTTTGCTAACCTCCTCGACCTGCTTGTGGGGCTTGCCATGGCCCCAAAAGCCACGTGCCGCCAACACTAAAATCACACCAATCCCGACCCACCGAATAATCCCCCACCATTCCGGATGGTCCAGAAGAGGCTGAGTCCCCGTGAATGCAACTGAAAGAAATATTATATCCGCCAGGATTGCCCCGCAACCTACCCAAAAAGCCGCCATGCGCCCCCGCTTGAGCCCGCGCTGGATCGCAATCAGATCGATTTGCCATCCGAAACAGGACACCAAAAAACCGACAAGAATCCCCAGCAGCATTAAACGCACCCTCCTTCGTCAGGAACATCCTCTTCTGAGACCTTATGAGATGACACACAGTAGAACGGGGAAAGAACAATAAACGTCAAAAAAATCGAGGCGATAGCACTCTCGATGTTAAGATAAAAAAATACCGCAAAAAACGTGACTACCTTCACAATAAATAGGATTCGCCAGGAACGAAATTTGATAGCTGAGACCTTCGGATAAGGAATATCACTTACCATAAGAAAGCTAAGTGCTGTCATCAAAAACACTACGCTAATCAAGGAGAAAGACCGATCGGTCCACAAGTTCTTGTGAAAGGCCAGCATCGTCATCATGAGCGTCAGGGCTGCGGCCGGCGTCGGAAGTCCTTCGAAACACCCTCCGCGGGTTGGGTTCACGTTGAATCTCGCCAGGCGAAAGACTCCGGCGCAAAGATAGAGCACGATAACCAGAAGAAGTGCCATGGGGGAATTCTGAAAGAAAGCCCTGTAAACAAGCATACAGGGCGCCACAACGAAAGAAACCGCATCAGCCAGCGAATCCAGTTCTCGTCCGAATTCCGTTTCATTCCCGAAAATCCTGGCTACATGACCATCCAGGGAATCGAGAATGAGAGCGAGGAAAACAAGCCAGACGGCATATTCATACCTTTCCTGGACACTCATCAGGATCGAAAAAAAACCCGCCACAAGATTGAGCATCGTGATCATGTTGGGAAAGGCGGCACTCGTAAAATAAAAACGCTTTTTCATTTTCTTAATCCTCTTCGTTCCATGCCCCGAGGATCGTCACCCCTCCGAAGACATGCTGCCCGACTTGGACATTCGCCTGAAACATCCTCCGGGGGATACAGACCTCAACTCCGGAGCCGTAGCAGATCATGCCAAGCTTTTCCCCGCGTCCCATCACCTGCCCGACCACGACGTCGGAATAGATGCGCCGCGCAACCGCGCCAGTCAATTGACGTACCAGAATCCGCCGCGCGCGGTTCTCGATCCCGATCCAGTTGGATTCGTTGTGGTCGAAGGCATCCTTGCGCAGTGCGTTCAGGAACTTTCCCTTCACATAATTTTGATATTTGATGATACCGGCTAAAGGTGCTCGTGTGGTATGTACGTCAAAAATTGAAAGAAAAATCCGAATACGTACCGCTTGCTCATGAAGAAACCGATCCTCAAAAATTTCATCGACTTTGACCACCGTCCCGTCTGCAGGCGCAAGGAGTCCATGCTCCCTTGGCGGTTCCCGCTGTGGATCCCTAAAAAAAAGAAGATGTGCCACAAGAAGAAGAATAAACACCGGAACCGCGTATGGGATGTGCCAGATTCTTTCCAGGATCATGAGAATACCCAGAAGCACAACGCCGGGCCACACTCGCTTGTCGAGAGGAATCTTGCTTGTTATCTTCATCATCATGCTACCGCCGCGGGAGATTGGTCAATTGGGGTCGACTTCATTTTTGGGTCCTTAAAATCTCCAACTTCTTCAAAAGGCGGTTTCTTCGGGTCCTGCCCTTCAGGGACTCCCTGAGTTTCGGTCACATATTTGCGAAAAGCCCGGTGTGTCGCGATCCAACGGAAAAATTCCAGCCATTTGCTCACGGAGAACGGCCCACCCCTGGCGACGCGCCAAAAAGTGCCGGTAAAAAATTTCATACGCTCCCAATCGAGGGTCAAGAGATAATAGGCCAAAAGTTTGAACAAAAGATAAGTAAATTTAAAATCCAGAGACGCCCGCTTGTGCTCCGGGTTGAGATTTCTGAAACGGCTCAAGGCCGTTACCAGCCTGTCCCCGTAACTATCATAGCGGTAAAGGCATCGGCTCAGCCAGTTGTAACCTTGATGAAGTTCTTTGAGTGTCATGTTCTTCGGAATGAAGTTGCAATCGGAAGAACCGTGCCCGTTCATTTCAGTCCATTCCAGGTCCAAGAGACGGCCCTCCACTTTAAGCCGCTTTATCAAAGGTGTGTTGGGGAGTGCCATGAGCGTTCCACAGGTCGTGAACGGAATCCCAAGTTCCTGCAGGAAATCATAATGTTCTTTAAATATCTTTTTGTCATCTGCGTCGAACCCCACGATCATTCCGGCTACGACCGTGATGTGATAAGAGTGGATGCGTTTGATATCTTCTAGAACATTTTCGCGGGTGTTCTGCACCTTGCCTGACTCCATAAGACTCGCACGACGTGGCGTTTCGATCCCGACAAAAACCGAATAAAAATTTGCCGCTTGAAGCAATTCCAGAAGATCGGGATGATGTGCTACATTGATCGTCAGTTCGCAGGAGAATTCTATGGGGTAACCATTCTTTTTCGAATAATCCGCCAGGGCTTTGAGGAGTTCCCGGGCAAACGGAATATTACCGATGAAGTTCGCGTCACCAAAAACAATATAGTGAGCGCCTTGCTTTACGCAATGATCAACCTCCGCGAGCACCTGCACGACCGTCTTCGTGCGTGGCACGCGCCCGTCCATCACGATAATATCACAGAACTCGCAATTGAAAGGACAGCCTCGGCTCGTCTGGAGTGAGAACATGTTGTACCGGTCGCCCCGGATGAGATCATAGCGCGGAACCGGACTTTTTCGGACATCGACCTTGGCGACAGCCTTATAAAGTTCCCGGGGCGTTCCTTGCTCAAAATCGCGGAGAAATTCGGACCATATCTCTTCAGCTTCACCAACAATCCGGTAATCGCATTTTCCCTCGAATGCTTCCGGGAAAAGGCTGTTGTAGGGCCCGCCGACAGCGATCTTCTTGCCGCGTTTCCTGAATTCCATGATGATCTCAAGCGCCCGGTGATACTGAACATTGAAAGCGCTGATCGCGATCAGATCCGCAGGATTTTCGAAATTGATGTCTTCGACATTCTCATCGGCAATTTCGACTTCCCAAGGCTTGGGCGTGAGAGCGGCAACGGTGGCTAGCCCGAGGGGCGTGGTAGAAAAGCGAGTTCCGGTAAGCGGCTGGAGCCCCTCAAAGGACCATATCGTCGGCTGAAAACGGGGATTGATAAGATAGACTTTCAAGATCGGTTTGCGCTTTCTCTCACGGAAGTCGTTATGCAGGTGATCATATTTTTAATGTTTCCGCAAAAAGATCCCGGAAATGAAAATGGAAAGAATGAACCGGACGAACAAAATCGACTCCTCAACTGTTGCAAAAAAAATGCGTATATAGTTGATCCGCAACACATCCCCCCGTCGCCAGGAAACCCGGACATTGTCCCAAAATCTCTGGAGGGGTTCGCGTGTAAAAGTCAACCGAAGCGAAAAAAGATTTTGCTTGTTCATCCAGATCTGGAACCGCGACGGGATTCGGAGTCTGTAAATATTCTTTTTCTCAAGCGCTGCGGCGGCTTTCTGATAAAGGTGCAAAAGCTCCGAGGTCCGGAGATCCCGCCATTTCTTTGCGCACTGGGTCAGTCGCGCGATTTCAGAGATTACTTTCTGCTCAAGCGGCCCGCGATGGCGCGTCGCAAGCCAAACCTCTTCAAGCTCGAGCGTCAGCTTCCACCGGCCTTTCATACAGCGCAGGATATCCCAAAATCTCCGTTTAAAATAGACTCCACGACTCTCGATCGGATATCCCGGGCGACGTTCCAAACGTTCCTTCAAGCGGAAAAATCCACTGATCATCGGGTGCCCGCCTTCCACATCGATAGAATTCTTGTACCACATAAAGTTTGAAAAAATGCCCCAGTAATTGTCTCCCTTGAGGTCCCGGGCCAAGATTTTCTTCATGTTCTCCGTACTGTAAAAGGTCTTCCAGGCAGCCTCGTAAGCAGCAAGCCACTCCCCCGGTTTCATCCGCGGATGACGATGCGTTTCATGAAACGTGTCATAATTATTGAGGTCCGCATCCAGCAACATTCCCTTTGCAAGGGCATTTTTATAATCCATGGCGCCCGGAAGCGGCGTCATCATAAAAAACGACGCCTGCCCCGCGCCAAACGACATCAGCTTTTCAATGTCCCGCTTGACCGATTCCTGCGTGTCTAAAGGAAACCCGATAATATAGGCTAAGTGGCAAACGATCCCCACCTCATGAAAAGAATCCACCAGTTTTTTGAAATCCTCGATATCGTTCTGGTTCTTTTTCACCGCCTTGAGATTCTCCTGGTTCAAGCTTTCCATCCCGATAAAAACTTGCCGGCAACCGGCCCGAGCGGCTTTTTCCACGAAATTCGGCACCGTATGGGCCTGAGTGTCCAGCTGCATCATGAAATGGAACGGTATACCCTCTTTTTCTTTCAACTCGATCAACCGGTCTAGGATTGTTTCCCAATTTTTGTGGCGACAGAAATTATCATCTGTGAAAAAATAATGGGAGATCTGGTGGAGACGATAACCTTCGCGGACCGTTTCGATCAAGAGCTCGACATCGCGGAACCGCATCTTGCGCCCCTGGACATTGATGACGGTGCAGAAACTGCACCCAAAAGGACACCCGCGGCCGCAGTCAAGCGTCCCGAAATGCTGAAGCGCGTAATGTTTCTGATGTTTGGGATTGATGCGCGGAAACGGGGCCTTGGAAATATCCGGAATATCGTTCAGAAAATTATAAACGGGTTTGAGACGGTCATGCATCGCATCTCTCAGCATTTGTTCCCAGTGTCCCCCCTCGGCTTCGCCCGCCGAAAGGCTCACACCCGCGTTACGGAGTGTCACAAGTTCCGGAGAAAGATCGGGTAAAGTCGCCATCACGCCACTCACATGAAACCCGCCCATCATAACGTCAATCCCCGCTTTCCGGAATTTCATTGCAATGTTCGCGGCACGTGGCAGTTGATTGGATTGGACCCCAGCCAAGCAGATCACGGTCTTGGTCCCAGCCAGGCGATTTTCCTTTATGATCTTTTTATAAGGAATCCCTTGGACTGTATCATCAATGAGCGAAATCTCCCAATCCAGGTCTTTGCCTAAAACCCCACGTCGGCGGACATCTTCGCTAAGACCGTTCAGACAGGAAAGCGTATTACTCGGTAAAACGCCCTTCCAATAGCGGATCACATAACCTTCATCATCGTATTTGGAGGGCTTGATCAGAAAGAGATGGAGGCGTTTGTATTTGTGAGAACAGGTCTTGGCAGAATCCGCGCCTTGGGCTTCCGAGGAAGCCCCCAAAGAGCAACAAGGTTCATGGAGTACGGGATTTTCTTGAATTTGCATGGGGTAAAATTATACCCTATCTTGAGGAGGACTACTAGGAATGGTTTCTAAAACGGAAATCGAAGACTGGAAACCACGCTCTTGGCCTGGCGAATACAATCTGTGATGCCAAATCCTCGGAATCCGTTCCCCGCGAAAAAAAGACCGGGATATTGAAAACCTTCTTTTTCGATCTGCGACACACGCTTAAAATGTCCCGTCTCGTATTGAGGCAACGCGCTGGGGTAGCGTTTGACATCGATAAACAGCGGCTTGGCTTGAACGCCAAAGAAATCATTTAAAAAAAATAGAATTTCTTGTTTGAGCGCTTCGTCGCTCTTACCAAAAATCTTGGGGACCATCATTTCGGACAAAAACGCACGCAATAAAAGACGCTTCCCATCCGCGCTCTTACCGAGCCATTTGAGACTTGAAAAAGGATATCGCTCGCCA
>Ga0265297_10007606_pt1 | contig 14905 bp, 10 predicted proteins | sample Munlanlwell13791_FD_192502 | JGI IMG/M metagenome (GOLD analysis project Ga0265297, IMG submission 192502) | Leachate microbial communities from a municipal landfill in Southern Ontario, Canada - Leachate well 137-91 | ecosystem: Engineered > Solid waste > Landfill > Unclassified | place... | reverse complement strand
ATCTCCCCGCAAGGGAAATCGAAGCACGGGGAGCGCGCCGGGATGACGAAAGGGCGGAGAATCGGCGGCGTGGGTGCATTGGGTGACTGACGGCAGGATGTTCGGAAGCATGAGTGCGTGAAGCTGGGAGACCCCGGCGGCGGCGAGAGCCGGCGGGGAGACAGAGCCCTCGTAGTAGCGTTGAAGCGCCGCAACGGGCGTGGAGCGAAGGCGGGGCAGGAAGACGGATGTGGAAAGGCCGGAACGATGGAAGAACAATCTTCGCCAGTGGCGGAAACGCCTACGCAAGAGGAAGAAACCCGCGCCCGATGGGCATGGGCGGAACCGTCGGTCTGGACGGACCGCATGTTGGCGGCCCTGGGAACGGGGTTAAAGGAAACAACCGGTTCAAGTAGAAAGTAGAGAATCGCACGTTTGCTTTTATGGGCGGGGCTGGTCTCGTCAAACCCAGTCGCGCTTCGGAATGCCAACCCTCGTAGAGAGGACAACCGTCAACTGGAGAGCCGGATGCGGGAAATCCGCCTGTCCGGTTCGGAGGGAGGGGTAGGGCGAAAGCCCTATCCCTACCCCTATTTTTCATTCAGTCCCTACGGGACGAAGCAGCTCCATCCCCCCGTACTTATGCCCAGGCCAGACACGCTAAAGCGTGAACTCAAACGACTGGCGTCCCGTGTTTGAGTTCAGCCTTTAGGCCGTCTTCGGAGTACGGCATCGGCTGGGGCGCCGGGTTTCCGGGCTTGGGGGCGCCCGGCGGCGTCATTGGGGCTGCAGGATCAGGTAGGTGGGCAGGCCGGGCACGGCAAAATGATCCAACACCGTCTTGGCCGGCGGCCGGTCCGGCTGTTCGGCCTGGTATTTGACCACGATGAAATCGCGCTCCAGGCGCTGCCGCACCGCGGGATCGCGGAAGGTGGTGGCGTCCATGGCCAGGCAGTTCTTGCACCAGGTGGCCCAGAAATCCACGACCAGCGGCTTGTGTTCGGCCCGGGCGCGGCGCAGGCCGTCGGCCAGCGCGAGATTGGGGGTGGCCGCCGCCCCTGCCGCCTGGCCGGCCGGCCCGCGGGCCAGGGTCCAGGCGAGGTGCCCGTAATAACCGGCCAGCCCCAGGATCAGGACGGCGAACCCGTACTTGACCCCCTGCATCCAGCGCCCCGGCTTGGGCAGCAGCCCCAGTCCGGCCCCGGCTAGCGGCCAGGGCAGCGCCATGCCGAGGCCGAGCAGGAACGGCAGCAGCAGGCCCGCGGGATTGCCGGCCGCATGCAGCCGGCCGGCCAGCAGCAGCACGGCCACCACCACCGGGGCCACGCAGGCCCCGGCCAGCGGTGCGGCGACCAATCCCAGGACAAACGCCAGGCCGGCCCGGGCCGCCAACGGCCGCGCGGCTCCGGCGGTGTCCCGGACTGGGCCGCCGCGGCGGAAGCGGGTGAAGTCGAGATTGAACACGCCGGCCATGGCCAGGGCGAGCAGCGCGAACAGCAACGCCATGGCGCCGTTGAACCACGGCGAGGCGTTGAGCCCGCCAAAGCGCGCTCCGGTGAGCACCGCCGCCACCCCCAGGGCGCCGTAGGCCAGCGTCAGGCCGGCACCGTAGGCCGTGCCCACCAGGAAACCGTGCCGTCGCGGCCCGCCCGCCCGGGCGCCGGCGCCGATGATGGCCAGGGTGACGGGAATCATGGGCAGCACGCACGGCGTCAGGTTCAGCGCCAGGCCGCCCGCCAGCACCGCCAGCAGCAGCGCCCACAGGGTGAGCCGTTCCAGGCCGGGCTCGGCGCCCGTTCTTTCGCCGCCGGCGCGGGCCTGGTCCAGGAACGCCAGAAACGGCTTGGCCTCCAGGTAGCCCGAGGCCCGCGCGGCCACTTGGAAGGTGGCTGCCGCCGTGGCCCAGTCCGCGGCGGCCAGGGCGTTGCCGGAAACCGCGGCGGCCGCCGGCCCCGGAGCGGCGGCGGTCCCGCCGGCCAGTTCCACGGCGATGGGCCGGCCGGCGGCGTCCTGCCACGCCGTCAGGACGCCGCCAGGCCACGCCGCCGTGGCGGACTTTGCCAGCCGGGGCAGGGTGGCGGAAAGGGTGCCGTCGGCGCGCCGGGTCCACTGCACCGGCCGGTCCGGGTCCAGCCAGCCGGCGGCGCCCGGAAAGAAGCGGATGCGGTCCGGTGCCAAACCGCTCCAGCCGGCCGGGAGGACGCCGGGGGTAAGTTCAAGGATCGTGCCGTCCGCCGCCGGCCGGGGGGCCACGGCCCAGCCGGCGGGCAGGGGGCGGGGCAGGGCGTCGCGGGCGGCGGCGAAGCGCGGATCGGCGGCCGGCGCCGGGGCGGCCTTCACGGCCAGCGGCAGGGTCACGGTGGTGCGGCCGAGCTGGCATTCCTCCTGGCAGACCAGCCAGTCCAGTTCCGCCGCCAGGGTTGCCGATCCGGGGGACGCGTCCGCCGGCGGGGTCAGTTCAGCCAGGAACCAGACGTCCCCGGCATAGCCATAGGTCACCACGGGGGGCGGCGAGACCGTTTCCGGCGCCGGCCATTGCAGCGGCCCGGCGCTCCAGCCGGCCGGCAGCCGCCAAGTCACCTGCAAGGGCCGGCCGCTGTCCCCGGGCTGGCGCCAGTAGGTGTGCCAGTCCGGGTCCAACTGCTGCCGGATGGCCACGGTGAACGGCACGCCCGGTTGTGCCCAAGCCGGTTCCGCCAGCAGCTCCGAACGCGTGTGCGCCACGGTTGCCGGGGCGTCGTCAAACGGCGTCTGGGCCCGTGCCGGCAGCCCGGCCAGCGCCCCGACCAGCAGCCCCATGACCGGTGCCAGTGTTCTCATGTGCCACGCCTTTTGGAGGTTGCGGGGGGCCGCTGGCGGCCGGCCGGTTTGGCGGCCTCACGCAACAGGTTGAGGAACGCGGGCAACAACTCGGCCTCGGGCCAGCTGCCGATGACTTCGCCGCGCCGGAAGATCACGCCCTTGCCCGGGCCGCCGGCCAACCCCAGGTCGGCGTCGCGGGCTTCGCCGGGGCCGTTGACCACGCACCCCATGATGGCGATCTTGCCCAGGTTCGGCGGGCGGCCCGCCCGGCGCAGCCGTTCCAGTTCCGCCTCGACCTCGGCGACCAAGTGAAACAGGTCGATCTCGGTGCGCCCGCAGGTGGGGCAGGAAATGAGTTCCGGCCGGGCCTGGCGGTGTCCGCAGGCCTCGAGGATGCGCAGCCCCGCCCGCACCTCCTCCACCGGCGGTGCGGTGAGGCTGACGCGCAGGGTGTCGCCGATTCCTTCCAGCAGCAGGCAGCCCAGGGCAACGGCCGATTTGATGATCCCGACCGACGGCGGGCCGGCCTCGGTGACCCCGAGGTGCAGCGGATAATCACACTGCCCGGCAAAGACGCGGCAGGCGTCCACGGTGGCGGGCACGCTGGAGGACTTGAGGCTGACCTTGACCTGGCGGCAGCCGACCGCGTCGAGCACCGCGCAGGCGTCCAGGGCGCTGGCGGCCAGCGCCGCCGCATCGTCGCCCTTTGCCCCCTTGGCACGGAACCGTGCCTCCAGGCTGCCGCCGTTGACCCCGACCCGCACCGCCACATTCCGGGCCGCGGCGGCCCGGCCGACCTCCCGCAAGGCGGGGCGGCCGCCCAGGTTGCCGGGGTTGACCCGGATGCCGTGGGCGCCGGCGGCAATGGCGGCCAGGGCCAGCCGGCGGTCAAAATGAATGTCGGCAACGACCGGCAGCGGGCTGGCCGCCGCGATGGTTTTCAGCCCGTCGATGGCCGCGGCGTCCGGCACGGCCACCCGCACGATGTCGCACCCGGCGGCGGCCACGGCACGGATTTGGACCAGCGTCGCCGCGGCGTCCCGGGTGTCCGTGGTGGTCATGGTTTGCACCGAGACCGGGGCGCCGCCGCCCACCGGAACCCGGCCGATCAGGATTTGGCGTGTCGTGCGCATGTCCGCACTTTAGCCCGAATAGGGGAAGCCCGCCAAGGCACAAAAAAAGAGACCGCCCGGAGGCGGCCTCTTTTTGCAAACTATCGGACGAAGGATCAGTAACGACGGTTGCCGCCACCGAAGCCGCCGCGGGGGCGCTCTTCGCGGGGACGGGCCTCGTTCACGGTCAGGGCGCGGCCGTTGCTCTCCTGGCCGTTCAGGGCGGCGATGGCAGCCTGCGCTTCCGCGTCGGTGGCCATCTCAACAAACCCGAAACCCTTGCTGCGGCCGGCTTCCCGGTCCATGATCACGTCAGCGCTGACCACCGCGCCATGCGCCGCGAACAGCTGCTTCAGTTCATCATTCGTCACGCTGTAGCTCAGATTGCCAACGTACAGTTTCTTGCCCATGGATCCATCACTCCTGCTGACTACTTACTATTTTCAGAACCAATAAACAATGTAGCATACCACAAAAAAAACCGCAAGTCGTTCCTGAAAACGTATGATTCGGCCCGGGTTTCGGAGTGGTAACGCTCCCCCGTTTTGAACTTTCCGTGCCGCACCCCCTGTTGCCATCAGGGCCGGAATGAAAGGAGCGGTGGTTTTTGACCGCCCCGCCCCGGCTGGTACGCGTTACTTGCGCCGGGGGCCTCCCAGGGCTGTCTTATTGGGCAGGGTTGCAGGCGCGGGGGCGTGCCGCCCGTGGCGGCCGGAGTGAAGGGGCGGGGGCCCGCGGCATAGCCATCAGGTTACGTTTTTTTAAGCGTGCATTGACCGGTGTTCAGGCAGGGCCAACGGCCCGATTTTATAATAGCCTGAGGCAACGCCCCAGGTTTGCTTTTGGTGGCGGGATTGATGCCGGCATTCAGAATCGCGCAAAAAGCCGGGCGCAATCATTGGGAACGGGGGAGGTGTCGATCACGGTCCGCTCGCAATACCGGTTCCGCCCCCGTGACCAAAGAAAGGCGGCGGACAATGCGGGGAAAATGGTGGGCCCGGCAGGATTCGAACCTGCGACCAAGCGATTATGAGTCGCCTGCTACTAACCGCTGAGCTACGGGCCCGGGGGGTGGCGACCATAGCCGCAACCGTCTCATAATGTGCTGGCTGGCGGAGGAAAAACAATCCGGTGCATTTTTGACCCGTCACTGACGTTCCGGGCTCGGTTAAGCCACGTTCCCCAACCAGCGACCGGTTACCCCCGGTCGCCCGGCCCTCTGTGGCAATCTCTCCACGGGACATTACCGTACGAGTCTTTGCCCGGTTTTTGCTTCTCCCGTCTTTCTTGAGGATGCCCTGTTCATGTTCTACCCCCCCGGTGCCGATGCCGTGACCTGTCTCAACGGCTGGTGGGATTTCCTGCCGCTCGATCCGGAAGACCGCGCCACTCCGCGCGACCGGGTGCCCGATGCCGCCGCGCCCTGGGCCGCCGGCAAGCTGCTGGTGCCCTCCTGGTGGACCAAGCCTGAGGACGCGGTGCGCCGGCCGGGGGAAACCTTCTTCACCGACCGGCAGAAGCTGTTCCAGGGCCCCCCGGAAACCTTGACGCCCGACCTGGAATTTCTGTTCGACGCCTTCGGCTATCCGCTGGAGTGGGCCCGCACCCGCGAAGGCTGGCTCCGCCGCCCGCTGGAGCTGGCGGCGCTGCCGCCCGGCCGGCGCTTCTTCCTGCGCTTCGCCGCCGTCATGCCGCGCGCGGTGCTGTTTGTCAACGGCCGCCCGGTGGCGGCCCATCACCATCCGACGCTGCCCTTCGAGACGGACGTCACGGCGTTCCTGCGCCCCGGCACCAACGAGATCGCCCTGCACCTTCAAGACTATGAGCGCGACGAGCGTGGCCGGGCCACCACCCCCACCGGCAACTGGATTCCCTGGATCCACAGCGGTGCCTGGCAGGACGTCACCCTGGTCGAGCGCGGCGACGTGCATGTCTCGGACGTGACCGTCCGCACCAGCGTGCGCCGGCGGGACATGGAGCTCACCTTCGAGATCGCCAACGCCTCCTGCGAACCCCGCCGGGTCACCCTGGCCGCGGCCGTCCATCCGTGGCGCAAGGGGGCCACCGCAACGACCCGGCTGCCAGTGGCGCTGCCGTTGCCGGAGCTCACGGTGGAGCTGGCGCCGCGGCAAACCGTGGCCCGCACGGTCACCGTGCCGTGGGCCGACGCCAAGCTGTGGGAGCTGAGGCGCCCAACCTGTACCTGCTGCGCCTGGCGGTCACGGACAACGGCCGGACCCTCGACACCGCCCAGGAACGCTTCGGCTTCCGCGAGGTCTGGCTGGAGGGGCCGGACCTGATGCTCAACGGCCATCCGCTGCACCTGTTCTCCGACTGGGGGCACAAGACCACCCCGTACTACCTCACCGAGGGCTGGACCCGCCAGTGGTTCCGCATGCTCCGCGACGCCAACATGAACCACTCGCGGCTGCACACCCATCCCCATCCCCCCTTCATTCTCGACCTGGCCGACGAGGAGGGCATCCTGATCACCGGCGAAACCGGCCTGCACGGTTCGGGCCAGGCCATCGCCTCCGACTCCCCCGTGCTGTGGGACACCGCCCGCGACCATCTCCGCCGCTTCGTCCGGCGCGACAAGAACCATCCCTGCCTGGTCCTGTGGAGCGTCGAAAACGAGATGCGCTGGAACGGCAACCAGACCGCCCTGACCATGGAAAAACTGCCGGAACTGCGCCGCTATTTCAACGAGCTCGACCCCACCCGCACCGCCTACCACGAGGGCGACACCTCGCTGTGGAACGAGGCCGAGCAGCCGCTGCTCAGCCGCCACTATTACAAGGCCTGCTCCGGCGCCGGCTGGTGGGACCGCCGCCAGCCGCTGCACGCCGGGGAAATGGCGCTCTACCACTACGCCGGCCCCAACAACACCTCGCACCTGGCCGGCGACCGCGCCTGGAGCTCCTTCAAGGCCATTGACGTGGCCGCCGCCCAGGACGCCGCCTGGATCATCGAGACCGGGCGCTCCCTCGGCGTCGTCTGCTTTGGCCCCTGGAACCTGTCCTGCCTGGAAAACCTGCGCCGGGAACGGGAACTGGTGGAACTGAAGTACGACGATTTCACCACCCCGGGCATGAAGCCGTTGCGGGTGCCGGCGCACAGCAGCGAGTTCAGCTTCTGGCGCCGGGGCAAGGGCTACACCCCCAACCACAGCTTTGCCATCCAGGCCGCAGCCTTCCGGCCTTTCGCCGTCATTGACCGCTCCCGGCGGAGCGGCCAGGTGGCGGGAACTCCTTTCCGGCGCGAGCTGTTCCTGGTCAACGACACCCCGGCCGAGATCCGCGGCGGCACCCTGACCGTGACTCTCACCCCCGCCGGCCGCCGCGGGACGGCGTCCGGGCCGGTGGCGCAGGCCGTCCACCCGGTGGCGGCGATTGCCCGCGGCCGTGTGGCGGCCGTGGCCCTGGCCCTGGAATTGCCGGCCGGCCTCAAGCCCGGCCGCCACCTCTACAGCTGCGAATTCCGCAACGCCGCCGGCACCGTGCTGGACCGCTGGTCCCGCGGGTTGACCGTCGGGCCGGCCTTCGCCGCGCTGGCCGCGGCGCACCGGCCGCTCACGGGGCGCGTGGCCGTGTTCGGCCCCGGCACCCTGGCCGCGACCCTGGCCGCCGCCGGCCTGGCCGCCGTGGCCGTGCCCGACCTGAAAGCGGAAACCCTGGCCGGCTTCCGTTTCCTGGTTCTCGAACCCAACACCATCCGGGCCGGCACCGTCATGAACCAGGAGTTGGCCGCGTTCGCCCGCCGCGGCGGCCGCGCGCTGCTGCTCGAACAGCAGGTGTCGCCCTTCTTCGGCCTGCCGGTGACGGAGAAGCCGCTGCAGACCCAGTTCGTCCGCGATCCCGGCCACCCGGTGCTGCGCGGGCTCAAGGATGCGGACTTCGCGTTTTGGGGCGACACCCCCTTCCCGCAACTCGGCGGCGACGCCTGCGTGACCCTGCGCCCGTTCGGCAAGGACGACGCCCTGCACACCCGGGTCCTGCTCGACGGCGACGAGGGCGGTTTCGGCGATGGCGGCCTGCGTTACACCAGCCTGGTCGAACTGGAGGAGGGCGGCGGCCTCGTCCTCGCCTGCCAGCTGCGCCTGCTCGAACATCTCGACAGCATTCCCGCCGCCGCCCGGCTGTTTTACAACCTCCTGCGGCGCCTGGCCGGTTACCGGCCGCCATCCGCCGTCCCGCCGGTTTTGGTGGACGGCGCCGCGGCGGAGTCCGCCGGCGAAGCCGCGCGCCTGGCCGCGGAAGCCCGCGCCGGCGCCACCATCGTGGTCCGGCAGGCGACGGCGGAACTGCTGGCGGCGTTCGGCCGCGAGCTCGGCGTGGAGCTCCGGCCCGACCCCCGGCCGCTGCCGGTCTACCAGGCGGTGCGCGTCCGCGACGCCGAACCGCTGCTGGCCGGCGTCTCCAACGAGGACACCTGCGGCATGGACATGTTCACCTATTCCCCGCCCCAGCACTTTGCCAACCATCCGGTGTGCGAGATCCCTCTCGCCGCCGCCCCGGGTTTGGAGCCGCTGCTGGCCACCCCGACGGACAGCGTGCTCAAGGAGTTCCACGTCTTTGGCGGCGGCAGCGAACCGCTCCGCGCCCACACCCAGTCGCGCTTCCTGTTTGAGGAGAAGGCCGTCGCCGCCGTCGTCCTCGGCCGGGTGCGTGCCGGCCGCGGCCAGGTTTTGTTCAACCAGTTCGCGCCGCCCAAGGAGCTGAAGCCGCGCTACCCCCGCCTCGACCATCGGTTGCTGGCCAATCTCGGCATGCGCTTCCCCGGCAGTCCGCTCGACGGCCCCGGGGTGCCCTGCGGCGGCTGCACCGGCCCCGGCTTCCCGGAACGCCTGCACGTGCTCAACCCCGTTGCCACCCCGGAACTGGTGAAAAACCTCGTCGACGCCACCCGCTACAGCGTCGAGCACCTTGGCGTCGCGTTTCCCATCCTGGCCGTGCCGGGCTGGGTCAAGACCGAGACCCCGGACGGCGTGGTGAGCGCCGCCGGCCTGGACCTGGGCCGGGACGTTTTCCTCTATTCCCCGGTGGTGTCGCCGGTGTCGCGCAAAGAACTGAGCTCCAATCTCGGCGTGCCGAACCCGGACGCGCTGACCTTCCTCGACCTGGAGGGGGAAGGTGAGGTGACGGTCACCCTCAACGCCGCCACCCGCCGCCCCCAGGCGCTCACCGGCGGCCGCGCGACGGTTCCCGACCTTCCCCTCGAGCAGGGCGGCAACCACGTCCTCATCCGCTGGCGCCCGCTCGGTCCGGCGTCGACCCTGAGGCTGCGCTGGCGCAACCTCAACGGCCGCCCCGAAACCGGATTCCGGTTCCCGTAGGGGCGACCGGCCGGTCGCCCGTACCAAAGGCGGCCGGTCGCCCGTACGGGGGGCATCGCGCGGGCGGCGGCCGGCGCTACATTGTCCGGCGCCATGCTTCGCTATGTCCTCCAACGCCTGCTGGGTGCCGTGCCGATCCTGCTCGGCGTGCTGCTGGTCACCTTCCTGCTCTTCCATGCCGGGGCGGGCGATCCGGCCGCGCTGATGCTCGGCAAGAACGCCGCCGCCCGCGACATCGAGGCGCTGCGCAGCCAGCTCCGGCTCGACCGGCCGCTGCTCTACGGCCACTGGTGCCGCACCGAACTCTACCCGGGCCAGGATTTCCGCCAGGGCGCCGGCGCGGTTGACGGCCAGCCGGGCTGCACCTGGCGCCCGGATGGCCGCTCCGGCCAGGGTGCCCTGGAACTGGCCCCCGGCGCTGTCTGCCGGCTCCCCCGGGGCTGGGCGCCGGCGGAGGCGGCCCGCCACCGCGTCCGGCTGGAATGGCAGGGCGCGCTGACCGTTGCCGGGCAGACGCTCGAGTCCCCTGGCCGCTGGCGGCGCGCCACGCTCGACCTGGCGGCCACCCCCGCCCAACTGGAGGTCGCCGCCGGGGCCGCCGGCGCCCGCTTGCGCGAACTGCGCATCGAGCGCCGCCAGGACAATCCTTGGGATTCCCAGCTCACCGCCACCCTGCGCGAACTGGTCGACTGGCGCCGCGACCCCGGCACCGGCCGCGGCCACTGGGTCTTCTTTGATTTCGGCTGCTCGCTGCAGACCGGTGAGCCGATCCGCGAACTGCTGTGGGACGGGCTCGGACCCTCGCTGGCGCTGACCGTGCCCATCTTCATCATCGAACTGATCCTGGCGGTGGTGATCGCCCTGATCAGCGCCTACTGGCGCGATTCCTGGCTTGACCGCGGTCTGGTCACCCTGTCGGTGGCCCTGATGAGCATCAGCTATCTGGTCTACATCCTGGTCGGCCAGTATCTGCTGGCCTACCGTTGGAACCTGTTCCCGGTGTGGGGCTGGGAATCGTGGCGCAACCTGCTGCTGCCGGTGCTGGTCGGGGTGGTCAGCGGCCTGGGCGGCAGCGTCCGTTTCTACCGCACCGTCTTCCTCAACGAGATGTACCGCGACCACGTCCGCACCGCCCGCGCCAAGGGCTGCGGCCCGTGGCGCATCCTGCTCCGCCACGTGCTCGCCAACGCCCTGGTCCCGATCATCACTCGGGTGGCGGTGACTTTGCCCTTCCTCTACACCGGCAGCCTGCTGCTGGAGAGCTTCTTTGGCATTCCGGGGCTCGGCTTTGCCGGCGTCAACGCCCTGGCCAACGCCGACTTGCAGCTGCTCAAGGCGCTGGTGCTCGCCGGCTCCTTCCTGTTCGTTGCCGCCAACCTGCTGGCCGACCTGGCCTATGCCTGGGCCGACCCCCGGATTCGCCTGCACTGATGGCCGGCCGCTTACGCGGCCAAATGCAGATTGCCCAGATGCACCTGGCGCAGGCCGGCCTCGGCGGCCAGCCGGGCGGCCAGCTCGAGGGTGGCGCGGGGGGTGACCGGGCGGTTGGTGAGCCGGTGGGTGGGGAAGAAGGCGCTGAAGTGCAGCGGGGTGTCCGGCCCCAGTTCGGCGGCGACCCAGCGGCACAGCTCGCGCAGGCCGGCCGGGGTGTCGTTCTCGCCGGGAATGACCAGGTTGGTCACTTCGAGCCAGACGCCGAGGCGCCGGAGCAGCTTGAGCGTGTCCAGCACCGGCTGCAGGCGGGCGCCGCACAGCCGCCGGTAAAAATCATCGTCAAACGCCTTGAGATCCACGTTGGCGGCGTCGATCTGGCGGTAGAACGCCTCGGCGGCCGCCGGCTGGATGAAGCCGTTGGTGACGCTCACCACCTTGAGGCCGGCGGCGTGCGCGGCCACGGCGATGTCGCGGCCATACTCCGCCCACACCGTCGGCTCGTTGTAGGTCAGGGCCACCGAGGCGCAGCCGGTGCGCCGGGCCTCCACGGCGATTTGGGCGGGGGCGAGTTCCGGCCCCTCGGCGTCGGCCAGCCCCATGACGGCGGTGGCGAGGCTGTAATTCTGGCAGAAGCGGCAGGACAGGTTGCAGCCGAGCGTGCCCAACGAGTAGGTCTGGGTGCCGGGCAGGAAATGATAGAGCGGTTTTTTCTCGATCGGATCCACGTGCACCGCCGCCGGCCGGCCATAGGCCAGCGCCACCAGGCGCCCCTCCACGTTCATGCGGACGCCGCAGCGGCCGGTGCGGCCGGGGGCGATCCGGCAGCCGTGTGGACACAGGTCGCACACCGCCGCGTCACCGGCGGCATGCCACCATTCCGCGTCATGAAGGCGGATGCTCATCCCCCAATCTATCACCGTTTGGCCGCCGCCGGCAACTGCGGCCGGCAAAGGGACATGACGGTGATGTTGGTTGGGAACCCCCTTTTGAGGAAAGGCGGTTCCCAAGCCCTCCGTCAAACCTTTTTGTGCCTTTTGCGGATTCCGCAGGCCGCCCCTGCCGTCCCAATCATGGTCTATCGCACAACGTGGCCTGCGGAATCCGCAAAAAGATCCAAAAGTTTTAGGAAGGGGTTTGGGGAGCACCCTTTTTCAAAAGGGTGGCCCCAACATCACTGTCATACACCCCCGGCAAGTCACTGCTCAACCGCCGCGGGGGAAGGTGTCGGCCAGCCACAGGTTGGTCTGGGGGGCGCCGATGCCGGCCACCCAGTGGGCGTCGGTGCCGTCTTCGGGCCGGGCCATGGCCGCCAGCAGGGTGTGCGGGCCCGCGGCCAGCGTCACTTCCCCCCACTGGTTGATTGGCGCCCGGTGGAAGGACGGGGCCATCCGCCCGCCCTCGCGGCCGAACAGGAACCGGCCGTCCACCCAGACCCGGCAGTTCTGCGGGGTATTGAACAGGACCTTGACGGTCTGCGCCTGCGCCAGGCGGAACGGCAGTTCCAGCAGCAGCACCGGGGCGGTGAACTGCGCGGCGGGCAGGCGGCCCCAGGCGCCCGGCAGCCGGATCGCCCTGGCGTCCGCCGGCAGTGCCGGGGCGGCCGGCGTCTCGGCATGGGCGCCGCCCCCGAAGATGGCGGGGCCGGTGAAGCCCATCCGGGCGGGAATGGCCAGCGTGTCCGCGGCCGGGGCCGGGGCCGCGGCCGCGGCGGGGGCACCGGCCGCGGCGGGGGCACCGGCCGGCAGGCGCCGGCGCAGGTCGATGACGAGGTCGGTGAAGGCGTCGAGATTGGCCGGCGGCGTCAGTCCCGTGATGCCCGGGCTGAGCACCAGTTGCCGCCCGATCGGCTTCAGCCACGGTTCGGGAATGCCGGCCGGGTTGAGAATGCCCAGCAGGGCGCCGAGCGTGGCGGCGGTGCAGTCGGTGTCCTTGCCGCAGGCGGTGGCGATGCAGACGGAGCGCCCGAAATCGCCCGCGCCGGCCAGCCAGCCCAGGAGGGTGAACGCCAGGTTCATCGTCACATGGGTGAAATTCTCGTGGCCGTACCCGGCCAAAATCTGCCGCCGGACGGCGCGCCAGTCGCCGGTCTCGTCCCACCAGCGGCGGGTGTCGGCGATCGCCTGCCGCAGCCGGCTGGCGGGCGGCAGGTGGGCCAGGGCCTGGTCCAGCAGCGCCGGCGGTGCGGACTCCGCAAAGGCGCCGCTTTCCAGCGCGGCCAGGAAGACCTCCGCCCAGATGCCGTCGCCGTCATGGTCGATGCAGGCGTCCTCGTAGGCGTAGGCCGCCGCCAGCCGGGGATTGCCGGGGGCCAGGCAGGCCCACAACTCCGAACGGATGGCGGCGCCCATGCCGCCGGTGAACCAATTGTCGCAGGACCCGGTGAAGGGGGGGCGGAGCCCCAGTTGCAGGTTGCGCGTCGCCACGCCGTACTCGTCCCACGGGAACTGGACATGGTCGCGCCAGGCGTCCGCGAACAGCTGCCGGTCGACCCGCGGCGTTTTCATCCGGTCCAGGACGCAGGCCCAGACCACCTGCAGGTCCAGGTCGTCGTTGGGCAGCATGCCGGTCGGCACGGGGGTGTAGAAGGCAACCTCCGGCGGGTCGTCCACGCCTTCGAAGGGCAGCCCCAGGGTGCCGCCGACCGCCTTGCCGAGCCAGCAGCCGAGGACCTTGTCGCGATAGAGGGTGTCGGAAAGTTGCATGAGAGGTGGCCGGGGGTGTCTGGGTTCAGGTGCCGGGCGGCGCGGTTCGCGGGTTCGGTCCCGCCTCCGGCCGCCAAGCCTTGGTTCGGGGGGGGCGGCGGGGAATTACGCTCCATACCATAGGCTTCGGGTGACCGGCCGCCTTCACAAAGCCGCCATTTGCTAGCATAATCCCGCCAAATTATAGTAGGCACCATGGCCGACTTCACTGCTTCCATCGTTGATGTGGCGCGGCTGCCCGGCGAGGCCTATCCCCGGCCGGCCCGGCCGGGCGCGCCCGCCCAGCCCGAATCCGCCAGCTATTGGCCGGAGGCGTTCCTGTTCCGGCACCCGCGCTTTCCGGCGGTGCTGCAGCACGTGCGGCAGGAGGACATCGTGCTGCACCAGCACGAGTTCGCCGAACTGGTGTTCGTGGTGGCGGGCACCGCCCTGCACCTGGGGCGCGGCCGGGCGGGCCGGCTGCATGCCGGCGACGTCTTCCTGATTGCCGGCCCCCAGGTTCACGGCTACCGCAACTGCCAGGGGCTGATTGTGGTCAACGTGCTGATCCGCAATGAATTCTTCCGCCGCCACGCGACGCTGCTGGCCAGCCTGCGGCTGTGCCGGACGGCGCTGGCGCTGCTGCTGGCCAAAAAGCCGGCGGCGCGGCCGCCGTCCGTCCGTGTCCAGCGGCTGTCCCCGGAGGAGATGGCCGCCTGCCTGCGGTTGCTGGAGGCGCTGGACCAGGAGTCGCGCTCGCGCACCTACGAGGCGGTGGTGCTGGCCCAGGGGCAGCTGCTGCAATTGCTGGCCATGGTCAGCCGCCACAGCACGGCCCGGCGCAGTGCCCGCGCCGTCCGCCGGCACACCGGCATCCAGAACGCGGTCCGCCTGCTTGAGGAGCGGCTCGCCGAATCGGTGCCGCTGGAGGAATTGGCGGCGGCGGCCCGGCTGTCCGACCGGTCGCTGCTCCGGCATTTCCAGACCGCCACCGGTTTTTCGCCGCGCCAGTACCAGCTCCGGCTGCGGGTTGCCCGGGCCGGGGAATGGTTGCGGGCCGGCCAGCTGTCGATCAAGGAGATTGCCGGCCGTCTCGGCTTCCCGGACACCAACTACTTCAGCCGGATGTTCCACAAGATCACCGGGGAACCGCCCAGCCACTACTATCGCCACAACGCGGCGCCCTCGCGGGAAACCCCCGCCGTCTTCCGGCTGTGACCGGGTACCCAATATGCTTAACCCAGTACCCCGTAACGCTTAAATCTTCACCACGAAGGCACGAAGGACACGAAGTCCGATCGAAGCGCTTCAATGGCAAAATGGGCGCAAAACCACATCTTCGATTTATCTTCGTGCTCTTCGTGGCTTCGTAACAGGCTGGGAGTCTTCGCGGGGGGCAACCCCGCGCCTGGAGTTTGGCGAAACTCAACGGTTGCGGTTTTCCCGTCCCAGCGGGACGGGGCGGGAATAGGCAGGGGCTTCAGCCCCTGTTTTGCCCGCCCCCCATTTCGCGTGCCGTCAGGTACGCGGCGAATCGCGGCGTACCTACGGCACGCCATCGT
>Ga0265297_10007605_pt1 | contig 14912 bp, 13 predicted proteins | sample Munlanlwell13791_FD_192502 | JGI IMG/M metagenome (GOLD analysis project Ga0265297, IMG submission 192502) | Leachate microbial communities from a municipal landfill in Southern Ontario, Canada - Leachate well 137-91 | ecosystem: Engineered > Solid waste > Landfill > Unclassified | place... | reverse complement strand
CTTCAAGAATGCCTGCCTCGTAAGATATGTGCAGCATATTTCTGTCCATCGAATACGGCTTCTTTGCGGAAGCCTCGACGTTGATGCCGTGCTCGCGGCAGTAGTTTATCATTTCCGTTCTGCCGGGAAACGCCTTTCGGAAATCTTCCATGCGCCAAGGAGTTATTATTTGGAGGTCGGGCGCGAGAGCGGCGTATGTTATTTCAAAGCGGCACTGGTCGTTGCCCTTGCCCGTCGCCCCGTGGGCAACGGCGTCGGCGTTTTCGGCCTTGGCGATTTCAATCTGCGCCTTGGCGATGAGCGGGCGCGCGATGGACGTCCCCAAATAATACTGCCCTTCGTAAATGGCGTTTGCGCGAATCATCGGATAGATGAAGTCGGCGACAAACTCGTCCTGAAGATCGAGAGTGTAGTGGGCGGAAGCACCCGTGGCTTTTGCCTTGTCGGCGAGCCCCGCAAGTTCCTCCTCCTGCCCTACGTTTGCGGCAAACGTAACCACTTCGGCGTTGAAGCGGTCTTTAATCCACTTGACAATTACGGACGTGTCCAAACCGCCCGAATAAGCGAGTACAACTTTCATTTTATAATTCCTGATAGAAAAAAAACATTTCGTTTATATAACCTAAAATTCGGCAATGGAAGCTTTAAATTTTCGCCGCGCGATTCTTCTGAACGAGATAGCTGACGATTGCCTTTTGAACGTGCAGACGGTTTTCGGCCTGATCGAAAATCACGCTCTTTTCGCCGCGCAATACGCCCTCGGAAACCTCTTCACCCGAATGGGCTGGGAGACAGTGCATGAACACAGACTCTTTCTTGGCAAGCTTGAAAAGCTTTTCGTTTACCTGATAGGGCGCAAGAGCCGCAAGCCTCGAAGCCTTTTCCTCCTCTTTGCCCATGCTGACCCAGACGTCGGTGTAGATGACGTCGGCGTTGCGCGCCGCAGCCTCGGGATCGGTCGTAAAAGACCAGTTTTTGGCGAGTTTCGCGTCTTTATAAAGTTTGTCGAGCGCGGGTTCGGGCGCGAATTCCTTGGGGCCGCACAAAACAACCTCTACGCCGAAAAGCGAGCCCGCAAGCGCGAGCGAATACGCCATATTGCAGGCGGTGTCGCCGAAGAACGCGAGCTTTCTGCCCTTCACGGATTCGGGCTTGGGTTCGCCCGAACTGAAAACTTCCGTCATGGTAAACATGTCGGTGTAGCTCTGGCACGGATGCAGAAGGTCGGTCAGCGCGTTTACCACGGGCAACCCCGAATATTTCGCAAAGTCTTCGACAATCTCCTGCTCGAACGTGCGTATGACAAGCCCGTGCAGGAACCTCCCCATGATTTTCGCCGTGTCCTCGACGGTTTCGCCGCGCGACAACTGCAGATCCGATGCGTTCATCATCATCGGATGTCCGCCGAGCTCGTAGACGCCCGCCTCGAAAGACAGGCGCGTGCGCGTGCTCTTTTTAAAGAATATCAAACCCCAACTCTGCCCGTTGAGCACGTCGAGCCTGCCGGCGGAACGTATGCGCTTATAGCGGTCGGCCAGCGCAAAAACCTCGGCGGCTTCGGCGGGCGTAAAGTCCGTATCTTTCAGAAATGATCTTACCATTTTAAAGTTCTCCCATTGTTTTTTCGAAAATCTTCAAAGCTTTGTCAATTTCCGATGATTTCACGTTGAGCGCGGGCAGGAAACGCAAAGCGTTCGCCCCTGCGGGTATGAGAATGAGCCCGTTCGCCCTCAACTTTTTGCAAACGTCGTAATTGACGTACGGAGGGTTGAACAGGACGGCTCTCATAAGCCCGAGTCCGCGCGTTAATTTTATGATTTTAGGAAATTTTTCGGCTATCTCCTGAAGACCGTCGGCGAGGCGGCCACCCATCTTGGCGGCGTTCTCTATCAGGTTCTCCTTTTCGACTTCCCCGATTGTCGCAAGAGCCGCCGCGCAGGCGAGCGGGTTGCCTCCGAACGTCGTTCCGTGCGAACCAGGCGTAAAAACTCCGCTGTACTTGTTTGAAAGCCATATCGCACCTATCGGAAAGCCCCCAGCAAGCCCCTTAGCCATAGACAAACCGTCGGGTTTTACGCCTATTCTTTGCGACGCCAAAAACGCGCCGCATCTGCCGAAACCGCACTGCACTTCGTCGAAAAACAACAGCGCATTAAATTTTTTACAGAGTGCTTTGAGACCGCGCAGAAAAACTGCCGTCGCCGGAGTAACACCGCTCTCTCCCTGCACGGGTTCGACAATTACCGCGGCGACATCGTCGCCCATTTCTTTTTCAAAAGATTCAAGGTCGTTGAACTCGGCATACGAAAACCCCTTCAGCAACGGGGCAAAACCGTTTTGAATTTTCTTCTGCGCGGTTGCCGCAAGAGCCCCGAGCGTCCTGCCGTGGAAACCGTTATAAGCCGTAACTATGCGGGCCTTTTTGCCTTCCGCTCCCGAAACTTTCAATCCGTGCAAACGTGCGGCCTTGATTAAGGCCTCATTCGCCTCGGTTCCGCTGTTGCACATAAAAACCTTGCCGCCGCCAATCTCTGCGACAAGTTTTTCGGCAAGATCCGCATACGGCTTGTTGTAATAAAGGTTGCTGCAATGAACGAGGGTTTCAGCCTGCTTTGCGACGGCCTTTACCCAGCGCGGATTTGAGTGACCTATGCTCATAACGGCTATTCCCGCGCCGAAATCGAGATATTCTTTTTCGTCGTTGTCGTAAAGTTTGCAGCCTTTCCCCTTAGCGGCGACAAAGTCCCTTTCGCCGTAAGTCGGTATAACATATTTTGAAAATTTTTCTTTTGTTGTCATTTTTTATCCTATTGAGCGGACGTTACTATTTCAGTGCCTATGCCCTTGTCTGTGAAGATTTCGAGCAGCAGGCTGTGGGGCATATAGCCGTCTATGAAGTGCACTCTTCTTACGCCCTTGCGGATTGCGTCAACGCCGCTGTCCACTTTTGGCATCATCCCGCCTCCGATTACACCGCTTTGCTTAAGCGCGTCAACTTCGTCGACCTTGAGGTGCGAAATGAGCGTGCTTCTGTCTTTCGGGTCGCGCATGAGGCCGGGAACGTCGCACAAAAACACGAGCCTGCGAGCCTTCAAAGCCGCAGCGACCGCCGCCGCAGCGACGTCGGCGTTGGTGTTGTACGGATGCAAATCTTCACCGAGGGCTATCGGCGAAATCACGGGCGTTTTGCCCTCGGAAACGGCCTTCTTTATGAGCTTAGATTTCACGAGATTGATTTTACCGACATACCCGATGTCGACATTCGCGCCCGTCTCGTTTACGGAGAAAAGTTTCTCGCAGCAGAGAACGTCGTTTCCGCGCAGGCGGTGCGGTTCGCATCCCTGTTTTTTGAGGAGCTCGGCTATTTCGCCGTTGATTTCGTTGTTGAGAACGTCTTCGACAATCGATACCGTCTTTTCGTCGGTCACGCGCATTCCGTTTTTAAACTCAGGCTGCAGGCCCGACTTTGCCATCGCACGGCTAATCGCCTTGCCGCCGCCGTGAACGACAACGACGTTTATGCCGACGGCCGCAAGAAACGCTATGTCTTGGGCGACCATCGAACGCACCTGCAAGTCGGGATCGTCCATAAACGCGCCGCCGTATTTGACGACGAAAACGGATCCTTTGAAACGCTGAATGTACGACAGAGCCTCAATGAGAATTCCCGCCTTCTTTGTCACCTCTTCGATGCTGAATACCTGATCTTCCATGTCTTTGAAAAAATATGGTGTTCTCCGTGCGCGGCGCGCCGGATTTCTTTTTGTTGAGGGAGTTTTCTACTCTCCCTTGTTGAAGTTTACGTATCCGTCGGTTAGGTCGGCGGCAAGGATGCACTCCTCCGCTCCGCCGAGGTTCAAATTCATAGTAATCGAGAAAGTTTTTTCCGCCACGATTTTTTTCCAGAGCGGCTTGTTCGCGTCTACGGGCTGCCCGCGCCTGAGCACTTCCACGGCATCGTAGTAAAGGTCGATTTTCTCAAGCACGATACCCGTGCGGGCGTAGCCCGCGGCGTCGGTAAGCCTGCCCCAGTTGGGGTCGCAGCCGAACCACGAAGACTTTACGAGCAGCGAGTTTCCGATTGCCCGGCAGATTTTTTCAGCCTGAACTTCGTCGCGCGCGCCCTTGACTTTCACCTCGACAACCTTGGTGATTTTTTCGCCGTCGCCGACGATTTTGCGCGCAAGCACTCTTGAAGCGGAAATCAGGGCCGCCCTGAACGCCTCTATCGCGTCGGCGTCGTTTTCCGAAATTTCAACGCCGCCGCAACCGTTGCAAAGGCAAAGAACCGTGTCGTTGGTGCTCATGTCGCCGTCAACGGTAATGCGGTTAAAAGTTTTGTTGGCCGCCGCAACGAGACATTCCTTTAAAAGGCTCTGGCTGATTGCGGCGTCGCAAACCAGAAACGCGAGCATCGTCGCCATATTGGGTTCAATCATGCCCGCTCCCTTCGCCATTCCCGCGACGGAAAACGTTTTGCCGCCCACTTGCGCCCTGACAAGAACCGTCTTGGGGCGGGTGTCGGAGGTTAGAATCGCAGAAGACGCGGCCTTTGACTGCCCGTCGGACGACGAGAGGTTTTTGTGCGCGTTCTCAATGCCCGCCTTGAGCTTTTCCATGGGCATAAATTCTCCGATTCTGCCAGTGGAGCAAACAAGAACCTGTTCCGCATCAACGCCCAAAAGGGTTCCTGCAAACTTGCAGGTTTCGGCGGCGTCGGCCATTCCCCTGTCGCCCGTGCAAGCGTTGGCGTTGCCGCTGTTTGCGACAATCGCCTTAATTTTTTTCGACTTTTCGAGATGGCGGATATCGACGATTACGGGCGCGGCCTTCACGTCGTTGGTGGTGAACACGCCCGCGGCCGTTGCGGGAACGTCGGAAACAACGAGCGCAACGTCGAGCCGATTGAGGTCGTTTTTGTTGCGGATGTCGCAAGCGGCGGCGCCGACCTTAAAACCTTTTACCAGTGCGAGTCCGGCGACGTCTTCGGTCGTCTCAATACTGTAATTTTTGTCCATTTTTTTGAAGAAAGTTTTGCGGTTGTAATCAGAGCAGACCCGCGGTTTCCGCAAATCCGTACATCATGTTCATAATCTGCACGGCCTGTCCGCTCGCGCCCTTGACGATGTTGTCGAGAACGCTGCAAATTATTATGTTTTTCGTGCGCGGGTCGTAAACCGCGGAAATGTCGCAGCGGTTTGTTCCCGCTACATGCAGAGTGTCGGGGAAAACGCCCGACGGCAAAATTTTTACGAACGGTTTTGCGCCGTAATATTTTTGCCAAATTTCGTAAATCTTCTCGACGCCGTCGCCCTTTGCTGGAAGCGTGATTGTCGTGGAAATACCCCTCGACATTGGCGCGAGGTGCGGGTTGAACTGCACGACTATTTTTTCGCCCGCCGCAGTTGAAAGCTCCTCCTCTATCTCCGAAAGGTGCCTATGCTTGGGAAGCCCGTACGCTTTCGCGCTCTCGTTTCGCTCGCAGTAAGAATAGGCCAAATCGGCCTTCTTTCCCGCGCCCGAAACGCCGCTGTAGCTGTCTATGACAATATGATCCCTGCCGATTGCGTCTTCGCGCAAAAGCGGAATCAGCGGCGTAAGAATGCTTGTAGGGTAGCAGCCCGCGCACGCAATGAGCCTGTCGTTTTTGGAAACGGGGAAAAGTTCGGCAATAACATATTTGCCGAGTTTCAAAAGCTCGGGCGCGCGGTGGTCTTCTTTGTAGTATTCCTTGTAAATTTCGAGGGAATTCAGCCTGAAATCAGCCGACAAATCTATAACGGTTTTGCCCGCCGCGACAAGTTCGCCCGCATATTCGGCGGCCGCCCCGTGCGGAAGCGCGAGAAACCAGACGTCTATGTCCTTCATCGCCGCCTGCCCTTTAGGGTCAGAAGAGACGAATTTCATTCCGTCTTTCAATATGTGCCTGAGCGAAGGCATATTGTCGGCGACGTCCGTACCCGCGAGGCTCCTTGAAGTGACGCACGCAAGCTCAACATCGGGATGCCGCGCAAGGATTTTTACGAGCTCAACGCCCGCGTACCCCGAAGCTCCCGTGATGCCGACTTTTATCTTATTTTTCATATCGAAAAGAAATTATTTTGTTCGCCGCGTTTTTCAACGCAATAAATGATTAAATTTGTGTTCGCCAAAGTTGAAAAAATCCGCATCGCAATCCGAAAAATTACAAAAGCCCCACCGCTTTCGCGGAAGGGCTCCAGTTGAGATTTTCGAATTCTCCCTCGGCGATTAACGCTTGGAGAACTGGAAGCGCTTGCGCGCGCCCGGCTGACCGGACTTCTTTCTTTCCTTGGCGCGGGGGTCACGCGTCACGAGACCCTCTTTTTTGAGTGCCGCGCGGAGCGACTCGTCCATTTTCTGGAGGGCTCTCGCCAAAGCGTGGCTGATTGCGCCCGCCTGTCCGACGGGGCCGCCGCCCTTAACGCTTATGTCGGCGTCAACCGAGTTGCGCGTTGCGGTGACGACAACGGGACGCAGAGCAAGCATAGCGAGCTGGTCGGTATAGCAATACTCTTCAAGAGGCTTGTCGTTGACGGTCAATTTGCCCGAGCCTTTTGAAAGGCGCGCGCGGGCAATCGACGTCTTGCGGCGTCCGACGGAAACAAATATTTCGTTTTCGCTCATGTATATTAGAATTTAAATGGTTTGGGTTGCTGGGCGGCATGCGGATGCTCCGTGCCGGCGTAAACGTGCAGCTTCAAGAACATGTCTCTGGCGAGTTTATTTCTGGGAAGCATGCCCTTGACGGCGGCTTCAATCAGATATTCGGGTCTGCGCGCGCGGAATTCGGAAAGCTTGACATATTTTTCGCCGCCGACGTAACCGGAGTAGAACATATATTCTTTCTTCTCTTCCTTTTTGCCTGTTACCTTAACCTTCTCGGCGTTGATAACAACAACATGGTCGCCGCAGTCGACGTTGGGGGTATAAATGGGCTTATTGCGGCCGCGCAGCACATTGGCTATCTTCACAGCGAGACGCCCCAGCACCTGATCTTTCGCGTCGACCACGTACCACTGCTTCTGCTCCTGTTTCTTTGCTATTGTCGTATTCATCTTTAAAGAAAAGTAAGACACATTACTTTTAGGTTTTCCGACGTCAAGAGTTTTTTTAACATTATTTTATTTTTTCGGCCGCCTCCTTAGCCGCGCCCGCTTTGCGCGCTATAACCGAAATCAATATCAGCTGAAACGCATGGTAGAGCATTGTGGGCAGCAAAACCACGCCTATAACCGCCGGATTTGAAAACAGCACCCTGCTCATGACCGAACCGTGAACCAAAGACTTCTTTGAGCCGCAAAAGACCGCCGTAACAGTGTCGTCGCGGTCAAAGCCCATAATGCGGCAAAGCCCGTATACGATTAGCATCGCCGTTATGAACAGCCCTACCATACATCCGGCAAGCACAATCAGGTCGCCGAGCGGAAAGCCCGAAAACATCTTTTTCAGAAACGATTCGCAAAAAGACGTGTATATAATAAGAAGAATTACGGACTGGTCGAAATTGCGCAGAACCTTGCGGTGGTCTTGGGCGAATTTGCCGAATTTCGGGTTTAACAGCAATCCCGCAATGACGGGTACAATGACCTGAACGACGAGTTTTAAAATCACTTCGCCCAAGCCGTGCGAGCCTTCAACGTTATCGAGAAACAGGCTCATCCATACGGGCGTGATAAAAACTCCCATCAGGCTCGAAATACTCGCGTTGAAAATTGCCGCAGGCATATTTCCGCCCGCGATTGAAACCATAACCACCGACGACGAAACCGTAGACGGAAGCGTCGCAAGAAAAAACGTCCCGAGCCAAAGATAACGCAAATCTCCCCGAGCCTCAAACGCGCCGCAGGCGTACATTGCGGCAAGCACAATCAGAGGAAACATTATAAACGTCGCGCAGTGTATCAGTACGTGAAGCCTTATGTTTGAAAGCCCCGCCGAAAGCTTTTTTCGGTCTAGCCTCATTCCGTAAAACAAAAATATCCCCGCCACACCCCACGTCGCGACGTCGCCCAAGTTTATTCCGAGAACCTGCGCCGCACCCGCCGACGGGTTCAGCCAGGCAAGAAAAATCGCGACGCCAATCATCATCACGAACGGCTCCGCGCCAATCTTCCTCAAAAAATTCATTCAAGACCGAAAAATGATGCGCCGTGAATGTTTGGCAACCTTTTTTAAACTGTACGGTTCACCCAAACAAAAACGCCGCGAATCAATAAAACGCGGCGTTTTGAAAAAAACATTTCCCTGTGGAAAGACTACTTCCACTTGACCAGAGTCGCCCCCCAGGTGAGCCCCGCCCCGAACGCGACGAACAAAATATAATCTCCGCTTTTGATTTTGCCGAGCTCGACCGCCTCGCTGAGGGCAATCGGGATGGACGCCGACGACGTGTTTCCGTAATTTTCTATGTTAACGTAAACTTTCTCGGCGGGAATTCCGAGCCTTTTGGCTACGCTGTCTATTATGCGCGTATTCGCCTGATGAGGGATAAGCATCGAAACCTTGTCGGCGGGAACCTTGCACAAATCGAGCACTTCAAGAGCCTTTTCCTGCATGATGCGAACCGCGTGCTTGAAAACCTCCTTGCCGTCCATCTGCAAAAAGTGAAGCCCCGACGCCACAGACTCCGCCGTAGGAGGAATGCATGAACCGCCCGCGGGCAGGCGCAAAATCGCGGTATCCGAACCGTCCGCCCCGAGAACCGTTCCTATTATGCCGATATTCTCCTCATCCGACTCGCTCAAAACAACGGCTCCCGCCCCGTCGCCGAAAAGCACGCATGTGCCGCGGTCTTTCCAGTCGACCATAGTGCTCATTTTTTCAGAGCTGACGACAAGCGCATGCTTGTACATTCCGCTCTGCATCATGCGGGTGGCCACCTCGACGCCGTAGACGAAGCCCGAGCATGCGGCCTCAAGATCGAAACACGGAATGTTGTTGCGTATGCCGAGCTTTGCCTGAAGCATGCAGGCCGTAGACGGGAAAAGCATGTCGGGGTTGACGGTCGTGACGATTACGAGGTCTATTTCCGAAGCCGCCACATTCGCGGTTTTTAGCGCGTTGCGCGAAGCGTGCAAAGCCATGTCGGAAGTATTTTCGCCGTCGGCGGCAATATGCCTGCGCCTAATGCCCGAGCGGCCGAAAATCCATTCGTCGGAAGTGTCGAGAAATTTTGCGATATCTTCGTTCGTGAGAACCTTTTCGGGAACGTATCTGCCCGTTCCCGATATTACGATAGACTTGGGTTTTTTGAAATCCATTGTGTTTATTCAGATAAAAAATTTGTTCTGATGTTCCTTATTTTATGCGCCGTTTCTTTAAATCGAAAAAAAACGCGCCCGTCCAAAACCGGATGCCCTTAAAATATTTGTAGGGCGACCGTGAATTTCGACAGCCCGAAGATTAACTTTCCTCGACCTCAAGCTGTCTCTCCCTTTCAATCGCCGACGCCTTGTTCTGCGCGACAATTTCGTTGAGGCGCGCGACGTCTTCTTTTATGCGTTCCTGCATTCTCTTGCGAAGGCAGCGCAAAGTGATGTGAATGGCGCCCGCAATCTGTTTTCTGTTGCTTGAGCCGTGGGCCTTCACGACAAGTCCGTTGAGCCCCAAGAGCGGAGCACCCGCGTATTTGTCTATCGGAAGGCGTTTTTTTAAATTTTTAAACGCGCCGCTTGCGATGAACATTCCGAGTTTGTAAACCCAAGAGCGCATTATTTCCTCTTTGAGGATGTCCTTGAACATCCTGATTGAGCTTTCGAGAGACTTCAGCACCACGTTTCCCGTAAAACCGTCGCATACGACGACGTCGAACTCTCCGTCAAAAAGGCCGAACCCCTCAATGAGGCCGCCGTAATTTATGACGCCCTCTTGGGCTTTGAAAAGCCTGTGAGCCGTCTGGACGAGCATATTGCCCTTGCCGTCTTCGGTGCCGTTGCTCAAAAGACCCACGCGCGGATTTTTTACCCCGAGGGCGACATGCGCGTAGTTCGCGCCCAAAATGGCGTTGTCTACAAGGCTTTCGGGCTTCGGGTCGGGAGCCGCGCCCACGTCAATCATAACGAAATTTTTTACTTTTCCGGGGATGACCGTGCCGAGCGCGGGGCGTTCAATGCCGTCAATGGTACGCAGACGGATTGTTCCGCCGGCCATCATCGCGCCGGTGTTGCCACAACTTAAAACGGCGTCGGCTGTGCCGATTTTTACTAGCTCAATGGCTCTAATCATAGAGGCGTCGCGCTTGGTCTTGATTGCCTGAAGGGGCTTCTCGTCCATCTCAATAACCTGCGACGCGCTGTAAACTTTGACGCGCCTGTCTTTGAGAACCCCCTGACGCATCAGCATCGGGGATATTATGCGGTCGTCCCCGACGACTATGATTTCGTAGTCGGACTTGTCGGAAACGAGAGCCTGTCTGATTCCGACAATGAGTTCTTCGGGGCCCATATCCGAGCCCATGACATCCACTGCTATTGTCGGCACTGAATTGCTCATCGAAAAAATTCTTAATCGTATCCTTCTACAAGAAAAACGCGGGAGTTATTGCAAAAATAATCCCGCATTACAATATAAAAAGAGTGGGGTTCAAAGGCGGCCTTCGCAAAGAAACCGATAACGGCGAAGACCGCTTCCCGCGGGGTATTCCCGCGAAATTTCAACCCTACACTTTTACGCTGATAACCTGCTTGCCGCGATACGTTCCGTTCGAGGGATTGACCCTGTGAGAAACGAAGAGTGTGCCGTCGTTGGCGTCCTTAGAAAACTGAGGAAGCTCGTAATGGTTGGCGGCGCGGCGAATGCGGGTGCGCTGCTTTGATGTTTTGCGTTTTGGTTGTCCCATGGTAGTAGACCTCTCTAAAAATTATTGAAAAGATGTAAACAGTACGTTTCACCGCCCGTTTGTCAAGAAGCTTTTTTTGTTAAAGTTTTCCCGACCCGACTTCCGAAAGCGACTTTCCGTTCACAACTACGTCAATTACAAATATTTTTCCGGCCTTCACCCTTGCGATTGCATATCCGCTGCGCTCGTCTTTGGGGATGCCTTTTATGTACGCATTTATGTTTTCGACAGACTTCTGAGAGAACGACATCTTTAAGTTCGGCAAATCGAAAACCGCAACGGGCGCGACAAGAAAATGCCGCACATCTTTCTCGCGCTTTGCAAATATAATTTCATCTAAACGGATACGCAGATACGGCTCAGAGTCCGCTTGGTCGCCGTACGCCGAAACTTCCGCAAAACCGTCTTTGCCCGACCGCAATGATACGGGGATTATTTGTCCGACATACACGCTATCCGCAATCTCGGCGTCCCTGTCTTTCTTTGCCACCTTCTTCGCCCGCCTGATTGCCCTTTCGGCACTATACAACTTGGATGAATATTCGGTTTCAATGTCGCGCAGAGAAACGTTCATCTTAAATTCTTTGGCCTCCCAAGCGTCAATGGCGTCCACACCGCAGTGAAATTTTAATTCAGCCCCGTTTTTTATTGCGTCTTTGGCGGCCATGACGGAAGAGATTCCGATATACCCTTGCGCAACGACGACTGCAGCAAATATCCACGGCAAAAACTTTTTAAGAGACTCCATTGCGCCTCCTTCTGTTTACGGCATAATTCGCGGCAATCAATGCGATCCCCGCCGCGGCAAAAAACGACGCCCGAAACAAAATGTGCGTTTCGGACACAAAAACCCTCATGAATCCCTGAGATATTAAAATCAATATGCCCGTGTTAAGCATAGAAAAATCGCGCCCCTTCAATCCCCTAAGGGCAAGCAGAATACCACACAGGAACAGCAAGAGGTTTGAAGCCGCCATAAACATGAAAAACCTGTCGCCCCATGTGAACGTGTAAAAGAACAAAAGCGGGAACATCAGCGAACCGGCGATTATATAAAGTTTTCTGTCGCCGTTGCGCACCGCCTTAATGAACAGGTAAACCCAAACCGCGCAAACAACCGCCGTTATTGCGAACGCCGACGCCGCATTCAACGGAGAATCGGTAAACATTGCGCCTATTTGGGAAAAAACGGATTCGCGGTACAAGTTGTCGAAAGACCAACTTGAATTAATCAAACCCGCAACGACAAACATCGTTATTGCCCCCGCAAAGAAAATCGGCTGTGGTACAAACCCAATACCGTTAAAGCGCGGCAACCCCGAAACCAGCAAAAGGCTCAAGCCCCACCCTGCGGACGCAAGAATCGTGAGTAAATCTCCCAAATCTCCGCCGTCGGCGGAATTCAGCTGTTGTTCAATCAGGACTACAAAGAAAAACGGCGAAAGCGCGCAGAATATATAAGCTCCGACAACCTTAAAAAACCCGCCGTAATTTTTCGCAAGGAAAAACATCGAACAAATGAACGCCGTTATCGCCGCCGCCGCGTCCGAGGCGACGGACGGAGCCGTACCGTACTCGCAGAGCAGATACATCGCAAAAACAAGAGAACAAACCGCCGCGACGCTCGAGCGCAATAAAAAGACGGAAGGAACTGTCATTAAAGTCATCGCAAACCAAAATGAGCGCATATCGGGAGGAATGTTGAGCGTGTTCCCGATTATGAAAATCATGAAAAAACACGCCGCTATATTGCTTGCCGCCGCGGCTTCGCGAAAAAACACGCCCCATTTGCCGAATAGAACCGATAAACCAAAAATCAGCGAAAGGCAGAGAGGCAAAAACGCCAACATAAGGCGGACATCCGAAGACAGCCCGTCCCAAACGTTCTGCGCAAAAAGCCCCGTCGAGAATACGACAAGCAATGCGCCCGCAAAATACATGGCATTTCTGAACCCCGAGAATCCGGATTCAAAATCTTCGCGGGCCCGCTGCGCAAGTTTTCGCGCCGATTCGGCGTCTATGAGCCCGTCGCTTTCATATTTCGCAAGCCTTTTCAGCAATTCGCGCTCAAACAACATTTGACATTATAAAATATCAAACAACCGAAGTTGTCAAACTCAGTTTTTGGCGGCGCGCCAGATGAGGTAGCCGCCCGCCGACTGGAATATCAGGTTGGGAACCCATATCAGTATATCTGGACGACAGGCGGGATATTTTTCAAGCCAAGAAATCAAAACCAGCATCATATAATACGTCAATGCCAATGCCAGCGCGATTGCGAGATTCGCAAAAGTTTCGGTGCGGCTGGCCTTGATTCCCAGGGGAACGGCGAGAACCACCATCGAGAATATCGAAAATGCCATCGCGAAATTTTTCTGAATCTGCATCTGCACTTCAATTCTGTCTTTGAACGCGAGTTCAGGCGTGGTTTCGCCCTCCGCGCGCGGGTGCCAGCTTGAGCGCGCGTCCAAAAGCTCCCCGAATGTCATAAGCTTAAGGCGCGTCTTGCGCTTGTCCATTGAGCCGATTATTTCGTTGAGGGGCAGTTTTATGACAAGCTCGTCGAAACGCGCGGAAGGAAGCGGGCGGCGCAGGTCTTCCGAATCGGCGCCGCGGGCGCGCTCGGCTGTGCCGTCTTTGAGAGTCAGAACTATTTCGTCCTTAGAGTCGTCGTAAGAGAGAACGCCGCGCTCCGCCTGAATTGAGACGTGCGCCTTTCCTTGTTTGTCGAGCTCCCAGATTCTGAATCCCAATAGTTCTCCGCCGTCGGCGGTGTTTGCGTAAATGACATATCCGGGAAAGTCGCGGATGAAAGACCCCGGCTGAATGAACTGAAGAGGATTCGCCCTTACAAGGTTTTTGAGGGAATTTTTATAGGCGTAGTCGGCGGCGGGCGCGTAGTAGAAATTTATGGCGACCGAAAATATCGACGCGCATATCGCGAGAAAAAACACGGGAGCCGCCATGCTGTATATGGATTTTCCGCAGGCTTTCATTGCGATTACTTCGCTCAAAGCCGACATTCTTCCGAAGACGAGCAATATGCCCGTGAGCATGCCAAGCGGAAGCGCGTAGGGAACCACCCCCGGAATGATTAACGCCACTATATATAAGAAAAACGATATGCTCAGCCTTCCCGCGGCAAGGTCGCCCATAACCTCTTTTATCACGTTTCCGAGCACGAGAACAAAGACAAAAAGCGCGACGGTCATTAAAGCCGCCAGCGCAACTTGCCGAAATATATATTTATTCAACGTTCCCATGTAAAAGCGCGGTAAATATGCGCCGTAAAATGTGAGAAACGCAACTCTAAAATCCGCATCGGCGACGCAAAATGCTTGTAATGCAATACCGACGCTAATAGGGTTTCGGACGTTTTTTTAGTAAACAAACCCCCCGCAAATATATGACCAAAGAGAAGAAACCCGCAAAAACCCCGCAAAAAAGCGACATTGTACGCGACGCCAATTCTTGCCCGTTTTTCGTAAGCGAGACGGCCGAGGGAATGCAGAAAGCCATTTTGTGGCACCTTGAAACATCCCTTGCGCGCGCCCGCAAAACCGCAAACCCGCGCGACTGGTGGGTTGCAACCGCCCTCGCCCTGCGCGACCACATCATGGAGCGTTTCATTAAGACCATGGAAAAACAGCACGACGAAGACGCGCGCAGGGTGTATTACCTTTCTCTCGAATATCTCGTCGGCAGACTCACGGAAGATTTGCTCATAAACACGCACTTGATGGAGCCCACAAAAAAGGCTCTCGCATCCCTCGGTCAGGATCCCGAAGCGATATTCGCGCAGGAAGTCGACATGGGCTTGGGCAACGGCGGCCTCGGGCGCCTCGCCGCGTGTTTCCAAGATTCCCTCGCAACGCTCAACTACCCCGCAATCGGCTACGGCATCCGCTACGAATTCGGTCTGTTTACGCAGTCTTTTGAGGACGGCAGGCAGGTTGAGTCTCCCGACAACTGGCTGAAGTTCGGTTGCCCGTGGGAAATTGTTCGCCCGCAAAGAATCGTAAGAGTCGCCGTCGGCGGACACGTTGAAGACGTT
>Ga0265297_10007602_pt1 | contig 14915 bp, 13 predicted proteins | sample Munlanlwell13791_FD_192502 | JGI IMG/M metagenome (GOLD analysis project Ga0265297, IMG submission 192502) | Leachate microbial communities from a municipal landfill in Southern Ontario, Canada - Leachate well 137-91 | ecosystem: Engineered > Solid waste > Landfill > Unclassified | place... | reverse complement strand
CAAAATGTACTGACCAGGGAGAAATCGCCACTACCAAAGCTGTCAAAATCGGCATTAATTTATATCGCTTAGTCAAAGTATCATTAAAACTCAATAATTCTTTGGCCAATAAATAAATCAAGAAAATACTGAGTACAGAAAATAAAGCCACTGGCAAACGAATCGCCAATGCGCTCATGCCGAAAATCTTGACTGATAAACTGGCTAGCCAAATTAAAACCGGAGCTTTAAAATCGCCATAAGACGCCAAAATTGCTTGTAGCCAATTTATACCATGGATATCCTTTCCCGTTTCACTGATACTATAGGCATCCAAAGCTATGGCAGCCTCATCCCAGTATAAGCTCGCCGGATTCGTTCCAAATTGATAAAAACGCAAAAAAACTCCAAGCAAAATAATGATAATTAAAATTAGAAGCTCTTTCTTTTTAGTCATATTTGATTAAGCCCAAATCTTCTGACAAAACTACCTTTTCCTCTGCATTTCTATCTTCCAAATTTTTAATGAAATGATAATTAAGTAATTTTTCTCCGTAATAAAAATTAATTTGATCGGCTTGTTGGTAATTCATAGTAGCAAAAAACTGTTGACTAGGCACCTTCAAATACCATGCTGTCAAAATATATTGATAGCCGCCGCCATCTATTACAACAATTGCTTCTTTGCTGTACTTTTTTTGAGATTCAACAATGAGATCTTTAAATTGGCTAAAAAGAATTTTTTCTTGCTGATCTGGGTACTTGAAAAAATATTGACGATAATAAAAGAAACTTTCTATACATAATAGAAAAATTATTAGTGTAAGAATTAATTTATTTTGTTTAGCAAAAATTTTAATCAGTTTATCAACAAACAAAACAGCAAAAGCAATCAAAATAAAAAAGAAAAACAAACTTCGAGTGGCATGAGGGCTATCAACAGTAATAACTGACGGAACTAAAGATGCTAATAATAAATAAAGTAAAATCAAATGTTTCTTTTTGAAAGATTTATCAAATATAGCGATGACTATTTCCCCCAAAATATCTATCAACATAAAAATAGCTAAAAAATAACTTGAATAAAAAAGATGTCCATAATCAGGTAAAGCGTGCCACGGATGACTACCACCATTTTGCACTATAAAGTTGAGTGAGAAACTTTGTAGAATATTTTGCCATATTAATTGGCTATAAAAAACGTATTTATTTCCCAAAATAGTTTGCCAAATGCCATTAAAACTAGCTCGATAGTTAGCAAAATTCTCCCAAGTCGTAGAATCATTAAAAATAGTAATACCACTTTTTTGAGCCGCTAAGGAATAAAAATTCAAAATTGCCCATATTAAAATCAGAGCTAAAAAAAATATTGACTTAAGCCACTTCTTTTTATTGCGCCAGCCAATTTTATAGATTAAAAGCGGGATTAAAAAAGGTAATAATAAAAGTGGAGTGTTATAAGTTAGAACTGCTAAAAATAAGCAAAAGGATCCTAGCAGAAAATTCTCTTTTTCTTTGAGTAAAAAATATAAAGCACTAACAAATAAAAGTAAGGCTACATTAGCTTCAAAAGCAATGCGCGAGTAAAAGAAAAAGACAGGACTGATAGCAATTAAAAAAGACATTAATAAAGCTGTTTCCTTTTTAGTTTTTAATACATCTCTGGCAAAGAAAAAAGCCACTATAATCAGCAAACTTCCTGCCAAAACTGAAGGGAGACGGGTAGAGAAATCATTAGCTGGCAATACAGTAAATAAAGCAGCTAATAAATAAGGATATCCTGGTAATTTATAATCACCAAAAGATTTGAAAGTTAATGGCCATTTAGTTTGCCACTCGTCCTGTGCAGTTTCTTTAATTAAAAAAGCGTTGTAGGCTAGAGCTGCTTCATCTCTGTTTAAAATACTTGGTAAGTCAGTCACATTAAACAAACGCAAACCAAGTCCCAATAAAAAAATCGTTAACAAAATAATTTTAGTTGATTTCATAAAATACCCAAGTTTGTTCTTCAGTTGCATCAATTATAGGAATGCTGTCTTTAGAAAAAGAGTTTTGATAAAAGTCTGGAGAACTGATAATCAGTGCTTCTTTGTTAAAATCAATTTGTTCTGGTTTATCAATAAATTCAATTTTTTGAAATTCCAAAAATTCTCCCTGATCTTTCTTAGCTAGTTGATTGGCATACTGCACTAGTGAGGGATCAATTTTGGCATAAAAAAAATAATACATCGCTGGTCTACCCTGTTCTCTTGTTATATAAATTTTTTCGTAATTTTTCTCTATCTTAGTTAACTTATTAATCATTTCTTGATAGCCAAATTGCCACTCATGTTTATATTTATTGGGATAGATATAAATAAGCTCATAAAAGAAAGAAGCAAAGAAGCAAACATAAGCAAAAGCAAAAACTTTCAAAACTAATTTTCTAAGCTTATCTAGCTTAAATAACTCTAAAAATTGCCAAAAGCCAAAACCGAGCAAAACAATAAATATGGGTAAAGCCGCTAAAGTTCTTAAAGCATGCGGAGTTCCTCTGGTAAAAGACGCTGGCAAGATAGTGACAAATAGACAAAGAAATAATAATCCAGTAATAGTGCTTTTCTTTTTTGAAAAAAATATTAAAGTAAAGATCAATAAAATTAAATCTAAATAATAAAATTGTCCAAAACTTTGCAAACTATGTCTAGGATTATTATCTCCACTAATGAATAAGTACTTGAAATTAAAATGATCTAGAAAATTTATAGTTGCTGCTTTAGCGAAAAATAAATAACGGTGATAAATAATTTTATTTAATTTAGTTCTACCGTGATTTTCGATAGCCTCATTGCTTTGTTCAATAATAGAGATATCAGAAAAAATACTAGTTTCAGCAATCCGCTGTTGACCAGTTTTAGCAAATAAAGATTGCGCAATTGGCACAAAAATTACCAAAACAATTAATCCAGATAAAAGTAATGACTGCCAATTAACCTTATTTTTTTTGGAAAATTTCAAAAACAGATAGTAAATAGTTAAGAATAAACCAATTAGCGGAGCACTTACTCTTGCCGCATGATAGGCATAAGTCGATAGTGATAGAAAAATAGTTGATAAAATTATCCATTTACCCTTGTTGGAAAAAATGAAAAATAAATAAAAATTAATTCCCCAAACAATTAAGGCTGTAGCTAGAGTACTTTCCCAAGCCGAACGAGAGAACATGATCAGCCAAGGCGAAATACTAGCTAAAAACAAAGCAATGTAATAAATAAAGCTTGCCGCTTTTTCATCATTTTTTAGATAGAACTTTCTAAATAAAGTTTTAGCTAAAATAGCTGTACCAAAAATAATCGCTATCGAAGCCAGAACTGTTGGCAAGCGTACTGCAAAAGTATTTAAACCAAAAATTTTAATAAAAGGCACTGCGGCGTAAAAATATAAGCTAGGCTTGTAATCACCAAACGATTCAAAAGCTGTTAATGGCAAAAAATTACCGTGATGATCTTTGGCTGTTTGAGCAATACTATAAGCATCATATCCAAGAGCTACTTCCTCCCAATATGGACTAGGTGGAGAAATATTTAAAGCAAAAAATCTAGAAAAAACAATTAAAAATGCAATTAATAAATTGGTTTTCATAGTTTTCTTTTAAGACTTCTAATTTCCGTAATAAATCTTCTGCCAGAAAAAACCAAAAAAACCATAGCGTAAAGTATAAATGAAAATATTCCTCCAAAGAAAAAGTTAAGATAACTCTGCCCCCACCACTCTATACCTAAAAATCCAAAAACCGCCATGCAAATTCCAGCAATTAACTGAGGCCAAATATTCTTCAAAATTTCTATGGCAATATATTTTTTGGTCATAAAAATCGAAAAAACTGAGGTAAAAGAAATTAAAAAAGCTGCCATTGCCACGCCATTAAAAGCAAATTTCCAAACTAGAATTGGTGTCAAAATCCAAGTTAAAACTGTCCACATCACCATTAGTTTGAGAGTCTGATTGATTTTGCCAATGGCATTTAAGCTATTAATAAGCGGTGTCGAAATGGCAGACCAAGCTACGCTTAAAGAAAATAAAACAAAACTAAAAATAGCTGGCTGCCATTTAGCATATTTATCTACTAACTCTGTCAAAGGATAAATAAAAACTGACATACCAATCAAAATTGGAAAAATAAATAAAGCTATAAAATAAATGGATTTTTCGATGGCACGTTTTAATAAGTCCTTGTGGTTTTGCAGTCTAGAAAAAGTGGGAAAAGTGATGGACATAACATTTTGAACTGTTAGATTATATGGATACATAGACCAATTTTTAGACCATTGTAAATATCCAAAATCTTTAAGTGGTAAAAAAGCTCCTAAAGCTAAAAAATAAAGTTGGTCTTTAATGCGAGCTAAAAAATCATTGATTTGAAATTTGACTCCAAAACCAAGTAAACCTTTCAAAGATTCTTTGCTTATTTTCAACTTGGGTTTCCAAGGTTGTAAGATTTGAATAACTATTAAACCAATTATGCTACGACAAATAATTGCATAAAAGTAAGAGGCTACGCCGTGACCATTCCAAGCCATAACAATTAAAATTGAATTAAAAACAATTTGCTCAAAAATTTGTGGCAAAACTAATTTATTAAAATCCAATTTTCTTTCCAAAATAATTGAAGGGATTGTCTTAAAAGTGGCCAATGGAAAAGAAATTGCTAGAGCTAGAAGCACTAAGATGCCATCATTACCAATTTTGACATTTAAAAAACCTAATTTGATGATAATAATTACTATTAAAAAAATCACCCATGCTAAAAACATTTGTGTGGTAAAAGCAGTTTTATAATCATCTTCCGTCGGTTCATTTTTCTTTTGTATCAAAGATGCTGCCAAACCAATATCAGAGAAAAAAACCAATAAAGCAATGATTTGTGTAACAATACCAAAAATTCCAAAGTCTTCAGGAGAAAGAAAGGCACTCAATACGAAAGCTGAAACCAAACCAATACCTTGCAAAATTAGAGTACGTACAAAAAAAGATAGAACTCCCTTGATAGATTTATTTTTAATCTGTTCAATTTCTTCCACGCTTAGTTCATCATCCAGCTCATCATTTGGTAAAATATTTTGATCATCCATACAAGATTCATTCTAGTCGACTTTTTTCTCTTTGAAAATAAGCGACTTTTCCAATATACTTGGAACCAATGAACACTAACTTAGTACTCTCTCTTGAGTATAAAAAGCCAAAACTGATTTTAAAAATCTTTTTTTTCTTCATATTAGCCTTGCTACTGAGCATTATCGCTGGTTTTACTTACCTTACTATTAAAACTAACAGTTTCATTAAAGAATTTGCTTTAGCCGCCAATATCGACAAAAAAGAAGTCATTAACACTATCTCTAATTCGATTGATCAATTACAAACTAACTATCGAAATATTGAAAATCTGCCTAAAAAGTACAACTTTCTAGTTTTGGGTACTGATAAATTAAGTGGTCGAGATGGAGATCCAGAATTAACCGATAGCATTTTATTTTTACAAACCGATTTTACAAAAGGTAAAATTAAAACACTCGCTTTCCCTAGAGATTTATATTTAGAAGATTATCAAACCAAAATTAATGCGCTTTATTTTTATGGTCAAGATAGATATCCTGAAAATCCAACGCAATTTCCAAAAGAAATTATTGAAAAATTAAGCGGTCAAAATATTGATCAAGTGATTGTGATTGGCATAGAAGATTTAGAAAGATTAATTAGTATAGTTGGAGAAATAGAGATTGATGTACCAACTTCATTTACAGACTCCACTTTTCCTGTTCCTGGAATTGATGTTAGTGTCGTTACCGATCCTAAAATACTTTACGAAGAAGTTAGCTTTAACCAAGGTTTGCAAAAAATGGACAGTGAAACCGCTCTTAAATACATGAGGAGCCGCTATAGCGAAGGAGATGAAGGCACTGATGAAGCTAGGGCATATAGACAGCAACTGGTTTTAGAAGCTCTACTTGATCAAATTTTAACTATTAGAAATCCTCAAAAACTAGGCCAACTGTACCGTTTTTACCTAGATTACTTTTCTTCAAATATTCCCTTAGAGAAAATTATCCAAATGGGCACAGTTTTTATTGATTATATGAATACTAATCAAACAGAGATAAGCTTTGAAAAACACCAATTAAGTATTTATCCAGAAAATGAAAATGGAGTAATTTATAATCCTCCACTCTGGCAGAGTAAACAGCAGTGGATCTATAAAATCAAAGATCAAAATAAATTTACTGAAAGCATTCATGCTATTTTCAACTAAAAATCTGATCAGATTAATGTTACTAATCATTATTATTTTGGCTTTTATGGCAGGATTTTTCCAATCTTCTCTGGAAGTTGAACAAAGAAGATCTAAATACTTTGAAAATAAAGTTACACAATTAGAAAATCAAGTAGAAAAAATAAAATTTTAATTATGCAAAATCAAAAAACCCTTCTCATTACTGGCGGTGCCGGATTTATCGGTTCCAATTTCGTTCACTATTACTTAAAAAACCACCCAGAAAATAAAATTATCAACTTGGATTTGCTAACTTACGCCGGGAATTTAAGCACCTTAAAAGATATTGAAAATCATCCTAATTATAAATTTATCCATGGTGACATCAGAGATACAAATCTAGTAGATAAAATTATGGCTGATGTCGACATTGTGGTCCATTTTGCAGCCGAAAGTCACGTTGATCGTTCGATTATGGAACCCGCGCTCTTTTTAGAGACTAATATTATGGGCACACAAGTTTTACTGGATGCGACCTTAAGACATAAAATTGAAAGATTCCATCACATTTCTACCGATGAGGTTTTTGGTGCTTTGGAACTCGGCACGTCTAATAAATTTAATGAACAAACTCCATATAACCCTCATAGCCCATATTCCGCTTCTAAAGCCGCTTCTGATCATCTAGTGCGTGCCTACGGAGACACTTATGGCTTACCGTTTACCTTGAGTAACTGTTCAAACAATTATGGTGAATATCATTTCCCAGAAAAAATGATTCCCTTAGCCATTACTAATTTAATTGATGACAAAAAAGTTCCAGTTTATGGTGATGGACTCTATGTGCGCGATTGGCTTTATGTTCAGGATCACTGCAAAGGCATTGATTTAGTGCTGCAGAATGGTGAAAATTTTAAAACTTATCTATTTGGCGGACTATATAAAGACATTAATAATTTAGAACTAATCAAGATGATTCTAAAAATCATGGATAAAGACGAAAATTATATAGAATACGTCAAAGATCGACCAGGCCATGATCGTCGTTACAGCGTCGATTTTTCTAAGACGGAGGAAGCTTTGGGTTGGAAACCAAGTGTCAGTATAGAAGAAGGCTTGCAAAGAACCGTGGACTGGTATAAAAATAACGAAGCTTGGTGGCGACCTCTAAAAGAAAATAATCAAGCATACTTTGATAAACAATATTTAGAAAGGTAGTCATCTATGAACAAAATTCCTTTGTTAGGGACTGGCCTGAATGGTTTAGTTGGTTCCAAATTTGTTGCTGATTTTAAAGATAAATATGCTTTTGATAACTTAGACCTCAGAAATGCTTTACGACCAGTTGATATCACTAATGAAAAGCAAGTTTTATCAGTTGTTGCTGACTCCGAAGCTCAATTTTTAGTTCATATGGCTGCTTTTACTGATGTCACTGGAGCTTGGCAACAGACAGATGATGCTAATGGTCTTTGCTATCAAGTCAATGTCAAAGGCACAGAGAACCTAGTAAAAGCTTGTGCTCAAACTAATAAACATTTAATTTATCTTTCTACCGCTTATGTATTTGATGGCGAAAAAGAAGAAATGTACGTTGAAACAGATAAAACCAATCCTATCGAATGGTATGGCAAAACTAAAGCCTTAGCTGAAAAAGTCATTCAAAATAGCAACATAGATTGGACAATTTTGCGCATAGATCAACCTTTTAGAAATGACGCTTTTACCAAAGTTGACACTTTGCATAGAGTTTTAGATGGCATGAGAAACAATAAACTCTATCCCCAATTTGCCGATCACTATTTCGGGCCAACCTATATCAATGATTTAGCTAAAATCATTGATTATATAATTCGTCGAAAAATAACAGGTCTTTATCACGCTTCTTCTGGTGAATCTTGGAGCGATTTTGAGTTTGCACAATTTATCAATCAAAATTTCAATTTAAATTTTGATTTAAAAAGTGGCTCTTTAAGTGAATACTTAAAAACAAGTAATCGACCCTATCAAAAAAATACTGCTCTAAACATTGATAAAATTAAAACTGGCTTGGATTTTGAATTGAAAACCATTAAAGAAGCTATTCAGGAAAGCATTGTATGAAAATAGAAACGGGTTTTAAACCAGCCGAAACAGACAAGCGAGTTTTAGAGAAAAAAATCAGAGTTTTAAATAGATCAATCGAATCTTTAAAAGAACAAGGCAAAGAAATTCCCAAGCAAGCTACCGATCTTAAAACAAGTTTAGAAGAAAAATTAGCCACACTTGCTTAATTTTTTAAATTAACTTGATTTCTCCATTTTGCAATTTTTTTATGATCTCCTGATAATAAAATTTCTGGAACAATCATTCCTTTATAATCAGCTGGCTTAGTAAATTGAGGATGTGCTAGTTTTCCAGGCTGGCTGTGAGATTCATTTTGGTTACTCTCTTCATTGCCTAATACACCTGGTATTAATCTGGTTATGGCATCGCTCATGACTAAAGCAGCTACTTCTCCACCGGTCAAAACATAATCTCCAATTCTGATTTCTTCATCAATTAAATGCAAGGCTACACGCTCATCAACCCCCTCATAATGACCGCAGATAATAGTTAACTCGTCTAAGTTAGAAAAACTTTTGGCAATTTCTTGTGTAAAAACAGAACCTTTGGCGGAAGTTAAGATAATTTTTTTGTTTTCTTGACCTTTTTTAACTTGCAAATAATCTAGGGCTTTATCAATTGGCTCAATCATCATCACCATTCCTGGCCCACCACCAAATGGTCGCTGATCTGTAGTCTGATGTTTGTCGCTAGTAAAATCCCGCAAGTTTAAAATGTTAAATTCAATTAAATTCTTGCCCACAGCTCTTTTTAAGATTGAAGTTTCAAGAGGGTTAACAAAAAAATCTGGAAAAATAGTCAAAATGTTAATTTTCATAAAATCGTGATAAATTAGATGTGTTCCTTGCTATTATACAAGATAAACAAAATAGAAAGTTAATTCATGAAAGTAACGGTCATTGGTACAGGGTTTGTGGGGGTGGTTTCTGCGGCAGTTTACGCTAGTTTTGGCAATCAAGTCATTGGTCTAGACATTGATGAAAATAAAATCAAACTTCTAGAAAAAGGCCAAGTACCTTTTTATGAACCCAATCTTCAAGAACTCTTATTAGAACAGCAAACCAAAGGAAACTTAAGTTTTACTACTTCTTATGAAAATGCTATTAAAGATGCAGAAGTGATCGTCATCGCTGTTGGTACACCCTCTGCTGCTGATGAAACTGCTGATCTCCGCTATGTTTTCGCTAGTGCCAAATCACTTGCTCCTTACATTAAAGAAAACGCCATCGTCGTGATTAAGTCCACTGTACCTCCAGGTACTTTAGAAAAAACTATGGCTGTTATCAAAAATGAAACCACAACTAAATTCTATGGCGCATCACTACCAGAGTTCTTACGCGAGGGTTCAGCTGTTTTTGATACTTTAAATCCAGATAGAATTGTCATCGGTGCAGAAGAAAATTTCGTTTTTGAAAAATTAGAAGAGCTACACAAAAGCCTTAATGCTCCAGTTTTACGTTGTAAAGTCGCCTCTGCTCAGATGGCCAAATACACTGCCAACTCTTACTTGGCAACTAGAATTACTTTTATTAATGAAGTTGCTAATCTGTGTGAAAAGAATGGTGCCGACATCGATGAAGTAATCAAAGCCATTGGTTACGACAAAAGAATCGGCCAACACTATTGGTATCCAGGCTTGGGATATGGCGGTTCGTGTTTTCCAAAAGATGTCAAAGAACTAGCAGCTTATTCGCGCAGTGTTGGTGAAAGTGGCAATTTATTGAATCGCGTCAATGAAATTAATAGTAATCGTATTTTTTATTTAATGGATAAGTTTGCTAAAGAGGCTGGTGGTTTTAAAGGAAAAACAATCGCTGTTCTTGGCCTATCATTTAAACCTAATACCGATGACATGCGAGAAGCGCCATCGACTAAAATCATTCCTTTTTTAAGTGAACAAGGTGCTAAGATTCAAAGCTACGATCCCATGGCCAAATATTCTATAGAAGTTAGCAATCATCAGCAATTTTCGACTATCGAAGAAGCTTGCAACAACGCCGATATTATTATGGCAGTAGTGGAATGGCCAGAAATCACAGGCTTTGATTTTTCTAAAATTAAAAATTCTAAAACACAGTTTTTTATCGATTGTAGAAATCAGTTCAAACCAGATATCGTAAAAAGATTTAATTATCAATATATTGGCATTGGCAAAAGGTAAATTATGAAAAACATTTTAATCACTGGTGGCACTGGCTTTGTCGCTTCTCATCTAGTTGAAGAACTTTATCAAAGAGGTGAAAAAAATATACATTTAACTTCTTACCGAGATGAAGGTGAATTTGTCAAACAATTCGTTGATCCAAATAATATTCACCAAATTAACTTAACAGACTACCAAGCTACACAAGATTTGATGGAAAAAATTAAACCAGACGAGATTTATCATTTAGCCTCCATTGCTAATGTCGGCGATAGCTTTGAAAAACGCAAGACTATTCTGGAAATGAACACCAGTTTGCAATTAAATTTACTTGAGGCAATGAAAAATCATGCCCCAAATAGTAAAATGTTACATGTTAGTACTGCCCTTGTTTACGAAGCTAGAAATCAAGCTGTTGACGAACAAGCTACCCTGGGCCCAGATAATCCCTATGCCTTATCCAAACTTGTTCAAGATATGATGGTGCATTACTTCACCAGAAGCGAAAAGCTTAACATTGTACGCGTTAGACCTTTTAATCATATTGGTGAAAGACAGGTATTGGGCTTCGTGGTCGCTGATCTAGCGGCCAACATAGCTAAGGTAGAAAAAGATTTAGCACAAACTGTCTCCGTTGGTAATCTAGAGAGTGTCAGAGATTTTTCCGATGTCAAAGATATCGTTAACGCCTATATTTTACTTATGGAAAAAGGCCAAAGTGGTGAAGTTTATAACCTAGGTTCCGGCAAAGCTTATAGCATCAGAGAAATTTTGGATATTCTAATTTCTAAAGCAAACAAAGAAATTAAGATAGAAATTGACTCCAACAAAATTCGCCCTGTTGACCTTCCCTATCTTGTTTGCAACAATGAAAAGATCCTTAAATTAGGATGGCAGCCCAAACATCAATTAGCAGAGACATTAGAAAGAATCTTAAATTACTGGAGAGCAAATATATGAAAAAAGCTTTTATTACTGGAGTTACCGGTCAAGATGGTTCTTATTTAGCAGAACTTTTACTCGAAAAAGGTTATAAAGTTTATGGACTGACTCGTCGTACTAGTACACAAAATTTTGACCGTATCAAAACCATTATTCATAATCCCAATTTGGAATTAATTTCTGGAGACTTGATTGATCAACATTCGATTACTTTTGCCCTACAAGATATTCAACCAGATGAAATCTATAATTTAGCCGCCCAATCTTTTGTTAAAGCTTCTTGGGAACAACCCGTTTTAACTGGAGAATTTACTGCTATTGGCGTGACTAAAGTTTTAGAAGCAATGAGATTAGCCTGTCCTAAAGCTAAGTTTTATCAAGCCAGTTCTAGTGAGATGTTTGGTAAAGTTAGAGAAGTTCCACAAAACGAGAACACTCCTTTCTATCCACGCTCACCTTATGGTGTTGCCAAAGTTTATGGTCACTGGATTACCGTCAATTACCGTGAATCTTATGATATCTATGCTGTCTCTGGAATTCTCTTTAACCACGAGTCTCCACGTCGTGGTCTCGAATTTGTGACTCGTAAAGTCAGCAATGCTGTGGCTCGTATTAAGTTGGGCAAACAAAATCATATAGAATTGGGCAATTTGGATTCTAAGAGAGATTGGGGCTATGCCAAAGATTATGTTGAAGCCATGTGGCTAATGTTGCAACAAGAAAAGGCTGATGATTATGTGGTTGCGACTGGAGAAACTCATAGTGTGCGAGAATTTTTAAAAATTGCCTGTGAAGTCGCAAGTCTAGGTGATTATGAGAAATATGTCAAACATAATAAAAAATTTGATCGTCCAGCTGAGGTAGATTTACTTATTGGCGACCCAACAAAGGCAAAAAAGGTACTTGGTTGGAGTCCATCAGTTAGTTTTGAAGAGCTAGTGACTTTGATGGTAGAAAAAGACTTGGAATTTGAAAGTAAAAGCTCAAACTAAAATGCAAAAAGCCATCGTCATCATTCCCACTTATAATGAAAAAGACAATATTACTAAAACTATTGAATCTTTAGTCAGAGTATTTGTCGGTGTTAAAGATTGGCGCATGAAAGTTTTAGTAGTAGATGATAGTTCTCCAGATGGCACAGCTGAGGCAGTCAAAAATTTGCAAAAAAAATATAGCTTTGTAGAATTATTGGTTAATAAGAAAAAATCAGGACTTGGTGGGGCCTATTTAAGTGGCATGAATCATGCTTTTAATGAATTGGGCGCCGATGTGGTTTTTGAATTTGATGCCGATCTTTCTCACGATCCTAAAAAGATTCCAAAGTTCCTTAAAAAAATTGATCAAGGGTTTGATTTTGTTTTAGGCTCTAGATATATTGAAGGTGGTTCTATCCCAGAAAACTGGGGGTTGCATAGAAAATTCTTAAGCGTGGTTGGTAATCTTTTTATTAACTTCTTGATGCTCGATTTCTCAATTAGAGATTGGACCACTGGCTTCAGGGCAATTAAAAAAGAAGTTTATCTTGCTGTAGAAAAAGAGTTACATAGCGAACGCTTTTCCGGCTATACTTTTCAGATTGGTTTTTTACATAAAGCTATACGTAAGGGTTTTAAAATCACCGAAGTACCCTTTCAATTTAAAGATCGAGTAGTAGGAAGTAGCAAAATAGGACCAGAGTATATTAAAAATACTTTGATTTATCTTATGAAAGTTAGAATTAAAGAAATTTTAGAAATGAGAGTAGTCAAATTTGCCATCGTTGGTGCCTTTGGTGCAATTGTTCAACTAGTCTCTCTACAATTATGGCGAACACTTTTTTCTTCAGAAAAAAATTTTGTGATTGCTAACTTTTTGTCCATAGAAACAGCAGTTGTTTCTAACTTTATTTGGAGCAATCTATGGACATTTAAGGATAGAAAACTAAAAACTAGTCAAATTCCCTTAAGTTTTCTCACTTTTAATTTTTCCTCTGCTGGATCAATTGCCATTCAAAGTATTATTGCTTATTTAACAGCGGTCACTATTGGTCTTAAGCCAGTTTTTACTTTGCCAATTGTTAATTATGTGATCGATACTGGAGTGATTTCTGCGATATTGGGTATTTTAATTGGTATGTTTTGGAATTTTTTCGCCTACAATACTTTTATTTGGAAGAACAAGAAAAAATAAAATCGCATGCCTAAATTAATTAAGCAAGTAAAATTAGAAAACTTGTTTTTGTTTTTAATTCTTTGTTGTGCCGTTCTCCTAAGGTTTTACAATCTTAGAAATACCATGATGTTTCAAGGAGATCAGGGCAGAGATGCTTTGGTAGTAGCTAATATTTTCAAAGATTTAGACCCTGTTTTTATTGGTCCAGTCACTAGTATCGGCAATATGTACTTGGGGCCATTTTATTATTATTTCATGCTTCCTTTTTTGTTTTTGTCATACCCAAGTCCTATAGGGCCGGTTTATGCAGTAGCAGGCTTATCAGTTTTAACTGTTTTTTTACTGTTTAAAATTACTAAGAGAATTTTTGATAAAAAAACTGCTTATTTAGCTGCCATATTTTTTACTTTTTCTGCTGGCGTAGTTAATTTAGCTAGATTTAGTTGGAATCCCAATCCTGCACCATTCTTCAGTCTATTAATGTTTTATTTTACTTACCTAGCTTGGAAGAAAAACACTAAATATTGGTTACTAGTATCAGCTTGTTTTAGTATTTTGATTCAATTACACTATGTAACTTTGCTTTCATTATCTGGAGCTGGAATTATTTTTTTAATACAATTAATAGAAAAAATTAAAGAGAATAGAAACAAATTTTTTAAAATTGAGAAAAAATTTATTAAACATAGTTTTTTAGCTATTTTTATTTTCATGCTTTCCCTGACTCCCCTTGTTCTCTTTGACTTTAAACATGATTTTTTAAACGCTAAATCATTTACTAAAATTTTAGTCAAAGAAGAAAGCTTTGATCTACAAAGAAAAAAAGGTCGACAAGGATTTTCGGCAATTACTAAATTCTTTACCATCGACTTAAAAGATCGTGCTTCACAAATTTTATTTGAACCAAGTTTTGCGGTAAGTAAAGTCAATCATCCTTTGTTATTTTTAGTTTTAATTGTCTCTTGTTTACATCTTATTAAAGTCAAATTTAAACTTAAGGATGGAGAGAAAGTTTTATTGGCTTATTTAATTCCCGGTATCGTTGGAGTCAGTATTTATCAACACCAAATTTATGATCACTATATTGCCTATTTATTTCCTTTTGTCTATATTTTTTATGGATTATTTTTCGCAAAAATTAAACATAAATGGATAATGTTGGTTTTATCGATCTCTTTTTTAATCTTTTTTATTTCTGATAACATTAAAAGATACACACTTAAAAATAATGATTGGACTATTAATGACATTGAAGCAACTACTAAAGAAATTTACAAAAGAGTAGAAGAAAATGAAAAATATAATATAGTACTTCTCTCAGCTTCCAAAGATCTTTATGGCATGAAT
>Ga0265297_10007601_pt1 | contig 14916 bp, 10 predicted proteins | sample Munlanlwell13791_FD_192502 | JGI IMG/M metagenome (GOLD analysis project Ga0265297, IMG submission 192502) | Leachate microbial communities from a municipal landfill in Southern Ontario, Canada - Leachate well 137-91 | ecosystem: Engineered > Solid waste > Landfill > Unclassified | place... | reverse complement strand
GCTGTAAGAGCTGTGTTGACTCATGTCCTTACCATGTCATCTACTTTAACGAAGACCTCAACATAGCTCAGAAGTGTACAGGCTGTGCTCATCTGCTGGACAGCGGCTGGAAAGAGCCCAGATGTGTCGATGCCTGCCCTACCGGGGCATTGAAGTTCGGCGAAGAGTCTGAACTCAAAGACCTGATTAAGAAGGCTGAGGTATTACATCCCGAGTACAAAGCCATGCCCAGGGTATATTATCTGAACATACCCAGGAAGTTTGTGGCTGGTACGGTATATGACCCGGTGCAGAAAGAGGTCATTATCGGTGCTACCTGCACCTTAATTGACTCAGGTAGTAAAAAGCAGTATACCGCCAAGACTGATGGCTTCGGTGACTTCTGGTTTGAAGATTTGGATGAGAGTACGTTTTCCCTGAAGATAGAAATGAACGGTAAGAGCAAGAAGTTCGATTCTATCAGTACAGAGAAAGACGTTAATCTGGGAGATATACCGCTGAGCTAGAAGAGCTATATGATAAAAACTCGAGAATAAACCAAAACTTAAAGAGGAGGTTAATGTGATACCTCCTCTTTATTTAATATAAAACCTGATTTTCGTTGCTTAAATTCACCACACCTTACCACATCAACTGTCCATTAGACAAATTACCAAAAACGATTTTGCTAAAACATACCTATAATTGTCATACAATCTTGTTGATGCTAATATTTGGCGAAAAAGTAAATCATGGATTAATAAAATGAAATATGGGAGAGTTACTCAACAAACTATCCAGGAATTGATATCACTTCTAGGAAAAAATAATGTTTCCACCAAAAAACACGAGCTGGAAGGATATGCAAAAGATGAAATGCCACTTCCTAAACCTCATGCTGCACAGGTCATAGTCAAACCTGTAGACGCAAAAGCAGTCTCGCAATTACTGGTTTTTGCTAACAAGAATAAAATTCCAGTGACTCCTCGCGGAGCAGGAACAGGATTAAGCGGAGGTTGTATACCTATTCACAGCGGCATCCTGCTTTCAATGGAACGGTTGAACCGAATCATAAAGATAGACGAAGCCAACTTCACAGCTATTGTAGAGCCGGCTGTTACGCTAGCTGATCTCTCTGAAGCAGTAGAGCAGCAAGGGCTCTACTATCCAATTCACCTGGGAGAAATGACTGCTAGTGTTGGAGGAAGTATTGCTACTAATGCTGGTGGAACCAACGCAGTTAAATATGGGGTTACCAGACATCATGTCCTGGGACTGGAGGCAGTATTGCCAAATGGAGACATTATCAAAACCGGTGGTGAATTCGTAAAGTGCTCTACAGGTTATGACCTGACCCAGCTTATTATTGGATCAGAAGGCACATTAGCAATAATAACCAAAATCATCCTCCGTCTTTCCACTAAATCAGCTCAAAAAGAGGTTCTTTTTGTTCCATTCACTGACTTACAACATGCCATAGATGCTGTTCCCGAGATTTTAAAACTCAAAGTCACCCCCATCGGCTTGGAATTTATGGAAAGAAGCATCATCGAGATTGTGGAAAAATATCTGGACGAAGAGCTGCCCTATCATCAGTACGAGGCTTTCCTCATGATAATCATGGAGGGAGAAACTATTGAGGATATAACTGAATATTTTGGCGCTGTAGAAAAAATCTGTAAACAACATGGAGCTGCCGAGGCTATGGTTCCAAATAGTGAGCGGGCTAAGAGAAAATTGCTGAATGCCAGAGAGAAATTCTATCCCGCTCTAAAACGATTTGCTCCCATGGAAATAATAGATATCGTCGTGCCTCGCAGCAATATAGCTATACTCGTTAAAAAAGTGAAAGCTATCTCCCAAGAGTATAATATACCCATCATTGCTTATGGACATGCCGGCGATGGTAATGTACATTTACATCCTATCTGCGTGGATATGGACATAGAAGAATGGTCTCGCAGGCTACCTGAGATAATGCGTCAGGTTTACCGGGCTGGCATATCCCTCGGAGGCTCAATATCAGGAGAGCATGGCATCGGTTTCGACAAAAAGCAGTACTTGAATATAGAAATAGGTAAGGAAAAGTTGAACATCATAAAGAGAATTAAAATGGCTTTTGACCAAAATAATATTTTAAATCCAGGGAAGATAATTGACTTATAGTCACCGCCCACACACAGTTGCTTAATTTTCAACCCAGTCCTGTGTATAATTAAAACTGTAATGAAAGCAAATTTATGGAAATACAGAGTATCAGTTTTATTGCTTATCCCTCTATTAATCTTAACTGCAAGCTGTATTATTATTCCTGACGAACCGGCACAACCTGCTACCCCAACAGCAATACCCCCCCCAATTATCAATTATTTCACCGCAGATCCTGAAACGATTGAGTCTGGAGATGCCATAACACTAAGCTGGAACGTTTCAGATGCTAAAAAAGTCACGATTCAACCAATACTAAGTAACGTAGAACTGATTGGAAACACACAACTATACCCTGCAACAAGTACAGCTTATACACTCATAGCTACCAACGAAGCCGGCAGCACTACCAGCTTCGTTAATATTACAGTGAAACCTTCTGATACTTCTTCGGACCAAAAATTTGTTGGCGTCGATCCCGTAACAGGTAGAAACCAGGATATTGGATTTAAATGGGAACAGCTTTGTCTGTCCACGGCATATCAAGTACAAATTGCCAAAGATCCAGGTTTTACCCTTATAGTTTTTGACTCAGGTATCTATGCTCCTGATCCTTCCACATCACCGGCGATGTTATACCCGGCTGGTGGGATATTAGAAGCAGGCCACACCTATTACTGGCGAGCAAGAGTACGTCAGGCAGCCACAGGACAAATTATAACCAGTCCGTGGTCTGAAACGCAGAGCTTCACAGTCAGCGCCGGCTATCCGGTAACGAGTTCGTATCAGGGAATTCAATTGCTCAGTCCGGTTAACAGCTGCTGTGGATATCCGGCTAAATCCGTACCTTTCACCTGGACACCCTATAAAGAAACAACTAAGTATCGATTTACATTGGCCAGAGACGCCGGGCTAACCGACATTATAATATTAACAGAGGTAACCACCACTTCATATTCTTATGAAGGTACCTTTGAATACAATACTAATTACTTTTGGCAGGTAATGGCACTAGAGCCCGCACCAAGCGATGCCAGCGCCGTCTTCAGCTTCACCACCGAAGTTGAACCGCTACCAGCAGCAAAAACAGTAGAAACAACTCCTGTAACACCTGTCTGGGTATGGGTAGTTATAGGTATAGGCGCAATTCTAATAGTCGCTGTCATCACACTCATATTTATGGCAAAAAGGACTTAGAAAAACACTCCCATAAAAAAGCAATAATTCATAGATGAATTCAACTTGAGCATAAAATATCCTGCAGGTTAAATCATATAGGCCAAGCAATCGAGAACAGATAAAACCTACTTTAATTTTCTTTGCCAGCCAACTTTTCCCCGATTCTTCGCAACTCCGAATTTACGGTATCTACCAGACCAGAGTCAACTACCACCTTAGCCTGCCCTATAGCCCTGGCAAATTGCAACGCCTGGCTTCGTCCATGCATTATCATAGCTACACCATTTACTCCCAACAATGGCGCACCACCAATTATATCGGCACCTACTGTCCTAGCTAATAAATCAGCCTTTAGTTTATCGAGTTCGCTATCAGGCAGCTTACCGCTTAAATTAGCCTTAAACCATTTAGCCATGGCAACCCCTAACCCCTCCAGGAATTTAAGCATGACATTCCCCACGAACCCATCACAAACAACCACATTAGCTTTGCCTGTAACAATATCATTACCTTCCACATTGCCGATAAAATTCAAGCCGCTTCTCTTGAAAAGAGGCCAGCTCTCCTTAACTAACTCATTACCCTTCCCCTCTTCACTACCAACGCTTAGCAATGCAACCGTAGGGTTAGAGATATTCAATAATTTCTGAGCATAAGCACAACCCACAACAGCAAAACTTAAAAGATGATAGGGTTTACAATCAACATTACCACCAAAATCCATAATAACTGTATTGGGACTAAATCCCAACATAGGCCCACCAACTACGGGACGTTCCATACCTTCAGCATTACCCAAAATCGTCAATGCACTGGCAACAACTGCACCTGTGGGACCGGCACTGACTACGGCATCAGCGTCACCGCTCTTGACCAGCTTAGTAGCAACGGTTATCGAGGCATTTCGTTTCTGGCGTAGCACCAAAGCCGGCGGTTCTCCCTCTTTAACAAACTCATCGGCATTGACACACTCAATTGGCAGTTGAGAAGTATCATATTTGGCTAGCTCAGACTTAATGATATCCAACGGCCCAACAAGTACGATCTCAGTATCCGGATCTCTAGCTGCAGATACGGCTCCTTTAATTACTTCAACTGGAGCATAATCACCACCCATGGCATCCACCGCTATTCTCAATGTCTTTTTATCCTTAGTCATTCTTATCCGCTCCTTCCAGTATGTTTATTATTACGTCAAATTAAAAACAGCTACACAAAGAAAGATAGTATATCATGGCATACTTGTCAATCCACTGTTTGCAACTCGTATTCGCCACGGCCGTCAATATCAACGGGCTAGCAGGGCCAAAATTAACACAAAATCATCAATGGTTCTCCATAATTAATTCATATTTCCGGAATACAATTGGATACATAAGCTTGAAAAAGCAATTTTTAGAGAAAGGAGGCAAAGCTATTGAGTAAAAGATTTAAACTTTTAACCGCTGCTCTGGCCGTTTTATCTATCATGATCGCAATTACTACCACCACTGTCTTTGCGGCTCCGCCATGGGCAATTGATAGTGACAATACGGCTTACTGTGGACAACAGAATTGTAATGGTGCCAGCGGTGGAATTTGCCAGGCAAATTGCCAGGGCTCGTGCCAGGGGAACTGTGATGGAACTTGTGATGGTAATTGCCAGCAATCGGGCAATTGTCAACAGGGTAATGGCGCTTGCGGCCAGGGCTACAGAAATGCTGGATGTCTGAGCAACCAGGGCTGCAGTAGACCATGCACCGGACGCAGATAAATCTGCCAGCAAATGGAAATTAAAATCATAAGTTGGCAGGTACCTCGACTCCTGCCAACTTGCAATCTTCAGCAAACAAAGAGACAGTCTTCCTCCCACTGTCTCTTTGTTTGCTATTTAGAAATGGCCAATTTGACAAATATTCTTCATATAGTGGATATTTAAATTGCAAAGATAAATAAGGTTTTACACAATATGGCTACAAAGAAAATTCTTATAGTTGAAGATGAAAAGAAGATTGTCGACATAATCAAAGCCTATATGGAAAAAGAAGGCTATAATGTTATAGTCGCTTTCGACGGAAAATCAGCATTGTACCTTGCACAAAACCATTCTCCCGACCTCATAATTCTCGACCTGATGCTCCCTGAAATTTCAGGATGGGACGTTTGCCGTGCTCTACGCAAGAAGTCCGATGTTCCTATCATTATGCTCACAGCACGTGATGAAGTAGCTGATAAAATCGTAGGTTTAGAACTGGGAGCGGACGACTATGTTACTAAACCTTTTAACCCCAATGAACTAGTTTCAAGGGTCAGGGCTGTGCTCAGACGCTCCGAAAATAAAACTTCATTCAAAACAATACTTAAGGTTGCCGACCTGACAATAGATACGGAAAAACGAACCGTATATCGCAACAATGAAGCCGTTGAACTTACACCTATGGAATTTGATTTACTCAGAGCTCTGGCAGAAAACCCGGGACGAGTTTACAACCGTATGCAATTGCTGGATATAGTCCAAGGTGAGACCTATGAAGGATACGAACGCACTATAGATAGCCACATAAAAAATCTACGCAAAAAAATAGAGGTTGACCCAATTAACCCCAACTACATCATCACAGTATATGGAATTGGCTATAAGCTGGAGGATAAATAAAGATGCGCAGCCTAATCTGGAAACTGGGCGGTGCATTAATCTTGGTAGTAGCAGTCTCTGTAGGGTTAACGGCATTTCTGGTCAGCCAGAGCACAACCAGCGAATTTCACCAGTATCTCTCGCGTTGCGATATTACATATATTCAGACTGTCCAGGATAATTTGACTCAGTTTTATAAAAATAACAAGAGCTTGACTGGCATACAGGAAATGCTCAAAGGTCAAATCATGACTCAAAATGACAGACTGGTTCTGGCCGATAATTCAGGAACGATAATAGGTGATACTGCAGAAGACTGGTTAGGGAAAAACATAAAAGAGATGGGGCTGGATACTCCTTTATCGATAACAGTATCTGGAGAGGTAGTGGGCAATCTGTACCTGATGTACTACGGGTCTATAGGAGATAAAGGTCATATGATGATGAATCGCGGTTGCAGCGGAGGAGCTGTGGCTTTAAACACAGCCGAAGAAAATTTTCTTAACCGGGTTAACAACTATCTCTGGTTAGCAGGTTTAATTGCAGCAGTAGTCGCTCTTTTGATAGGGCTGATATTAACTCGACAGATTATTTTACCCATTCGCGCTCTTACCCGAGGAGCGCAACAAATAGCCAGAGGCAAGCTCAATTACAGGGTAAATCCCAGTTCAAAAGATGAACTTGGCGAACTGGCACAATCATTTAATTCCATGGCTTCCAGCCTTGATAAAATAGAACAGTCGAGACGTCGGCTGACCGCTGACATAGCTCACGAATTGCGTACGCCGCTCACTATCATCGAGGGCACTGTTGATGCCATGATCGACGGTATCTTCAAGCCCGATAAAGAACAACTTGTTTCGATAAAAGAACAGACATCTCAACTTACTCACCTCATCAATGATTTACGCGAAATATCGCTCGCAGAGTCGGGACAGCTAAAATTGGATATCACCACTACAAACATGGTCAACCTGGTACGCCGAAAGCTAGCACAGGCCGAAGTCAAAGCCCTGGATAAAAACATTAAAACCAGGCTGGATATCCACGATACGATACCTGAGATTAAAGTTGATCCTGTTCGAATAGAGCAGGTTATCTCAAATTTACTTACCAACGCTATTCGCCATACACCGCCTGGAGGTGAAATTACCGTTTCTCTGGAAATAATAAAGGAAAGTAATATGCTAGAACTGGAAAAACCAAGTCTACTAATCTCGGTAGCTGATACTGGGGAAGGTATCCCCCCAGAACATCTACCAAATATTTTTGATCGTTTCTACCGGATAGAGAGCTCCCGGTCTAAAAACGAGGGGGAAACAGGGTTAGGGCTTGCCATTGTTAAGCAAATGGTCGAAGCACATAATGGAAAGGTCTGGGCAAAAAGCAACCCTGGCAAAGGTAGCACGTTCTACGTAGCAATACCGCTTTTAGAAAATAACAAAGCCTAACACGTATACATAATTTGCTAAAGTAACGAAATTGGCTAAACAAAGAGCTAAATGTGTTTGCTCTTTGAAAATTTCTCCTCCTTTAAAATTTCAAAATATAGAGTTACTATTATTAAAAAGACATTATTAAAACAATAGCGCTAAACCAAAAGTGAAATTAATCGTTATTATTAATAAAACAATCAATCCATATGCAAATAAAAATTTGCACAGCATTATTGACAAGAATGAGAGGTACTAGATATGAAAAAATTATTCATGTTGCCCTTAATAGCAATCTTATTGTGCACACTGGTATCCTGTGCACAGCCGGTATCCAGCGAAACATTGCAATCAGAAAAACCAAGGGTAACCTCACCAAATGTTAATAAGTCCGATATATCAACTCTAGTCGAGGGTAGCAGTGCCTTTGCCTTCGGGCTATATCAGGCACTAAAAGATACCGATAGCAATTTATTTTACTCGCCATATAGTATTTCGCTGGCACTGGCAATGACATATGCCGGAGCTCGCGGTGAAACTGAACAACAGATGGCCGATACACTTCATTTCACCCTGCCCCAAAATCAACTGCACCCTGCATTCAACAGCCTGGACATTGAACTGGCAAATCGCGGTGAAGATGCCAAAGGTAAAGACGGAAAAGGTTTCCGACTGAACATCGTCAATGCCATCTGGGGACAGAAGGGTTTTGAATTCCTTCCTGAATTTCTTGACACCCTGTCACAAAACTACGGCGCCGGGTTGAGACTTCTAGATTTCATATCCGCTCCCGAAGAATCCCGCATTAAAATAAACAAATGGGTTAGCGATCAAACAGAAGATCGGATTAAAGACCTCATCCCACCTAATGCTATTGACTCACTCACACGTCTTGTGCTTACTAACGCCATCTACTTCAATGCTGCCTGGCTATATCCCTTCGCAGAAAATGCTACGCAAAATGAAGAGTTCAATTTATTAAACGGAGACAAAGTCATCATACCTATGATGAAGCAAACAGAAATGCTCAGCTATACTGAAGGCAACGGGTATCAGGCAGTCGAACTGCCTTATGATGGAAATGAACTATCCATGGTGCTCTTGGTACCGGGAAACGGACTATTCAAAACGTTTGAATCATCTCTTGATGCCAAACAAGCAGATGCTATTATAAAAGACATGGAACCCAGACAGGTCGCATTGACCATGCCAAAATTCGAATTCGAATCTGAGCTAGGCCTGAACAAAATCCTTGCCTGGATGGGGATGCCAGTTGCTTTTTCCGAAAATGCTGACTTCTCAGGCATGACCGGTAACCGTGACCTTTTCATCTCGGATGTAATTCACAAGGCGTTTATATCTGTAGATGAAGCAGGCACCGAAGCTGCCGCAGCTACTGCAGTAATTATGCAGCTGACAGCAATGCCAGCAGAACCCATTGAGGTTATAGTTGATCGCCCCTTTATCTTTCTAATCCGCGATATCGAGACGGGTACCATTCTATTTGTGGGACGTACCCTGAATCCCGGTTCCTGATCCACTCTGCAAAGGATTACTAGAAATGCACCGCAAGCAATGGTTTGGTTTATATCGAATGAATATTGAATCTTCTAAATGAAGCGCATCTCACATCACCCCCTTTTAGCTACAAGTCGTCTTCATATCTTTTGCATAAATAGTAATAGTTATTATTACTTGCAATTATATAAAAGGCTAAATTTTTTGCCAAAAAGAATCGCAGATTATGGGATTGGCTGATCGTTTAAGTACAAAAAGACAATAGTTAATAATACAGGTAAATTTAAAACATCTCTCCACTCGACCGCAGTCATTTTGGGGATATTGAATCTCACTTTTTCAGTATCGACGTAATGTATGCCGTATAAATGAAGAGTATGGCATTCCAACAAAACAGCCTGATTTTACCAATTTTTTACTGCTTGTTTACCAGAAGTTTTACCGATATTTAATATTATAGGATCGTGTTATTTACATGATAGGTTTTTCCAAACTTACCAAAAGAAAATCAAATAGATGTTTGAGATGGATAGCGTAGGAGCAATTACCATATACGCCATTGCATTAATGGTATCGATAGTTGCCTGTATTTTATTAGCCATTTTAATATGGGACAGAAGACCCGTACGCGGAACATTATGGCTGGCATTTTTTATGTTAGCAATGGCCATATGGTCAACTGCGTATCTGCTGGAAATCTTGAGTCCGACGATTCCTGGGAAATATCTTTTCTCAAACATAACATTTTTCAGTAAGGCCACAATGCCCGTTATCTGGCTTGCCTTTGCCCTAAAATACACTGGCCAAGAAGAACTGGTTACACCAAAGAACTTGGCTCTTTTTCTTATTATTCCGATTATTACCATAATAGCAGTATGGACTAATGGCTTTCATGGGTTGATCTGGAGCAAAATAGAAGTCGATTACAGTAATACTATTGATATATTAACCAGAACGCATGGCATTCTTTTCTGGTTCACCGGAGTGTATTTCTGCGCCATGATGCTTATCGGCACAGGTATTATTGCTCGAAACTCAATTATAACAAAGACACTAAACGGTAAAATTATAGCCGTAATAGTAGGCATATCTCTGCCTTTATTAGTAAAAGTCATTACCGTATTTAAGCCTGATATATTCAACAATCTGGATATGACACCAATTGTATTTACTATATGCTGGTGTGGGGTGTGCTGGTATGCTTTCCGCGAGAAAGTTATAGATGTGATACCGATGGCACGCGACACGCTTATTGAGCAAATGACTGACGGCATGATAGTAGTAGACAATGATGGCTATGTGTTGTACCACAACCACGCGGTTAGAGATATCGCTCATCGCGCCAAATCCACCATCCTAGGTAAGCCTATTACCCAGATACTACCCGGCTTAAGCAACCTGGCTGAAATAGCAGGTAGTAATAAAATCATCGAGCTTGAAAATGGGACACACAGGTTCTTTGCAGTACAGGTTCTATTTTTACAAAAACGCGATAATATACCTGCAGGTTACCTTATAAGTCTACATGAAATTACAGAAAAAAAGATCGCCGAGGAACAGTTAAAACAATACAAAAAGCACCTCGAAGACCTGGTAGAGGAACGCACTGTGGCATTAACTAAACTAAACGCTCAACTTAATGCAGAGATCACTGAGCATAAGCAAGCTAAAGAAGCTCTTTCCGCAAGTGAAGCTAAATATCGCAGCCTTATTGAGACCGCAGTTGCCGGGGTATGCATCATTGATACAAATGGTAAAGTTATCTTTGTTAATAAAGCTATTTGCCATATGCTGGGATATTCCCGGGAAGAATTGCAGCAAAAACATTTTGCTTCTTTTATATATCCGGATGATCTATCCACATACATAAACATATCACAAAATTTCGACTCGCAACCTGAAACTAAAATTGACTTGGAATTTAGAGTAGTTTGTAAAGATAAAAGCATCATCTGGATACGTACTAATCCATCGCCTGTAATTGTCAAAGGACAGTCAATAGGATTCAGCGCTATCCTCCATAACACCACCGATCACAAAAAAGCAGAAACGGAGCTTAAAAAAAGCTATGATATGCTTCAAAAAAGTCTGAAAGGTACGGTAAATGCTGTAGCTAAGATGGTAGAACTACGCGATCCCTACACTGCCGGTCATCAATTAAGAGTATCCAAGTTATCAATTGCCATAGCCAGAGAGATGAATTTGCTCGCGGAACAGATCGATTACATCGGTATAGCAGCCGCTATTCATGACGTGGGCAAAGTATACATACCATCTGAAATACTAAGCAAACCTGTAAAATTAAGCGATTTTGAATTTGGGATAGTGATGACCCACCCTCAGGGAAGCTATGATATCCTGAAAAATATAGAATTCCCCTGGCCTATTGCACAGATTGCATTACAACATCATGAAAGAATGGATGGGTCAGGTTACCCTCAAGGTCTCAAAGGTGAAAACATTATTTTTGAGGCAAGGATACTGGCTGTGGCAGATGTGGTTGAAGCCATGGTCTCCCACAGACCATACCGGCCAGCAGTAGGAATAGTTAAGGCTATGGAAGAAATTACGCTAAACAAGGGAAAACTATACGACACCGAAGTAGTAGAAGCCTGTCGAAGGGTTTTCACTGAAAAATCCTTCAAGTTCGAAAAACTTAAGTAGTGATAGATATACATCATATATAAAAGTAGGAAGAGAAGATATCTAAAAACAGATATTATGTAGTACCAGAGATTAAGAAGAGACATAGGATTTAATTAAGGCAACTATCCCTTTACACCTATTACAATTACTAGGGGTCAGTCACTGATAGGCAACTAAAGAAACTCCCCTCAGCGTCTACTCACACTCTACAATCAAAGTTTTGTAATTTGTGGCATCCATGGTATTAGGCTCTATGGTACATAGCCGTGCCCAATATTTCCCGGATTCGGTCACTTTCCATGTATAGTCTACAGTCTTAGTGTCGGCTTCAGAAAAGACAATACTTTTTGCTGTATTTGTCGTACCATCACTTCGTATCCAGACGTACTTCACCGTACAGGGGCCATCTGTAGTAATAGCAGCAGAAAATTGCAAATTAGCCGGACATTCATAGTTGCACGAAACATAGCCATAAGTAGATACCACGCTTGTAACGAGGCTAGACTGGCGCGTGATAAGGAGAGAAAATTTAATAGAAACCATTTCATTTGGTATCAAAGTATGTAAACGTACCCAGTAATTGCCCGGATCTGATACCTTCCATGAATAACTTACGGTCTGTGCATAAGCACCGTAAAATTCTTTGCTCTTCGTTGCACTCATTACGCCATCGCTTCGTTCCCAGAAATAGGTCACTATACCAGGTCCATCTGTAATAATAGAACCAGAAAAATTCATAGTAAAAGGAATGGAGTAAACACCGGAAGGTGTCCCACTCATGTCTGTTATTTGTGTTACCCTGAAAGTCGGATTGATAACTGAGGCCGTAGTAGTACTGGTTGCAGTACTACTGGTTTTAGTATTACTGGTAATCTCAATTGCTTTTCTAACTTCCGTAGACCATGCCCCGCTATTATCCTGGACTTTAAAATAAATGGTGTGTTTTCCTTGAGACAATTTTGCACTCTCGAATTGAGCCAAGCTGCTTAAATCCCCGTCCTTGTTAGAACGCCAACTATAGGCTACTATGTTGCCTTCTTCTACAGCGGTACCATGTCCCTCGAAGATAACTTTCTGCCCTTTAGCAACCTTTGCGGGCGATATAGAATCAATGTAAGCTATCGGTAACTGGTTTTCGGCTGAGCTCGCAGAAACAACGGAATTACCCGGCAAACATCCATAGGTAAGTGGCATAATCATAAGCAACATAACTATGATTAGAATAACTATGAGCTTTTTCATATCTCTTTACTCAAAACAATGCGTATGTGAATAAAAGCCTGGTAGCCTCCTCATCATAAATAACCATCTTTCATTTAAACAATTCTAATACTATTCTGTAGCTACTTCACATGCCCGTTTAGTCAATTCTTCATATTCTTCTGGCTATTTATTTCAGAAACCAAATATATGAGACTGAGCTAATATCGACATAGTTCTATAAAATTGAGGAGAAAAGGAAGTTAGTTTAATTTAACAAAGGAGCTTGAATGACATCTAAAAGAAATAAGAATTAAACCTGCCGATATGTAAACCGCAAGGACTTATATCAAGAATCCAAGCAATCTGCTAAATGAAGGGGAAATCCCAGTTCTGTCTAATATAAATCTTGGTGGAACTGGGGTATCAATAGGTAGAACTTTTTACACTACTTTCATTCTTGCATGCTAATGGTTATATTCTCAGAGCAATCCAACTTACTAGAAAGTGACAACCGGTACTCTCACGTAATCATCGAAATGCCTGATTCTCTTGTAATATAACAATTCTACTGGGAAAGAATCTTTAAGTCTCTTACGGCAGATAGCTCATCCTACCTATCAAAGATAGTTTATCGTGATCAACATTCCACTCAAGAGTAGTAACCGATAAGAGTGTGCCTAGATGTTCATCAATAGATGTTATTTTTGTAAGTGACTACCTGTCGAATGAGATTTGATGGGAGCGAGGCAGTACATAGCCCAACCCATATATTGGCGTTGGAAATGTAAATAATCATCTTGGTCAGTACGAAAATGTTTGAATACCTGTTCATAGTCAGTGTGGGTGGGATTTTCTTCAAGCCAACGTATCAGTCCATACCAACCATCCGAAATGTACCTATCCCAGTCGTCGTTGCTGGCACGGATAATGTATTCGAGTTCAAAGCCTTCATCCCGGGTAAATTGAGTTAGCTCCGGTTCTGTGTGGGTAGTTGTCTGTTTTTGGGCATATTCCGGATGTACCTGATTGCTAAGCCAATGAGTTTCACCGATACCAAGACGTCCATTCTGATGAATAGCCCTTTTCATTGCTTGGATTGTCTTTTGGTAGCCGCCAAAGATAAACGTTGCTCCAATACATGTTGCGGCATCAAAAGCCCCCTCTTCGAATACGTAGTCAGCCGCATGAGAGCAAACGATTTCGATTTTGTCCGACAACCCTCTCATGGCCAGCTTTTTCTTGGCTCGTTCGCAGAAATCCTCGGATATATCTATGCCGACACCAGTGACACCGAATTCCTCAGCCCAAAGAGTGAGGGGCTCGGCACAACCACAACCGAAGTCGATGACTCGGTTTCCTTTTTTCAATTTGAGTAGTTTGCCAAGTTTGATGATTTTTTCAGGTGTGGAAGGGTTTAGTATCTCCATATAGCGGTGTGAGATACTCATAAGGTCAAAAAACTCCATAATTCAAGCCTCCTTATGTAAATGGTAACTTGATTAATACGTGTGTTGCAAGATCTTATACTAATCTCATTGACAATATGGTGATGACAGCCTCAAATTGTTTCCCTGATATAAACATCTTAGACTTCTGTTTGAAAAGCAGCAATTCATTCCAGGTCATAATACTAACATTACATATACATTGGCACGATCACGTAACTTAAAAATAATGAGGTCTTTCTCTTCTCATTCGAAATCAATATCACAAGTTGAGCTTTTATTAACCTGGTCAATTGAGAGGGGGACTATTTTGCGTGACGGTTCATCTCGTGCCATTTATACCAAAAGAAAGTGTTAACTAAGTGTGCACTATTGTAGTGCAAGAATAGCACAAAAATAGCGGGAAAATGGAGATAGGGGGATTCGAACCCCCGACCTTTCCGATGAAATCGGAACGCTCTCCCACTAAAGCTCTATGTTTAGTGCCTTAAGCATATATTGAGTGTTTTTCCAGTTTTTTACCTGTCGCTCTCTACGTCGGGCTTCGGGTAGATTATCAAACTTTTCTATGTAGACCAATTCCCATGGACGATAGGCCTTAGTAGAAATATGATGACCTGAGTTATGCCTAAACAAACGGATAGAGACATCAACAGTTGAGCCAATATAAAATCGGTTCGAACCTTCACTATAAAGAATATACAAAAAGGCTGTCATCAAGATTGGTGGAGATAGGGGGATTCGAACCCCC
>Ga0265297_10007600_pt1 | contig 14918 bp, 17 predicted proteins | sample Munlanlwell13791_FD_192502 | JGI IMG/M metagenome (GOLD analysis project Ga0265297, IMG submission 192502) | Leachate microbial communities from a municipal landfill in Southern Ontario, Canada - Leachate well 137-91 | ecosystem: Engineered > Solid waste > Landfill > Unclassified | place... | reverse complement strand
TTAGGAAAACGAGATATAGATGACATAGGCAGCGAGCCTCCTTTCGTATTGTTGTGAATACATTTTAAGGATGCTCGCTGTTTTTTATGGTGTCAAATCACACTGCAAGGAGTTTCGGACCAAGCTCAAATAAATAACCTTGTATCAAACGAAAATTATTGATACGATCAAGATGAAGGAAATGAAGGGGTTTTAGAGGAACTTAAAGGGATTTAGAGGAAATTAAAGGAATATATCTATGAATACAACTATCCAACCACTGAAAGGTTTCCGGGATTTTTTACCCATAGAAGCAGCCAAAAGAAAATGGCTGAGGGAAAAACTCGCGGCTATTTGCGAAAGCTGGGGTTTTGAGCCATTGGAAACACCAACTCTTGAACCTTTGGAACTTTTCACCGGCCAAATCGGAGAAGATGAAAAACTCTTTTTCAAATTCAAAGACCAGGGCGATCGGGATGTCGCACTCCGCTATGACCAAACTGTACCCACGTGTAGGGTTATTGGCCAATATAAAAACACACTCACCTTCCCTTTTAAACGGTATCAGATTCAGCCGGCGTTCCGCGCGGAAAAACCTCAAAAAGGACGGTATCGTGAATTTACCCAAGTAGACGCGGATATTTTTGGCGACACGTCACCCATGGCTGATGCAGAAACCATTGCACTATCTTTGGACATTTACCGCCAACTAGGATTTCAAAAAGCCGTGGTACGGATCAATTCGCGGGATCTTTTCAAAGGAATCCCCTACGAAGCAATCACTGCCATTGATAAGCTGAAGAAAATTGGCGAAGATGGCGTTCTCAAAGAAATGGAAGGGAAAGGAATTTCCCTGACCCAGGCAAAAGCATACCTTACGCAGGTGAAAAACGCAGAGCCCAATGAGGCAATTCAAACCATTCTAAGCTATCTCAAAAATTACGGATTTAACGAAGAGTGGTATGTCTTTGATCCGACGATTGCACGGTCGTTTGCTTACTCAACCGGCCCAATCTGGGAAGTGGAAATTCCCGAGTATGGCAATGCCTCAGTCCTAGGCGGAGAACGGTACGACGGGATGCTAACCAAAATCGCAGGATTTATGGGAGGCGGAACTGGGTTTGGCCTTGGATTTGACCGGACGCTGGAGGCAATGGAGGCATGCGGATTATTGACAAGTGATGTACAAAACAATTTTGTCCTTGTTACTGTTTTTTCAAAAGACACGCTCAGGGAATCTCTTACCATTGCACAAAAAATCAGGGACTCAGGGTTGAACACATCAGTGTACACAACACCGGGAGATAAACTTGAAAAACAGCTCAAATATGCAGATAAAAAAGGAATACCCTACGTCCTCATCCAGGGGCCGGAGGAGATTGCTAAAGGCGTAGTACAAATGAAAAATATGAAGACACGAGAGGCAAAACTTCTCTCTCTTGAAGCGGTCATTCGGGAATTGCGTTGATTTACACAAATCCTAATTTCTAAGCTCAAAATCCTAAATAATTTCAAAATATAAATACTAAAATTTTCAAACCTTTGATATTTGAATTTATTTAAAATTTAGATATTCGATATTAGAATTTTTATGACTTCTGTCCAAAAAGGCATCATCGCTCTCATCATCGCTAACGTCATCTGGGGATTTGCATCGCCAATTTTTAAGTGGAGTTTGACCAACGTCCCCCCATATACGCTCGCCTTCTGGCGGTTTTTCCTGGCAAGCATATTTTTGGGAGTATTTCTCATTGTCACAAAACAATTTGCGGTTCCAACGCTGAATAAGAAACATTGGTTCAAGCTCTTTTTCTACTCCCTCACGGGTATCACCGGCAACATCATTTTCTTTTTCCTTGGCCTTCAGAGGACGCTTTCCATTAACGCTCCGGTGATAGCCAGCGCCCAACCGCTTATGATATTTCTTGTGGCTCCCTTTGCCCTCGGTGAAACGGTATCAAAAAAGAAAATAATCGGTATGGTGGTGGGAACATTGGGTATCGCGGCAATCGTCCTAGAACCTATTTATTACAACGGATTGGACGGAAATTTTATAGGAAATCTCTTTCTCGTTCTGGCCACTGCCTTTGCGGTCCTAGCGACGCTTACCGGACGCAAACTCTTCCATGACCAAAATCCCCTCGTCCTCATGTTTTGGGCATTTGTTATCGGAGGTCTCTCATTCCTGCCGTTTGCTACCTATGAGTATGGCAGTAACCCACTCCTTTACCAGCAATTAGATATCAAAGGACTGATTGGCATTTTCTATGGTTCGGTTTTTTCCAGTGCTGTCGCCTACACCTGTTTTGCCTACGGGCTTTCAAAAATTACGGCAAGCGAAGCATCAATATTCACCTACATTGATCCGATAGCAGGCACGATGCTTGCTTTTTTTATGCTCCACGAGCCGATCACAATCCCCTTTATCATCGGCGCACTCCTTATTTTCGGAGGAATATTTATTGCTGAACACCGGATTCATTACCATCCGTTTCATAAATTACAAACTAGAAAATAGAGCATAGAAGATAGAAATGACATTGAATCTCTTCAAAGCACATTGCTGTCATTCCGAGTGATCCGCCATCCGCCAATTGGCGGAGGCGGAGAGCCGAGGAATCTTCCATACTATTAGTTTGGAAGATCCCTCGACAAGCTCGGGATGACAAGGTGAGGTGGAAGATCCCTCGACTCCGCTCGGGATGACACAAAACCCCTCGGGATGACATATTCGGTCGGGATGACAACCACACTCTATCTTCTGTCTTCCATATTTTCCTAAAATCCGCTATAATATTCCTATGAATATCGCAATCCAACCAAAATGGTACGAAGAAGCAGTGGTTACCTGTGCATGCGGGAACACGTTTACGGTCGGAGCCTCAAAACCCAGCATCAAACTGGACATCTGCAACAAATGCCATCCGTTTTTCACCGGTGAGATGAAATTCGTCGATACCATGGGACGCGTCGAAAAATTCCAGCAAATGCAGAAAAAAGCAGCAACGATGACACAGGTCATGGCTGATAAGAAGAAAAAACAAAAGGAAAAGGAAGAAAAGCTCCGCTCCCAGAAATCCCTCAAAGAAATGCTGCTTGGACTGAAGTAGCTGTCCAAGCAAAATCTCAAAACTCAAATCTCAATGACCAATATGGCCGATGGGAAAGTATACAATCTTAAAAAACGGATTCTCGATTTCGTCCTTAAGATTATCCAGCTCGCGAAAGATTTACCGGATAACCGAATAAATCGTATATTTATTGATCAGATAGTAAGATCTGCATCGGGAATTGGATCTAATTACGAAGAAGCTGACGGAACGCCAACGAAAAGAGATTTTGTGTATAAAATGGGTATTGTAAAAAAAGAAGCAAAAGAAACAAAATACTGGTTAACATTAATAAGATTCACAAACAATTCAATGTTCTATGATCGGATTGATTTGTTGCAAGGTGAGAATGAAGAATTAATAAAAATATTTGCAACGATAATTATTAGATCAAAAATATAATTCCTTGTTGGACATTGAGTTTTGTGATTTGAGATTTATGAATCAAAATATTGCTATCATGGAATTTAGAGGTGGAACTGGTGGTGATGAGGCGAAGTTGTGGGCCGGCGAGCTCATGCGGATGTATACCCGCTATGCAAATATCATCGGCTGGAAAGTGGAAGAGCTTTCCGAAAATTGCATCCGGATAAAAGGTGATGACGCGTTTACCAAACTCCAATATGAAGCTGGTACTCATAGGGTACAGCGCGTACCAACGACAGAAAGACAAGGCAGAATACACACATCAACGGCAACGGTAGCTGTGCTTCCGGAAATCCTCGAACAGGAAGTGGCCATTAGAAACGATGAACTCGACTGGGAATTTTACCGGTCCGGCGGGAAAGGCGGGCAAAACGTCAATAAAGTGTCCTCGGCCGTCCGGCTCCGCCATAGACCATCAGGACTGGTCGTCCAGTGCCAGACCGAACGCGACCAGTTTCAGAACCGGCAAGTTGCTTTATCAATGCTTCGAAGTAAACTTTGGGAACTTGAAGAAAAAAAGCAGGAACAGGCATTGGGCGCTGCCCGCTCTATTATCGGACGCGGAATGCGCGCTGAGAAAATCCGGACGTACAATTTCCCCCAGGACCGCGTGACAGACCATCGGATCAACAAATCATTTCACAATATCGACGGGATTATGAGCGGAAAAATGCAGAAGATTACGGAAGCGATGATGACCTCGGGGGTATAATTTCTATTAAAACAAAAATTTTGTCATTCCCGCGTAGGCGGGAATCCAGATGAAATACGCTTTTTATTGCAGATTATTATACAGATCTTTCCACTCAGCATTTGCTTCTTCAATCAGTCGTAATTTCCACTGTCGATTCCATTTCTTAATTTGTTTCTCGCGTATGATCGCAGACTCCGGATTAGAATGAACTTCATAGTATACCAAATAGTGAATCCCATACGTTTTCGTAAAACCGTTAATTGCATTATTTTTATGCTCCCATATCCGACGTATGAGATTGTCCGTGACTCCAATATACAACGTGCCGTTTCGTTTAGAGGATAAAATATAAACGTAATATGTTTTCTTGACCACAGAGTTGTTTTAGACTGGATCCCCGCCTCCGCGGGGATGACAATATACAAACAAAAATGACTTAGAAAAAACTACTGCAGTAGTACTTCTATCGCCCGTGCCAGCTGGGCATCTGAGGAGGCTTCCGTACCGCCGTTCATCGTGACTTCTATCGAAGGAGCAATACCTTTTTTATGGATCCAATCGCCTTTGGGAAGAAGCCATTTGCCGGTCGTGATGTGGACACTCGAACCGCCGGTAAGCTCTTGAGGCGTCTGGACTGAACCTTTGCCGAATGAGGTTTCTCCGACGATGGTCCCCCGTCCATGATCGCGCAGCGCTCCGGCCACGATTTCCGAGGCACTTGCACTTCCTTTATTGATAAGGACAACCAGTGGAATATCAAACAGTTGCCCTTTCCGGTCTACGTTGTATTCCTGCTTCGTCCCGTCGCTGTTGGTCTGGGTAACGACTAATCCATTTTTGAGAAATTCCGATGCGATAAATACGGATCCGTCCAAGTATCCGCCCGGATTATTGCGGAGGTCAAAGACTAATCCTTTCACTCCTTTGGATTTCCAACTTGCTGCAATATCGAAAACTGCTTTTAACCACTCTTCATTGGTCCGGTCGCCAAATCTGGATAATTTGAGATACGCGACGGTATCTGTTTTAAGACGCGCTGAGGAGGTAGATCCTGATATTTCTGTAATGGTGTTGACGGGTTTGATCCAATATTCTACAGACGGGACAAGGATACCATCACGGACTATGGTAATGTCTTCCGGTTTTTCACTCTTTTCATGGAGAATGGTGAGCTTGACACTGGTTCCTTTGGTGCCTCTGATTTTAGCCACAGCCTGATTCGTCGTCCAATTGAGCGTCTCTTCTCCGTCGACTTTCATAATCCAGTCAAATGGTTTCAGTCCGGCCCGCTCGGCCGGTGTACCTTTCAGAGGTGCAACGATAATGATCCGTCCGTCTACCAGATCCAACTGTGCCCCAATACCCTCAAACGACCCGCCGAGATCTTCTTTAAACTCCTTATTTTCTTTCGGCGGAAGAAATACTGTGTAGGGGTCCTCAAGGGAATTGACCGCTCCGGAAATCGCTCCCCACAACATTTTTTGTGTATCGATGTTCTGGGCATCTATGTAGTATTTTTGCAGTCTCCCCCAGACATCCCAAAACAAACCGAAATCAACATTTTTCTGATGTGCGGGCTGCGTAACGTTGATAACGGGTTTGAGAAGCGTAGTGACTGTCTGTAAACTTCGTCGTTCACCAAGTTTATAGCCAACACCACCAACGAGTAAAAGGATAGCAAGAGAAACAAGGAAAGACCTGACTTTATGTGGTTTGAGTGGTGGCAGGGACATGAGATAAAAATGATATAATCCGACCAATCAATGATTCAATGTAAAAATTCAAGAATTATTCCGTCCATTGGTAAATTGGTCTGATTGAATAATTTATTCTGTTCTATGCTCGTACGATAAACGGAAGCATGGCAACATGCCGTGCATGTTTAATCTCGCGGGCAATCCTCCTCTGGTGTTTACTGCACAATCCCGTGCGGGCTTGTGACAGGAGTTTTCCCCGTTCCGTCAAATAGCGAGTCAGACTGTTGACTTCTTGATAATTCGGTTCAGTACCCCCGTGGCAAAACGGGCAATCCCGCGGAACCGGCCGGATTTTTATTTCTCGTCGTTGATATCCCATATAATTACTTTCTTGTCATTCTGATCCCGATTTAGTCGGGAGAAGAATCCTCACGGGATCCTTCGCATACGCTCAGGATGACATCTATTTAAAACGGAATGTCATCAGGATTGACATCCTCATTCACTGCTGGTTTACTCTCTTTCTGAACACCTGTTTGTGCCTGGTCATCATTGGCAGTACTTGTTGGTTTCTGATTGTCTGATATCTGAGAGTCTGACACCTGTGCGACTGGTTGGGCAACCGTCGTTCTCGTGTCACCGCTGACTCCATGTTCCCCGCTTTCATCTCCCGCGACCCCCGGCCGGCGGGAATCAAGGATAATCATATCTTCAATGACAACTTCGGTGGAATACCTGGTTGTGCCGTCCTGACCTTGCCATTGATTGGTGCGGAGTCTTCCCTCGACGTAAACTTTCCGACCTTTGGCAAGAAGCTGGCTGCAGAGTTCAGCAAGCTTATTCCAAGCAACGACTCTGTGAAATTCCGTCTCTTCCTTCTTCTCTCCGGATTCCATTACCCAACTACGGTTCGTTGCCAATCCAATCGTACAGACGGCAGCTCCGGTCGGTGTATACCGGAGTTCCGGATCACGGGTCAAATTACCAATTAATTGTACTTTATTTAAACTCCGTGATGACATAATGTTATTGTCATCCCCGATCTGCCTCGCCCGGCGAAGCCTTGGCGAAGTCGGGATCGGAGATCCAGAGTCCTGATTCTATGGATTCCCGCCTTCGCGGGAATGACATATAAAGTCTATTTCTTTTCTTTTTTTACGGTCAACAAATATCTGAGTACATCGTTTCCCATACTCACTTCTTTTTCAATGGATCCGACCTTAATAGATGCGCCTTGAAGTTGAGCAAGGACATACACGCCTTCGGTTTGTTGTCCGGAAACACCAATCTTTTTAATCGGATACGAAAGATTTTTCTTGCCATAGACCGTTAAGTTCGTTATCGTTGATCCGCCGGTCAATTTGGTGATAAACGTCCGGATAACCTTCTCATCCTCTATCGGATAATCCGGCCGGAAAACCACCATGAGTTCATACATATTCATAAGGATTGATTATAGCAAGAATTACCCGTGGGATACAAGTCACCTCTTTTTTAGGATCCGATTTTAAACTCTACAACGTCTCCATCCTGCATGACATACTCTTTCCCTTCCTGTCTGACTTTACCGAGTTCTCTTGCACCTTTCCAACCTCGAGTCTGTACAAAATCGGAAAAAGAGACACAATCAGCTTTGATAAATTTCTTTTCAAAATCCGTGTGAATCGTACCGGCTGCCTGTGGAGCCTTCGTGTCTTTCACAATCGTCCAGGCGCGGGATTCAATTTTGCCTGTGGTTAAAAAAGAGATAAGCCCAAGCATCTCGTAGGTTTTCCGGATTAGCCTGTCCAGTCCTGATGCGCTAACACCAAGCGTTGAAAGATATTCTTTCTGTTCTTCCGGCGTGAGACTCGCAAGTTCTGATTCGGTTTTTGCACAAATAACGAGCTTGTCATTCTGAGCCGGAGGCGAAGAATCTAATCCCGACGGTACGTCGGGACGCTTCGCTAGATCCTTCACTTCGTTCAGGATGACATCTTGAGAAGATAACTGTGTTTCCGATACATTCATCACATATAAAACAGGCTTCACAGAAAGTAGATGAAGATCCCGCACCATTTCCCGTTCTTCCGGATCTGTAATCACATCATGGGCACTATGGCCGTTGTTGAGTTCTGTCCTGAGTTTTAAAACCACATCCCACCGTTCAAAATCCTCTTTCGTCGACCGTCCGGGTTGTGGTTTCTGTTGGGGATAGCCGAAAGGCTCCTGTTGTTTTTCCAATGTTTGTAAATCAGCTAATATCAACTCTGTTTCTATAATATCTTTATCGCGTAAGGGGTTGACCTCACCGGCTACGTGAACGACAGACGGGTCAACGAAATTACGGACAACATGACAGATAAGGTCTACTTCACGGATATGAGAAAGAAATTTGTTCCCCAATCCCTCACCTTTACTGGCCCCCGCAACAAGCCCTGCGATGTCTACAAACTCGACAACTGCCGGAACCAACGGTGGAAGTTTATCCAGTTTTTCTTCGACTTTCGTAATTTCAGCCAATTTCTGAAGCCTCTCATCCGGAACCGGCACGACACCCACGTTTGGCTCAATAGTACAAAACGGATACGGCGCCGCATCTGCCACCTGCTTCTTGAGCAGCGCATTAAATAAGGTTGATTTCCCTGCGTTCGGGAGACCTACAATTCCGATTTTCAAATTCATATCCCCCTATTATGCCATAAATACTCCAATTAAAAAAGGAATACTATACCCAAACATTTTTCCAAAATTACAATAATTCCACCACATTCTTACAAAAATAAGCATATGCATGAATTTATAAGAATAATTAAAATGATATTGTTAAAACAAGCCAACCTCATGTCACGATAAATAATTCACATATGGGATTTATTGTGGCTTAAGAAATATTCTCTCACACCCCAGGGGTGTGTTATAGGTATCTGATGTAACATCTGATGGATTAACAGATACCCGCTTCATCAATAAATAATTTATACAATCTCATGTCTCAAACTCCTTTACCTTCTCCAAAGCGTACTTTGCGAATTCCACTGTCTCAACCCACCTTTCGTGATTTGCTGGTTGATGGATGGAAATATGTTCATCTTTCCGCTCGTTCCATGAATAATCTATGAGGTCATACCATTTTGGATCAAGATTTTTCTTCGCCCATTTCATGGCTTCTTTTTTGGAAGTAATTCTCCCTTCCTCTAAATCTTGCAAAGCTCGAGAAAAATGCAGAACGAAAAAAACTTGATAAAATCTATTTTCCCATGAATCAGGATGAGCTATAAAACCAGGAGTCCATCCAACATGAAACTCCTTTATTTCTCTTCTTAACTCGTCTGGAGTAATAGGACCGATGAGAGTTTTTGGATTAGGACCAAGGACTGTAATTCCTTTTTCTCTCACTTCCCATCGAACAACGAGTGTATTGTCATGGTCGCTTTTCTCCATAGTTCGAGCTCCATTGTCAAAGTACCAGAGTTTTCGCTCTTCCGAATCATTTATTTTGCCATGTTCGTACCGTGAGGAGTGCTCCCTAAATTTTGGCAATGGGAAAAAGGAATATTCCAAATGCTGAACCCACCTGCTCTCTCTATTCCGAAAACTTGTGTGAATTTTTTGTATCGTATCTCGCTCTTCTAGCGTTAATTCACGATTGATTATGACTTCAAAATCTACATCGCTTGTCAAATCAAAATCCCCAATAGCAAGTGAACCTTGTATATAGAGTCCCACAAAATTCACGCCGAGCGCATTTTTGTAGCTTTCGGCCAATTCATAAAAAACTTTGTCTAATTCGGGATAATCCGTTAATGTTCTCATTGAGGCTAATTATAGCAGAAATATTAACCCACACCCCGGGGGTGTGTAACAAATTCATTATAGCGACAAGTATTACCTTCCTGTCTCGCCGAAGCTTCGATGAGACGAACCGATAGATAGGATTCCCGGAATTGAAAGTTTCACTTTCAAGTGAAATAGGTGTAATATCAATTTTTCAATCTACGAGGAAGTATAAAAAATAATAATCCAATAGTTATAAACACTAACGAACTATATACTAGGGCAAACTGAATCTGTGTTGGAGCTAATAAATAATAACAGATAATATTGGATGGAAATACAAAAAAAACAGGAAATGCAGCATGGTTAATGAATGAACTGTGTGCTTTATGTTGACTCCTATCTGCACCAATTAGATCTAACGCATATAAATCATGAGTATTGTAATCAGGGTATTCTTCTTCTTTTAAATAGAGGTCTTCCTTAAAATGAACAAGTACAGCCATATAAACTCGATAAATATATTGAGGTATAAGAGAAATCCACACTAATTGAATTACTTGAATTAGAGTAGGGTTATCAACATAAGATAATCCATTGAAGATTAGAGCGAAAATATAGCCAGGCAAAATATTTAGACAAAGGATAGAAAACAGTAACCGCCATAATGGTTTGTTGTCATATCTTAAACCAATAGCCCATGCATTAGGAGTATCAAATAAATTATAAGTTACATCTGAATTATATTTCTCTTTTTTCAATTTTTTAAATTTCGATTTTACTTTGGATCTACGTGCACCAATCGTTTGCAGCATAATCCCAAAAAAAATAGCATAGAATGCTGCAAAAACTTGTTGTGCTGCTGTAAGATCATTGGGATTTACAAGAGTGTGGATAGTTGTCATAAAAAACTGCCCTTTCGGGCAGTTTAATTTATTATATCACTATAGGCACACCTATAAAGTAAGGACTGATATTCCAGATTACGAGGCGTATTGGAACGTTGATGCAAACCCAACCAAACAACGATTTGAAGTATTTTTACCTATTCATTGACCGGACTAAAACACTTCTTATAAATTCATGCATATGCATAAATTTATAAGAGAAAAAAATTTTTACCGTTAGGACAGACACCATTCTATTTACAGACAAAAATTCGCCATAGCGGAATTTTATCGGCGAGCGTACAAACCGGATAATAATTGAGAACGAGTATTCGTAACCTTCATCACCCACACCCCGGAGGTTTGTTCAATTCTCAATGAAATCATGGTACACTATCACCATCATGAAACCACATTTCCTTGACCGACTACATCGGTTTGCGAATATTCTCGGAGGATTTTCTCTCTTTGTACTCCTTCTCTTTGTGTGCTTTGCTGCATACAACGACACATTCCGATCAGATTATTCAAATACGATTACTGTTGTTGGTACAGTAAAGAGTCAGGGAATTGAGCAATCTACTTTTTCTATAGAAATTCAAACAGTAGCAACCAATAAAGAAGATGCGTCAGAAAAAATCCATTCAGCATCGCAATTCATAACAGCATTTTTAGGAACCCATGATGATTGTACATTCGTAATGAAAAGTCCAAACATTTCATCTGTGCGTACTGGATGGATAGTATCTCAAATAATTGAAATTACCACCAACGACCCTCAATTATATACTCATGTATTAGAAACGAGTGTTCAATGGCGACAGAACGACATTATTGTTCAACTAAGCAAAAAAAAGAGTATTGTTAATAACAATACCAATAAACTGGCAGAACAGGCACTCCAATATGCCTATGAAAAAGCTAAACACCTGGCCCAACAATCCGGTAGAAAACTAGGAAATGTAATCAATATTGAAGAGGGAGATCATGTACATTCATATTCTACTTTAGACTGTGAAGGCGTAAAAGAAGAGAAAACTTTCTGTAAATCAATTACGGTCAAATATCGACTCAAAGATTGAAAAACGCTTCGCACATTTTCTATGATATCTAAAAAAAATAGCCCTTTTGTTTATTACCCTGATGGCAAAAAAATGTTGTCTCTAGGTAAAATAACGTTTGCCAAAAAAATCTCTGCTGTATTCCCGCCCGCACCCCGGAGGTGTGTTACCATATCTTTATCCGTAAATATTGAAGATATATTGTGACATCTTTGAGTACTGTTGCCGGCCTACCGACCCGCTTCGCCGGAGCTTCAATGAGGCGAGAGGCATATCATCCTTCAACTGGCTCAGGGTAAAACAGCCGGGTGAGAGGGTGTTGAAACTCCCCTCCCTCTCAAAGGCGTAAACATGGTATACTACAGATATTATAAAGGAGACTGAGAGGCTCGATTAACTGAGCCTTTCAAGATATGTATGAATGGTACAATTAAAACCAAAACAGACCGTGGGTTTGGATTTATTACAAGAGATGGCGAAACGAAAGATTTGTTCTTTCATTCAAAAGCACTCGTCGGCATCACTTTCGATGAACTGAAAGTCGGCGATGCAGTCACTTTCGATGTGGAAGACAGCCCAAAAGGCCAAAATGCAGTAAACGTCAAAAAAGTATAATACTTTTTTTCAATTCAAAACTTAAAAAAAAGTCCGGGCAACAACCCGGACTTTTTGGTGATGCGTGCGCAGGATGCCCGTATGAAGCCCGGATACTATGGTTTGATAATCAATCCCTGCCCTGTGGGGAGGGAAAGGATGGAAATCCCTTTTTTCCGGGCAAACGCATCAAACGCCTTTTTTTGAGGCAAAAATCCTTTGTATGCATAGTCATCCAAAAGGATGATGGCGCCCGGCACTAATTTCGGCCAAAAATATTCTGCTGCTGCTATTTCCGGCGTATAGTTGTTCATATCGATGGAAAGGTAACAAACCCTGCGTATGGAAACCGTAAAAAGCGTCGAGGGAACGCTGCCACGGATAAGAGTAACATTTTTATATTTCTGAAAATTCTTCTTGACCTCCATATAGCAGTCCGGATACACACGGTGACTCTCCTCTATCCTTCCGAGTGCTTTCTCTTCCGGTGAAACAAGATCATCATCCAGCCCATGAAACGTATCAAACAAATAAAATTTTTTCCCGACAGAATTCCAATGAAGATACTCCATGATAGAAGAACTGAGAAACCCTCTATTGACCCCGCATTCGACAAAATCTCCGTCAAGCTGTACTGCATGAGACGCTGCCCACAGCCCGACGTGAACCCGCCATTTCCAATACAAATCTTTTCCGTTTGCCTGTATCCCCCTCCGGTAGGCGGATCGGAAATGCGGGTCTTTCATAAAATCATGGTTGTGCATAGAAAAAAGTCCGTCTTCTCCATATATGGATAGTGCGCTGAAAACTGATTGGATACATGGATTGACATAGATAAAATTCAATACATTTCCAAAGAGAGAAAGAAAAAAACGCTTGATAGAGGTATGAGATGGATGTTTTTCCATAAACCGATTTATTATAGGGATAAAAACAGATAATGTACATCAAAAAAAGTATTAACCTATAGTTTGACACTCGTATAGAGTTTTTGATACACTATGATATCTTTTATTCTAAAAAAATCCTTCTCCCAGCTCAGTCGGGATCAGGATGACAGGTTTTCATATATGAAAAAACAAGATCAGCACATCCGTATTGATTGGATAAGCGCCACCGTCGGTTTTATATTTCTTTGTATTATCGGCGGAATATTCCTCTATGCAAGTGTATCCATGATTGGAAAAATTCAAAAACGCCTTGCTTCCTCACGGAATAACACTCACATTGCCTCTCAAAGCGCATCGCTGGTTGATTCAGCCACCCCATCAGCCACACTTCCCCCAACAGAAACACCATTACCGACAGAAACACCAACCCCCACTCTTTCCCCAACACCAACTCCAATCCCCTTTGAAGCGTATATTGATGGCGTGCTGTATGTCGATAATAACTATAACGATATCCGGGAAAGTTATGAAAAAGGGCTGATGGGACAGGATATCATCATCTGGGATATCGACAGCGGGTCCCACACAATCCGTGTAACAACGAATGATGATGGATATTATAAAGCCATAATCCAATACCCTGGCCGGTACCAACCGCAAACCGGCGATCTCAATCTCAAATACCAATATCCGGTTACTGTCGTTTTGGAAATGACTACATCCGGAGAGACGAAACGCAGGGATTTTGCGATGATACCGTTGGGAAAACGAAACCAGGAAATCGTCAATGAAGGAGTCATCAACGGGTTCGTTTTTGAAGATAAAAACCAGAATGGAATAAAGGACGGTGGCGAAGGAGGCATCCATTTTTATAAAATCAATCTCTCCAATGCCTCAACCAATACATCTGTTGGATCCATCTCCAGTGAAGAAAATGGAAATTTTACATTTAAAAATCTCCCGCTTGGTCTCTACCGTATCGAGGCATATAACCCAACCGGAGACTATACCATCACGAAAAGTGAAGCGACCGTAGAACTCAATAGCGGACACACCATCGATAGTTCTGCGCGATTAGGAGTAAAAAGGAATAAATAGATATACTCCTGTCATTCCTGAGCTATATCAACGTGTTAACACGTTGATATCATGCACGCTGAAGGCATACTCTCAAAACATGGTATGATGGATACATGAAGAAACGATCTTTGCCCGTCGTATATCTTTTTCTTCTTGCCTCTTTTATCGTAAATATTTTTTTCCTCTTCCGCTCGATCCCCGACTATTTTGTGAAGGATGTGATTGACGGAGATACGTTCATCCTCCGAAACGGAGAACGGATCCGTCTTCTTGGCGTCAATGCGCCGGAACTAGGCGCATGCGGAAGCGCGGAGGCAAAAACCGTACTTTCTTCCCTCGTCCTCAACAAACCTGTGAGAATAACCGAAGATTCACGGGATTATTACGGCAGACGGATGGGACTGGTGTATATTGGATCAATGCTCGTCAATATAAAAATCATCGGGAGTGGGTGGGCCCGGCCTGACTACACAAAAAACTCAAATAATGAACAAATGAAACAGGCGTACAGAACAGCAAAAGAACAGAATCTGGGAATCCACAGCGACCTCTGTAAACACATCAATCCTGTCCCTCTACATCCTGAGTGTGTCATCAAAGGAAATATTGATAAAGCATTATAATGGTCCCAGGAATTTAAACAGTATGGTAAGATCCAAAAACTATGGAACATACTATACGTCGACAACATCCGCCAGCCTTCAAGGCAAAGGTGGCATTGGAAGCAGTGAAAGAAGAAAAAAC